>OBEQ012722147.1_pt1 | contig 30295 bp, 33 predicted proteins | sample 1670901 | NCBI WGS metagenome assembly OBEQ01 (sample SAMEA104232315, study PRJEB22302) | groundwater metagenome | biome: forest; feature: aquifer; material: groundwater | place: USA | collected 2011-08-07 | depth 5.4 m
ACGGCAATCCCATTGTTAATAGAGATTGCTTCGTCGCCTACTATCGTGGTGCTCCTCGCAATGACAAATAATTAAGTGTATCCTAGCATTTTCTTTATTTTTTTTGCTAAGGGTTTGGCTAAAATTCCAGGTTCATTTTGTCTTCTCTTACGGCTCCCGGGCTTTTTCAGTTGGTGATTGCGTCCGTATTGATGGACGAACATTACTTTACCTGTTTTGGTAACTTTGAATCTTTTGGTTAGACTACTTTTGATTTTCTTTTTCACCTTCGGCATGTTTCTTTCCTTTCCCGACTGAAAGCACTGCTATCATTTGTCTACCTTCAAAATGCGGTTCTCGGTCAACCTTGGCAATACTTGCGAGTGCCTCAACTACATTGTTAATAACTTTGCGTCCGAATTCAGGGTGAGTTATTTGTCTTCCCTTAAATTTTACTACCAATCGCAATTTGTCACCGTCTTCAATAAATCCTCTGCCCTGTTTGATCCGCACTTGCAGGTCATTTTCGGACATAAACGGGCCAAGTCTTATTTCTTTGGTTTCGGAAACTTTGGCTTTTCGTTTCTCCTCTTTCTTTTTCTTTTCCTGTTGGTACAAGAACTTTTTGAAATTTATTATCTTGGCAACAACTGGTACGGCTGTCGGCGCGACTTCTACCAGGTCAAGTTCGTGTCTTTGGGCCAAATCCAGCGCATCCTGTCTTGAGAGTACACCGATTTGACCTCCCTTTGCATCAAGCACTCTAATTTGCGGCGCGTTGATACGCTGGTTGATTTTATAAAATTTTTGTCTTTGTTGTACGTGTCTACCTCTTCTTATCAATGTCTTCTTTTAGTTTTTGCAAAAAATCGGGAAGCTTGATTTGCCCCAAGTCTTCGCCAGTTCTTGCTCGCAGAGCAATCGCGTTGTTTGCGATCTCTTTGTCCCCTATTATACCCATAAACGGCACTTTTTGTAAAGTAGCGTCACGAATCTTCGCCTGTAGCCGCTCGGGACGTGTGTCCACATGAGATCGGATGGTGTTTTCCAAAAGTTGTAGGTTTACTTTTTTCGCAAATTTGTTGTGGCGGTCAGCTATGGGCATAAGCATGACTTGCACTGGTGCAAGCCAAAGGGGGAATGCTCCGGCGAAGTGTTCGATCAGGAATGCAATGAATCTTTCATGCGTTCCCAAGGGTGCTCTGTGAATTACAAATACTGAGTTTTTTTGTCCTGTGCTATCAATATAGTGTAGTCCAAACCGCTCGCTTGCGATAAAATCAAGTTGGTTGGTTGATGCGCTTTCTTCACGGCCGATGACTGATTTTACTTGAAAATCAATTTTGGGGCCATAGAAGGCAGCTTCTCCTTCTGCTTCTTCAAAAGGCAGTCCTGATTCTTTCATTGCTTCGCGTAATGCTTGTTCGGTAAATTTCCATAATTCTGGGTTGTCGATGTATTTTTCTTTTTTTTCAGGATCATGTAGGGAAAGTCGCATCCAATAATCGGTAATACCAAAAATTTTGTAATAATACTTGTGTAGTTCCATAACTTTTAAGAACTCTTCTTTTATTTGATCTTTGGTGCAGTAGATATGCGCATCGTTCATGGCCATCCCTCTTACTCGAAGTAAACCCGCCAAGGTGCCTGATAATTCATGACGATAAACTGTTCCGTATTCGGCTAATCTTAATGGTAATTCACGATACGAATGTGGCGCTTGTCGATAAATAAGGTGCGTCATTGGACAATTCATCGCTTTTAGATAATAATCTCCGTCATCAAGCGTCATAGGCGGATACATTGAATCGGCATAATATGGCAAATGTCCAGAGGTTTCAAAAAGCTCTTTTTTTGCCAGATGCGGTGTAGAGACACGTTGATACCCCCATTTATATTCGGTTTCCTTCGCGAATTTTTCTATCTCATCTTTTAAAATTGTTCCGTTTGGCAGCCATAATGGCAACCCGGGCCCAACTAGTGGATCGAAGGTAAAAAGTTGCAATTCCTTCCCCAATTTTCTGTGGTCGCGTTTTTTGGCCTCTTCAAGCATGTGTAGATAATCGTCGAGTTCTTTTTGCGTGGGGAAAGCAGTGCCATAGATGCGGGTTAGCATTTTGTTTTTTTCGTTCCCCCGCCAGTATGCTCCGGCAATAGTTAATAACTTAAAGTGTTGTAGTTCATTTTGTGGGTTTTTGACGTGTCCGCCTTTACAGAGATCCCAATAATCTCCTGATTTGTAAAAACTTAGTTTTTTGCCGGTCTTGGAAAATTCATCAATTAGTTCGTGCTTGTAAGAGTTATCTGCGTATTCTTTTTTGGCCTGTTGAGGCGTCAGCTCATGCAGCTCAAAGCTTTTCCAGCTTGGCAGAATTTTGCGCATCTTTTGCTCGATTTTTGGAAAATCCTCTTCACTGATTTTTTCATCGCCAAAGTCAAAGTCAAAATAAAATCCGTTCTCAATTGCCGGTCCAATCGCACGTTTTGCCCTCGGCCAAAGCTCCATCACCGCTGCCGCAAGAAGGTGTGCAGTGGAATGGCGGAGGGACGTACCATTCGGTACATCCCTTTGGTTTTTTAGTTTTTCGTTTTTGTCCATGCTTTAGGTTGATTATAGCTGAAGCGTAATGGATTTTAAAGAGCATAATTTTTTTGAACGTGGTATACTGTAATAGACTCTTGATTAGAAAGGAGGATGTATGGCAGAAACCAAAAAAATGAACAAAAAAACTGAAGAAACAACCTTCAAGGTTAGAGGAGGACAGCTTCTTGGGAAAGTCAAAGGCCTTATAAAAGAAGGCAATATCCGTCGTATTATTATCAAAGATAAGAGCGGCAAAACGCTTATCGAGTTACCTTTGACGATTGGCGTTCTCGGCGCAGTAATCGCGCCCATGCTTGCGGCGGTTGGCGCAATCGCTGCTTTGGTGACCGAATGCACAATTACAGTACAGCGAGAGAAAGTAAGTTAAATTTAGATGATTTTTTGGTGTATCAGTTCGACTGGCGCTTGTGAGTCTTTTTTATATTTTTCATTAAATTTATCTAAATCATGTTGATTAAATACTTTTAGCGAAAAGGTAAAAGTTGTTCCTTTGTCGCGGCCTTCCGAAGTTACCCAGATTTTACCTTCATGAAGCTCAACAATTGATTTGGTGATATATAATCCTAAGCCTGTGCCTGAGGCAGGTTGATTGGCAACGTAAGTGCCCGGCAGCATGCCGAATTTATGGAATAGCTTTGGTATGTCCTCTACTTCTATCCCGGATCCGGTATCATGAACCTGCGTTTCAAGCATTGTATCTTTTTGAATAAATGATATGGTTATCTTCCCGTCTTTGGGAGTAAATTTCAGAGAATTTCCTACCAAATTATAAACAACTTCCTTGATTTTATCCGGATCGGCAAGGACTTGCGGGATAGACCCTTGCTCGTTAATGTCGATATTAACTCCCAATTCCTTGGCTCTAGGACTGATTTCTTCAATAACTTCACTGACGAGTTGGTTCATGTCAACTGACTTTATATTGATAGTTAGCCGTCCCGATTCAATGCGGGAGATATTGAGCATATCATTGACAAGCTTGATCAAGCGATCAACAGAATTGTATGACCTTTGCAGGTAATACTTTTCTTTTTCGGTCAGCGCCCCTCCTTGTCCGGAAAGCGCCATCCAGAGATATGATTTGATCGCCGTCATTGGCGTTCTGAGTTCATGAGAGGCAAGGGAGACGAATTCATCTTTGAGAACATCAAGCTGTTTCAAATTTTCATTGGCGTCCCGAATTTCCTGGTAAAGAAGCGCGTTGTCAATGGCAATTCCTATCACGCTTGAAAGGCGTTCTACTAAATCAATTTGAAATTGCGACAAGTTATCTCCATTTTCTTTCACGCCGACCACTAACACACCAAGGCCCTTATTTCTGATCTTGAGAGGACAAATAAACGCGGTCTGAATATCATTTAAACTATCAGGGTAATTCGCAATCCCTTCGCGAACCGAGGGAGCTAGTAAAGACTGAATGCCTTGGATCATACGGATTTCCTGTTCTTTAAATACTTTGGTCAGTATGCTCTTTTCATCGGATAAGGGGATATTGTCCTGAAATACAGTATTGTTAAAATGCTCTGCAAGAGTGTTTATGACATTTGTTTTAGAGAGAGCAGCTATACTCAAAAAGCCGGGTTTCTCCGCGAGATATATGACGACTGCGCTAAATCCCGCGTCTATAGCTGCGGCATCAGCAACACGTTGAGCTACTTGATGGACGTCAGTCGCAGCGCTTAAAATTATTTCATCTATTTTACGAAGCAGCGAGAGAGTCTTATTTTTATCAGAGAGCTCAACGCTTTTTTTATACATTTCCTGATTTACGTGCGTGAGTTCTTCCGATGAAATATTTTTTGAGTTTCCAAACAGCCACTTGAGCAGGTTCATTATAAGTAAACTATAGCAGATTTGAAATAGAGTTTATAGAAGCATCTGAGGTACCTGGTCTTTGGGGGCGGATGAGATTATATTTCTGACCGCGTCACGACAGACCTCAAGTGAAGCCTGTCCCAAAAGTTCTTTATATTGCCTGATAAAGTTTTCCATTTTTTTTTTGTAACAATTGCATTTTAAAAAAATTTACATTATACTTTCTTTGTGGTTGAGGAGATATATTTTTTGGTTGAAACACCATTTGGTGTTAAGATCAGAACCACAAAGCAATACTGGAAGGACACCGTCTTAAAGAAGCACCCAAGTATTAAACGGTTTAAAAGTAAAATTAAAGCGGTATTAAAAGATCCTGATCAGATACGAAAGAGCAATAAAGATCCGAGAGTTTATCTTTATTATAAGTCAATTGGTAAGTTATCAATTTGCATAGTCGCAGATCATGTGAATATACAGGAAGGCTATATAATAACAGCATACCCGACTGATCGGATAAAGGAAGGTGAAAAAGTCTATGAAAAAGATGACAAAGACAAAAATTAAATTATTTTATGATGATAAAGGGAAAACGCTTAGCGTTTGGTTTGACGAACCCAAAAAGGAAGCTATTTGTGAAGAAGTAGGAGATGGCATAATCCTTAGCAAGGATAAAAGAGGAGAAGTTATTGGTTTTGAAAAACTTTACGTAGACCTTCTAAGAGACAATAAGACAACTTCAATTCCGCTTGAGTTTAATATTGCTTAAGTTTTTCATTAAAGTTTACAGAAGCACCTAACTTTATCAAAAATTTGACAACGGCTAAAAACCCTTGTAAGATAACAGCGTATGAAAAAGATTAATGTCTCAACTAAACAGATGGATAAATTTGAAGGACAGTGGGTAGCGATTGATCCGCAAAAGGATAAAATTATTGCCGCAAGCGAGACTTTTGAGGATATTGCTCCTTTGGTGAGTGGAAAAGCAAAAGACAAAGATAAAATAAAAGCCTACTCGTTTAAAGTGCCTCGTAAAGATGAAGGGCCTTATGTTTTACCTCTTGAGCTTTAACCTCTTGGGACGACAGGAAATATTTAAAAATTTTAAGATTATTTTCGATGAAAGAAAGCTATTAGTTGAATTCCGTTGAGGTCTATAATTGAAATAGAGTTTATAGAAGCACTTGGGGTATTTGGTCTTTGGGGGCGGAGGAGATTATATTTCTGACCGCGTCTCGGCAAACCTCGACTGAAGTTCGTCCGAAAAGCTCTTTATTTTTTTAAGAAGTGGCGCAGTGTCAGAATTTGCGGTGCTCGACAAGGTAAATCTTCAGTACGTTGTGAGACGTGTGAGTGTTAGTATATACCCTACAATCTCATTTGCAATTTCTCTTTTGGATTTCAACGGTAATTTTTTGGATTTTCCATTATTTGAAACGGCTATAACTTCATTGTTGTCAACATTGAATCCCTGGTTTGGTTTTCCAACGTCATTGACAATAAGAATGTCTATGAGAGAATTTTTTAATTTTTTTTTGGCTTCAAGTACCAACTTTTTATCTGTTTTTTGCCATTCTGCTTTAAAAGCAATAAGTTTTATTTGCGGATTAACTTTTTTAATAAGCTCGTATATTTTTTCTCTTTTTTTTAACGTAATAGTTGTTGTTTTTTCACTTGGAATTTTACCTTGCTTCGCAATGGGAATAAAATCAGACACGGCAGCTGCATGAAAACAAATATCTGAAATAGGAGAATATTTTTTAACTAATTCGGCCAGTTCATCAGCAGTTTCAAATAGGTGTTGTTCTATTGGAAGAGAGGGCATAATAGATGTTTTAGAACGAAGTAAAATTACTTTGCCGCCACGAAGATAACAATTTTCCGCAATCGCTACGCCCATTTTTCCTGAGCTTTTATTGGTAATATAACGAACGTCATCAATTTTTTCCATTGTTCCGCCTGCGGTAACTACTATTCTTTTTCCTTTTAATGATCCATCTCTTTTTAATATCCGCAATGACTCTTCCTTTATTTTGGCTATATTTGTCAAACGTCCCTCTCCTTCGTATCCACAAGCAAGCGCTCCGGAATCGGGATTGATGATCCGATAGCCCTGCCCGCGCAGTTTATGAACGTTGTTCTGCGTCAGAGGATTGCTCCACATATTGACATTCATAGATGGAAATATAAGTACAGGAGCTTTGGTTGCAAGGAGAGTAGTTGTTAAAAAATCATCTGCAATGCCATGCGTCATTTTGGCAATAATATTGGCTGTTGCAGGAGCAATCAGAAACAAGTCTGCTTTATCAGCAAGTTGGATATGGTCAACTTTTCGTTTATCAAGTACTTCTTTGTAATCGAAGTCTTTGGGAAATAAATCTATGTATACTTTATGGTTTGAAACCTTTTCAAATTCCTGAGGAGAAATCATTCTTGTGGCACTTTTGGTCATTATTACAAAAACCTGAATGCCAAGCTCTCTCAAGCTAATAATGAGCTCTTTAATTTTAAAAGCAGCAATTCCTCCGCTTATACCAATTACAATTGTTTTGGTATGAAGATTTGTCATATTAGGGAGTGTATGATGGAAAACCGTCTATACTTTTAGCATGAAGAATACTGTTTTTGATGGCATTGGTTAATGCATCTGCTGCCCCCAACCCTATTAAATCTGTTAAGGTGGTTATAGGAAGTGAGGGAATATTTTTTCTTTCTCCCGATCGGGATGACAACGCGAAAATAATGTCTCCATCCATCATGGTATGAGCTGGATATATTGAACGCGCCATCCCATCATGAGCCAGCTCCGCTACTTTCAATAACTGATCTCTCTCAAGTTTGACATTAGTTGCAATAACAGCCAGTGTAGTATTAAAATGTTCACCTTCTATAAGACTCTTCAAATCTTTGGGTATATTTTTTTTGACCAGATCATATCCTCCGTTATCAGCATAAAATTTTTTCGTTTGCGGATTTATAATATCTCCTACCGAGTTTGTGACAACAAACGCGCACACGAATATGCCATAAGGCAGACCCACCTCCGCCATGCCAAACCCGCCCTTTATATGCCTTCCCGCTATCCATTTTCCGGTCGTTGCCCCAGTGCCGACGCCGATATTACCCTCGCCTAATTCTTTAAAAGAAGCATTTTGTGCCGCTTTGTAGCCCTCGTTTTTACCTGGTCTATTTGATGTCCCTACCTCTAAGTCATAAATAACTGCTCCAGTTATTCCAGGGATAACACCAGCGCTTATTTTATTACCAATTTTTTGCTCTTCTAAATATTGCATTACTCCATAAGCGGATTCTAGGCCATAAGAACTGCCGCCTGAGAGTACGATCCCATGAATAAGTTTTCTAGCTGATTTGGGATCTCCGTATGCATGAGTGTTGATAGAGCCAGTACTTGAACCACGAATATCTATTCCAATGTCCGCTCCCTCCCTCGCGATAAGAACAGTTATTCCCGTAAGATTTTTTATATCCGTATAATGACCGATCTCAATTCCTATTCTTACTAAAGATTTTTTTGTCATTTTATACTATGGATTCTAAACAATTTTGCGTAAGTCATATGTAACAACACGTAAATACTTGCTATTTAAACTGGTTGTTTGAGGAGCGTTTCTATATACTTTTGTAAACTCGAAAGATCATTCCTCACTACCTCCCAGACCAATTCTAAATCTACACCAAAATATTCATGTACTAGCTTATCTCTCATTCCTGCTATTTTTCGCCAGGGAACCTCAGATGCTCTTGCCGAAAGTCCTCCGGTATATTTCGTACAGCCTCGCCGATAATCTCAATCCTCCTGACGACTGCATCTTGTTTTTCCTTATTTTTATATTCTAAAAATGATTGTAAATCTACATCTTTTGTATAGTTCTCAATATCGTTAATACTGTCTCTAATATGTTTTAAAAATACGTTAGGGTCATTTTTCATAAAATTTGTAGTTGATCTTTTTGAATGTACTCTTTAATGTATGGGGATATAGAGTTATAGGTGAGTAAATCTACTTTTTTTCCTAATGCCTGCTCTAGTTTCATCTCAAGGTCTATGAGGTCAAGCAGACTTTTCCCTTTGGGGAATTCTATAAGAATATCAATATCGCTCTCTTCTGCTTGTTCTCCACGAACATAAGATCCAAATAAAGATGAACGCAGAACCCCTGCCTCCTTTAAAAGAGGTATAATACGCTCTCTAATATGTTGTATGGTAGCTTGTGTGTTTTGCTGCATAGTAGGAATAAGTATATCATAAAAAGATTAGTTTATAGGAGTACTTGGGGCACTTGGTCTTTGGGGGCGGACGCGATTATACTTCTGACCGCGTCATGGCATACTTCAACTGATGCCTGGCCAAAAAATAGAGACTAACTAATCTCGTATGTTCATGTCATTTGGGACGAAAATGCAATGCCTTTTGTTTCCAAACGGGACAAATTAACATTCTTACTGGCATGATCTATATCAATACCCACAAGCTGCCCCTTAGAATCAAAATCAAGAACAACCCCCGGAGTTATTTCTTTGGAATCTACACTCTTCTTTTCAGAAAGGTCAATATATAGAGAATCTGTATCTTTATAGTAGTTAAATTTCATTATTTTATCTCCTTAAAATTGCCTCGTAAAGATGAATGACCTTATGTTTGCGCTCTAACGATGTTTTCGTAAAAAGATTTTTGCTTTGTCATGATTGCCCGCGAAAAGAATTAATATCTGTTTGTTGTCTTTGGTTTCCATAACATCATAAATTACCCTATTACCACCTGTTGCAAAATATTGCCAATACATTCCTCGCTTTTCAATCTTATTAAGGATTGCTCCGCTTGCCTGTGTTGCTTTTGGAGAAGCAGCAAGTACTGTCATCATATTTGCTTGTTGCTGCTCGCTAAGCGATTTGAGGAGCTTTTCAAAGTCTTTCTCAACCGATCTGTTTTTGGCATATATCTGGTACATGTCATTAGCTCGTTCTAATTAGATGGGAATATTTTTTTGTAAAATTAGTAAAATGCATAGGATTCTTTAAAAGTTGCTTTTTCGCTTCTTCTGCTTGCTTTATAAAGGTAACATTGCGGGAAAGCATTTCGAATATGTCGGTTTCCGCTGGCATTAAAAGTGCGAGGGTCTTATCGTCCTTTGTCAATGCTCTAGGTGTCTTGGTTTTGTTCACTTCCTCAGCAAGCCGTAACAAATCTTTCTTGCTGCTAATACTATTAATATCAATAGAAACAGGTGTATAATTCATGTTGAATTGATTATATACTCTTCTCTAATAGCTTTGCAAATTTAGGTCGGTAATGTTTGAAAACTATCGGTTAGTAAAGTTTTTTTAGCTTCGCATCATACTGATGAATGTTTTTAAAAAATGAAAGAGCAGATTCATTATAATTTAAACTATAGCAGATTTGAAATAGAGTTTATAGGAGTACTGAGGTACCTGGTCTTTGGGGGCGGAGGAGATTATGCTTCTCACTGCGTCACGACAAACCTCGACAGATGTTCTTCCGAAAAGTTCCCTATATTTTTCGACTAGTTTTTCTAGTATTTAGCTCTCAACTTTCTTGCATGTATTCGGAAACAATAGTTACTACCTCTTTTACCACTGGGCTACAATTTTTGAACCGCAGTTTATCAAAAACCTCTTCTCCATATATACGCACGGCATCGCTTATCAAGGCATGCATGAAAGACTGTGTAGCCCCGGTTACACCAGAAAAATCTATTATAACCGTTTGATTTTTTTTCAATGCCGGTATTATGCGTTTAATTCTCAGTTCTCTGGCTATATCCTTATTCTCCGCAAAGGATCCTGACTTCGCTTTTATTGAAATAGTTATTTTGCTCATTACTTAAATAAATACAGGTTTTTTATACCGCTCTTTTTTGCGTTCCTTTACAACTCTAGTGTAAGCGTTTCGAATAGCCGCAAGCAATGCGCTGAATTCACTTGTCTGATCAAGAGAGATGTCTATTCCTACAACTGTTCCAGGAAAGTTGGGAGCCTTATTTGTATCTGAGTGCTTATCATCTTCAGGATCCGCGTGAAGTCTTGGAAGGCCTTTTGTTCGCTTGTCGCGTTTAGTAAGTTTATATAGACCAGTCCCGCTGTATATAACAAAATAATCACGTGCTACCATAGCCATGGATTTGATAAAAAACAGCCCTGCCCCTATATTTTCGCTAGTACCGCCTTCACGTCTAGTAGTGCCTGTTATTCCAGGAGTTAAAGCCAATTTAATAGCATCTAAGTCTGTAGCTGCATGCCAAGATTTATTTATCGTATGACGAATACCTACCCCAGTATCGCAAATGCCCAATCGAACCATATTGGGATGCGGGTAGTATTGTGCGGCTACGAAAGCTCCGTTTTTAGTTCGCGCATGCTCAAGAACATTTCGAACAAGCTCTCCTACAGTGTACTTTATCGCGTCTACTTGATTAGGTCTAAGATGGAGCAATGGTATCATTTCTTTTATGAATCGTGATTGCTCATCCGAATTTTTTATTTGAGTTATTGGAATAAAGCGGCCAGCAGACTCGTGTTCCTCAATGGAGTAAGGAGATTCCTTGCCCAATATTTTAAAAAATCCCATTCTAGCCAGATAATGACCTGAAGTTGCAGTTATATCGTCGATAGTGATTTTACCATGGGTAATTGTGCTGCCAAGAGCGGCGATCATAGTTAGCACTGCAGGATGCACGTTTACCCATTTGTCATGCGTTTCAATTAGCAGTTTATCTGGGTTGCCAGGATCAAATGCGCGCAAAAATCCCTCAAAATTGCGTAGATAGTCGCTATAAGATAGAAATACCCTCATAAAATGTATTTACCTGTCGAACGTGTTGCAATAATAAACACGTTCGACAGAGGACTCAAGTATTACTCTGTAGGACGTAATTCGCTAAAAACATGTTCGACAGAGGGGTTAACATTATTGTAGCGAGAGTATCCATATTTGTAAATAGTAATAAATTATTTTTGTCTTAAATTAGGCTTTTTTGGAATAAAGTTTACAGAAGCACCTGGGGTATTTGGTCTTTGGGGGCGGATGAGATTATATTTCTGACCGCGTCACGGCATACCTCAATCGATGTTTGTCCGAAAAGAAGCTCATATTGCTTTAGGAGGTTTTTAAGAACTTTCTTTTTATTGCCCTCCAGGGAAATTTCATGTTTTGTGGAATCGAATTTAAGCCCGGGAACTTTTTGGGCTTGTTCAATAGCAATAGGACCAATAATGGTCTCTTGCTCCTTTATAATTCTGTTAGCTATTTGGGCAAAAATATCCATAGCTTTATCCTATTTGGTTTTTCCATATTGAGTTAGTTTTGTTATCGATGCAAAACCCAAGACTCCAATTGTTATAAAAAAGAGTCCAAGGGTCAGTATTAGGTCGCCAAAGTTACCGTTATAATACGTGTTGACAGTTGTTGTGTAAGAAAAAATTGAATCAGCAATAAACATTATGCCTAAGCCCAGTAAAATTGAATAAATATCAATTTTATAGCTGCCCCCTAAATATTTAAAAGACAGGCCTGAAACTACTACAGAAATTATTAAGGCAAGAAAATCCCCTAATGGATAAGCAATATCAAAAAATAATTTTAACGGCGTTTCATTATCTGAAACAATAACTCCTCCTCTCGCAACCTGAATAAGCACATAATATGAAATAATTATTACAAGTAAAACCGCCAGAGCTGTTAGCATTTTTGCTTTTTTACTTCTCCAGCCAAATTTTGCCCCTGTTGCTTTTGAGAGATAAATTGCTCCAAGCCCATAGAAAAATATACTTGGAGCAAATCCTAAATCAGCAAGGGATGGATAAGGAGCAGGTTGATTGAGAAAAAAGTTATAATATGACCAGATTGTCTCGCCAGTTCCCCACAGGAAAAGCCCAAACCCGAGGAAAAACACTGCCTTACCTACTGCGCTTCTAAATCTCCCCCACGTCTCTGATTTAAGCATAGCTACAAAACCACCAATAAGAGGAATTAGACCGAATAAAAATGAATAAAGATAATTATAAATACCTGTTTTTGTACCTGTAGATAAGAGTAATAACCAGAAGATGAATAGAAAAATTAAAAATAACAAACATGCTTTCTGATAAAAATTTATCTTCATACTACCAGTTTAAGCATAAATAATACTAAATGTCAAATATAGTAAACATCAGGTTTCGGGAAGCCATTAAATATACTGGTCATGACGACGCTATATGCTCCTGTGTGATGGATAACAAGTTTATCGTCCACGTCAATATCACTTGGCAAGAGCGCCTCTCGCGTAATTACATCCGGACTATCGCCCGTTGGACCTGCTATTGAAAAAAGGGTTTCTCCGGCGTTTTTTGCAGGGCGCATGCTTGTAATTAAATAACGTGTGGATCCCTGATATGCCATAGTTTCAAATAGACCGTTATAAACCCCGGCGTCCAGAAATAACCAGGTATTTCCTCTTCTTTCGACGCGTGCGATTACACTCGCGACCACCACTCCAGCATCCGCAATTATTCCCCGGCCTGGCTCCAGAATTAATTTTGGCTTATATGGCAATTTTTTATATTGTCTTACAGTACGTTTTGCAATTTCCTTAAGAGTAGGTGCGTTCTCACTTGACAGATACCGGCAAGGATATCCTCCTCCAAGATTTAATATTTCTAATTTGATCCCAACCTCTTGTAAATCCTGAATGACAGATCGCAAACTTATTAAGGTATTTGCCCAAGCATCAGGATCAGATGCTTGTGAGCCGACATGAAACGAAATTCCATAAGGATGAAGTCCTAGTTCGCGAGCCTTCAGGAGCAAAGGAATAATGCTTGAAGTTTCAGTACCAAATTTTGCGGAAAACTTAAATACAGAACCTGAATCATTGGCGACTGTTCTTATGTAAACTCTTGAACCTGGGGCATTTGCGGCAATTTTTTCAAGCTCTGGAAACGAGTCACAGGCGAATCTGTTTACGCCATATTGAAAAAAAGCTTTAATATGAGAAGAAGGTTTTACAGATGTTCCATAAATAATTTTTTCTGGTGACACTTTTATTTTTTTGAGAAAATCTAGTTCAAACTTAGACGCTACTTCAAACCCGCTCCCGGCACTGAAAAGTAATTTCAAAACTTCTGTCTCCGAATTAGCTTTCATGGCAAAGTAAACTGAGGAATTGGGGAAAAGTTTTTTAAACTGAGTATAATTATCTAAGATCTTTTTTTTGTTGAAAAGAAAAAAAGGCGTTCTATATGGCAGTGTTTCCAACAATAGAGGATCAAATACTCTCTCAGGTTTTTTTCCAGTAATACCTTTAATTTTATGTATAATTTTGTTAACCATAATATGTTAGGCACTAGACAAGTGATAAAGTTATAATTCCGGCAATAATAGTCAAAGTTCCAACTGTCTGAATTCTGCCAACTTTCTCTTTCAAAAAAATGCGTGCAAAAATAATAGTAGGCAGAGAGAAAGCTCCGCTGATCAAAGCCACAACGCTGGTAAACGAACTCCTGCTATAGCCAAGACTCATCGATGCATAAGCGAGAGTTTCGCAAAAACCTATCAAAAATAAAAATTTCCAAACTTCTGCCTTCTTTACCTTCAATTTTACCTGCTGAAATGCCGCATAAATAATAAGAAACAAACTCATAAAAGCGTACATGAATAATGCATAAATTAACCAATCTTTTCCTCTTACAAATTTAACCCATGATAATGTCCAGGCAGCTGCAAAAATCGTCGCCAGCCCAATCTCTTTTAGTCCAGCAACGTTTCCCAACTTAACCTTTTTTGAACTAAGAGCCTCAACATCCATACTAATTAACAAAATGCCGATGAAAATAATGCCTAATGATATAGGAAGATGACCTGTTAATTTTTCACCCAGAAATGCAACTGAGATAAGAGCGACAATCCCACTAAAAGAAGCGAATACCGGATTGAGCAAAGCCACTTGCCCCTTTCCAAAACCTTTATATACTAATATGTAGACAATTCCTTGTGCTACTCCAAAAAAAACGAGAAGCAACCAATCGGCTAATCTTTGCGGAAGCGAAGAGTGATTTCCGATTACAATTACTTGATAAAAAAGGATAAGAAAGAAGGCAATTGTTCCAAATACGTGCGCCCAAACCAAACTGACAATGTCGCCAATTTCATCAATTGTTTTTTTGGCAAAAAGGTCGGCAAATCCCCATCCGAACATTGCGCCGAACCCTGCAAGTATCGCGATGAATAATTCTCGTTGCATTTTAGTTTACTCTTATAAAACTATCAAATAGTATAGCATAAAAAAAGACCTATAGCAAGTACTAAAATAAGGGAGGTTTGGCGGAAAATAGGTATGAAGATTATTACTATTATCTAATATTGTCATCAGAATTTGACAACATAGTAATTTTATAGAAAAGTCTTCTCTTTATTTGGTGTTAATTATGGACAATTTTTGAAAGACCAGAATTGAGGCGCAGAATTGCAAAAGTCATTAATACATAAGCAGCTAAATACATCAAATCATTTATTTGTCCTACATGCCACGTTCCACTATTAGCCTGATAGATAAAAACATAGTCTGAAAGAAAAAATATAAGTAAAGCTATAAAAAAAAGCATAACTTTACTTTTCATAATATTATTCTTCGACTTTTTTAATTCTATATATATTAATAATGCCAAGTATGTATAGATACCATCACCTAATGGATATGCAAAATCGAGAAAAATTTTTAGTGGATTTGACCAGTCAAAGATATATTGTTGTAACAACAAATAATATCCTAAACTCAAAAATAGAAACAATGCTGCTAACGAAATACTATGTTTTACAAAAAGGTTTCTCTCCCATTTTATTCCTGCTGCTTTTCCTAAGAGAATAACTGCAAAGATAAAAAGAGGAATGGTGCCAAAATAGCCAATATCCCCTAGCGTTGGGTAAGGGATTTGCATATGTAGTACATTGTCATAGTACGAATACGTCACCTGACCAAAGGCTTGCGCAAAAAGTCCCAAAGAAAAAAACAGTATTGCCTTTCCCATAATGCTTTTTACCCCGCCCCATTTATTAGCAATTTTTACACCCCATATAGATCCCCATAAAGCTATAACAAAATATGTTGAGCCAAACATATGACGGGCAAAATTATTTGTGCTCAATGTAAACTGATAACTAATCCAATAAAGAGTAAAAATAATGAAAGCAGAAGCACTGATTTTAGTTAATACTAATAGGTAAGGACTCGTTAGCTTTTCCGATATAAATTTTTTTACCATCGGGTGGATGCGAAATTTATTATTGAGAGAGGTCTCGATAAGAGAAGCATTGTGGAGTTCATCCAGAATAATTCTCGCCTTTTCTGTCGTCATACCATTCATATAAGAAATCGCTCCCAGAGAAAAATCTTTTCCCTCGAAAACCCCTAGTGAGAGAAAAACAGCTTGTGCTTTTTCAGAAAGATTTTTATAACTAATATTGAGCGCAAGATATAAATTTTTATTTTCATACGAAAGTGCGTACAATGAATGGGACTCTTTCTTTCCCTGCTCAAGTAATACTTCTGGAGACATGCCTGATTGTTTCAATTGACTTGCCAAAGCATGTACCGCAAGCGGTAAATTCCCAACAAGACTTCCCAAGCTCAGTAATGTTTTTTCTTTTTGTTTGATATATGTTTTATCAAAGATCTTTTTAAATAAATTAAGCACCTCATCCTCTGAAAAGCTTTCCAAAAAAATGAAGGTAACATCAGTAGGCAAATAGAGATCTTTTTGTCTTGATAAAATAATAAACGCGCTGGAAGATCCATGGGGCAGAAGCAGATGTAGATTGCTTTCTTTATCAACATTATCAAAAAGTAATAACACTTTTTTTCTTGCCAGTACAGAACGGATAAAAGACGCTGTCACTTGAGTATCATTACTTTTTGGTAACTCCTCTCCCAACAAACGCGCGATCGAAATCATAATATCCTTGAGCTTGGAAGTTTCCATTCGATACCACAGAACTCCATCAGGAAACTGATGCCGCAAAATATAACCTAACTTAATGGCAAGTGTCGTTTTTCCAACACCTGCTTGACCATGAATAAGTAAAGTCTTCCCGTTGATTTTCTCTTTTTGAAGAGCAGCGATAATTTTTTCTCTTCCGGTAAAATCAGCTACTGCGTTAGGGACTTGAAATACAGATTGTTTAAGCAGTTGAAACTGATTTATTTCGTTTTCAGTCAGATATCCTTGTCCCGCAGATGCAAGAAATTCGTTGGCTTCAGGCATTGTCTTGACTGCCTCTTTCTCAACAAAAATTGCAATCATGGTAAGAAGCAGTTGGCGGTCAGAAGGGACACGAGTCCCCTTCTGCCAGTGGGAGAAAATGCTCTCTTCATAGAAATAACTTTTTTCGGAAAGAGCATCACCAAACGCGGCAAATGTCTCAAACTCCGCGCGAAGGCGGTATTTCTTAAAAAGCTCGGCAAAAGTTTTCATGCCATGCGTAATTATACTAAATATCCTGTCCGATTTCCTGACAGTTCTGTCATGGTCATTTCCGGTAATCTGTATTAGGATGTTTTGGCGATATGAAGAAAATATTTTATTTCATAGTAATTTTTGCACTAATATCTTTGGTTGCGACAAAGCTTAATAATATTACACAGGCAGCAGGTTCTCCTCTACAAATTTCTCCCTTTCATAGTAATCAAAATTCTCCATGCGGGGTGTTTTATTCACCTGCGTCATATTCTTTCTCGTATAATGGAGGAACTGTTTGGCTTTCAGGTCTTTCAAATGGTACGGGAAACATATATACCGATGACAAGATTGATATCGAAATAACCCGCCTCGATGCAACAAAAGCCACCTTCTCTAAAGACTACGGGGATGGTACATCAATAATCCCAACCGCTCCACAAGATATAACGAATTTATTTCAAACGGGCTCTAATACTGTGAAGGTGACTATGACAGACCTTCACGCTCCATATTGTAATTCTTCCGAGTATTGGCTCGTCGAGACGACAAATGGCGGCGGCACTCTTCCTGCAAAGCCAAATATTTTACCTCGGAGTACATGGCATGGAGAAAATAACGGAGTAATCGTAACACAGACGCCGAATCATATTGTTATCCATCATTCACGTACTTCAAATGATCCAGGAAATATCGGAACACGCGCAAGAGAATTAAATTTAGCTTGGGCTTATGATAAAGTAGGAACTGTCAAGAATTTATTTAATCCAGTTAATATACTCAATAACAAAGGGGATTATTCATCTATTCGAGGCACATGGCCTGGAGAAGCTTGGTTAGTATGGTATGAACATAAATTCGTTGCAGGATATGGCGATACTGCATATAACTACTTGATTGATCCTACTGGTGCTATCTATGAAGGACGATGGAAAGGCACATTGGGAGAAAACGCAGATAACAAGGGGAGTAGCATAAAGTTTGCTAATACAGGGATCGTTGCTATTTCAATGTTGGGTCGCTACGGAAGTGATGGTGATACACTCATACAGGCATTAGATGGAGGGGTATCGGAGCCAACAAATGCCAGCATCACAAGTTTGCGAAGTATGGTTGACTGGTTGGCTAGTAAATATAATATAAGTAAAACTGGATCGTATCAAATTCCTCAATCAGTTAATGGGAATCCAAGCTGTGTATTATCGCCAGACCAATGCTTTGTTGATAATATTGCATCTCATAGGGATTTTCCTTCAAAAACAAATACTGATGCCACTGTTTGTCCTGGAGACAATCTCTATAAATACCTTCCAACATTGAGAGGGCTAGTTAATATGCAGGCAAATGGAACTATTTCTCCTCATAAAACCCCAACAGGAATATTAATTGGAGGATTCTCGCCTATCGAACTGGGCGTTGTCGATCCATCAGGGAAACGTCTCGGAAAAAATCCATCAACCGGTGGTTTTGAAACAGGTATAGCAAATGGCATATATGGGAAAATGCAACTCTTTGACAATGAAGATGATTCGGGCACTACGTCTCCTTATTGGCTTAATATCCCAATAGCAATAAGCGGTGTATATAAAATTGATGTTGTCGGAACCGGTACAGGTGCATTTACCCTTGCAACGGAAGATTTACCAACATCAAGTGCGAGGGCAATGAATGGAAATACGACTACTGGCCAAAAAGACAATTATCAGATTATTTATTCAACAGCAAATCCTGGACAGCTTGAGCTGTTTCATGATACAGTACCTCCTGTAACCACTGGAACAATGACTTGCTCAAGAGATATGAATGGCATATGCCGATCTGCGGCGACAGTAAACTTAACTGCTACTGATACGGGAAGCAATGGTGATCCGGCCTCAGGGGTTTCAAAGATTGAGTGTTCCTATGACAATAAAGTAACATGGCAACAATGCGGCGACACAACAGGAGGTCAAATAGTATTCAACAAAAATGGGAAACAGTCATTCTACTATAAAAGCACAGACCGAGTGTTGAATGTAGAGGCAGAAAAATATTCTGGGATTATTGATGTTGAGCAATTTGTATCTATAGCGGATACCGCGCTTACAAGTAATTTGGCAACCACCTTGGAAACAAAAGGCACCGTGCACAGCAACGGCAGCATGAGCTTTACGAATAATACAACGGCAAAGCTTGATATCCTCACCTATATCGGATCATTTACGCAATCAGGCAACACAACATTTACTTACAATCAGAAAACTCAGGTAACCCAAACAAACCCGTTGCCATCATATCCATTGAGCTACTATAAAACAAAATGCACCAATTTCACAGGTTCAATGACAATCAATGATACGTCTCCGGCATATAACAAATGTATATATGTAATCGGCGATGTCACATTCAATGCCACAACTCCAACCGGAAAGCTGACGATAGTTAGCGAAGGGTATATTAAGGACAACAGCACCAATGCAAATCTCCAAGCATGGGACAGCACAAATGGGATACTGTTTTATTCCGCAAAGGGATATACAACAAAGGCAAATGGCGCCATTTATGCAGGCGTAATCTACGCTCCGACAACAAAGATTGACGGGGCATTCTCAAATACAACGATTAACGGAGGGTTGTATTCCAAAACAGTCAGCTTTGGTTCGGGTACTTCATTAAGGGCATTTCAGGCGGCTGGTTTTCCAACTACTTCTTATAATCTACCGTTGTAGTATAATTTAATTATTATGTCTAAGCGTACACTTACAATCTTAAGTATCTCGCTTCTTGCCCTGCTAATCTTCTTCTGGCCTTCAAATAAATTACATGGCCGCTTTATTACCTTAATAGAACCAAATTTCTCTGTTGCCTCTCGTCCCGTATATAAAGAACGCTACCCATCAGATTTCCTTTGGTGGATTGGCGGCGAGTTTGTCTGTACAAAAACCAATATCTATGTAACTAATTTTTTTGGAACAAAAGAGCGAATCTTTTCAGATAACCATTATCAAAAAGATGAGCTAGGTCTATTTCTTTTATCTCCAGATAGAATGCATGCAATTGGACAGTTTAGCAATCAGACATGCGGCGGGGCAGATGAAGAATACACATATTTTCAGTACATCGATTTATACAACAGCAAAACAATACAGTTTATCGACAAAGGTAATTCTATTCTTGCTTATTCAGGAAATATACTATTCTCTCCCGACAGTAAGCTGATCGCTTATCTAAATAAGGACGCAATTTTTGTATTTAATACGAAAGATGGATCAACAAAGAAGCTTATTAAGAACTTAGAGGTAGAACCCCTGGCAGTATTTGATACCAACGAAGAGTATCAAAGGAGCGAGCTGAGCCATAATCCTTTTACTACATCTGCGCTTAACAGTGGTAAATATATGTATCAACCAAAGCGTAATCTTGCATGGAAGGATAATGTAAACATTTACTATTATTATGATTTAGTTCATGACCCGGTAGGTTTTTATTCAGTAAACGTGTCTACATCAGAGGTTAAAAAAATCCCGAATTATACGTACAAACAATATCAGCAATTAAAGAAACAAAATACTAGACACCAGCTAGGAATAATTGAATATCCAATTGAAGACTCTAGCGCATCCGAAAATTATAATAAACGATATTGCAAATATGCGGCACATTATTCATTTTGTCAAATATGATTAGAAAGCGACTGCTCATCATTTTCTTTATAAAATGCATTGGAAATGCAGCAGAGGGCTTTATTGGCCAAGGTTTTGGACAACAACTGGATGTTCCTAGGCATCTGTGAAAAAATATTTCATCATTAGTAGTTTTTTGCTTTTCATTTTAGCTGTTGGTCTCTACACAGCCCTTGTATTTTATATCGGCAAAAATGCAAGTAGCGAGACAAAAGTTCGGTCAGATGTCATTCTTGTCCTTGGGGCAAAATCTTATCATGGAAATTCATATAACCCATGTCTGGTTTACCGCGTGTCACATGCGGTGGACTTGTATAAGGCGAGGTATGCACCGAAATTTCTTGTCTCAGGAGGATTTGATAAAGAAGATCATGTAAGCGAAGCAGGAACGATGAAAAAAATAGCAATTAAACTTGGAGCGTCACCCAATGATATTCTACTTGAAACTTTATCTTCCTCTACATATGAAAATTTTCTCTTTTCTCAAAAATTATTAAAGTCATCCGGCTTGAATTCGGTAATCATCGTCACTGAACCCTTTCACGTTGCGAGAGCTTCGCTCGTTGCAGATAAATTAGGAATTAAATATACAATATCATCTGCTTCTACAAGTCCCTGTTGGTTACCTTGGAAATATTTTTCCTTCTATTTCCTCAAAGAACCATTGGCGGTCCTGCTGTATAAAATTCAAAATAAACTATAAATATTGAAAAAATAGGCACGGAGATTATTACTATTATCAAATATTGTCATCAGAATTTGACAACATAGTAATTTTGAAGGCAAATAAGTTTGGGTAGGTAATCTCTAAAGAGAAATCTTGTCTTTATTTGGAAGGTATTAGATTAGGAGAGTAACTTTTTAATTCAACCACTTCTTTTCAAGATCAGCTAAAACTCCTTTTCTGCGAAGTGTTGCAAGAACTTCATTGACCTGGGTAACAGATGGATCGCCTTTTATAAAAACAATGCCATAATACTCCTTCGTAAATGGATCACTGACAATGGTCAAATCGGAATTTTTAGATGTAATTCCTATGGCATTTGGAAGATCGGTAAAAAGCGCATCAACGTTATCATCCACTAAGGCTTTTGTCGCTTGAACGAAGTCTGGAAAGCGTATAACGAGTCTGTCAGATGTATATTTGAGAGCCGTTTTTTCATTAGTAGTCCCTGTCTGAGTGGCGATTTTTTTACCTTTAAGGTCTGCAACGCCGTGGATTGCGGTATTTCCTTTTTTTATAATAATTACTTGTCCCGCATTCAAATACTGACCAGAAAAATCATATCTTTGCTGTCTTTCTGGTGTAATTGTCACTGCAGAGATGATCATATTAATTTGTCTCTGATCAAGTGAATTGAAGAGATTATCAAAGATAATATTTCGAAACTCTATATCAGCATCCAACTCCTTTGCTAAATTCTTCCCTAAGTCAACGTCAAATCCTACTAACTTCCCATTTTCAATGTACTCCATTGGCTCAAGCGTAGCATCAATACCTATAACCAACTTCTTGGGCTCTGTAACTGCAGAAGGAACAGTAAGAGGGAGTTCTACATGGTTTTTTTGCGACAAAGAATTTACATAATAGTATATAAATACAAAACTTAGTAATAAAGCAAAAATAAAAAGCACACCACCCAGAACATGCAAACGCCTTATCCTCAATTTAGGAGAGTTTTTTATTTTTATATCAAATTTTTCTCTTTCCTGCTCCGTCAAGTATCCAAGTCCCGTTGCGGCGAGAAATTCATCAGCTTCTTCTCTGGTCCTGATTGCGTGTCTCTCTACGAAAATTCCGATAATTGTCAACACAAGGTTTCTGTCAGTCGGAATTCTCGTACCTTTCTGCCAGTGGGAGAAAATGCTCTCTTCATAAAAATAGCCTTTTTCGGAAAGGGCATCGCCAAACGCTGCAAAGGTTTCAAATTCCGCGCGTAGGCGGTATTTCTTAAAAAGCTCAGCAAAGCTTTTCATAGTCATGCGTAATTATACTATATATACTGTCAAGTTTCCTGACAGTCCTGTCATGGTCAAATTTCTTCTTCTATATTAAGATGTTTTGGCAATATGAATAAAAAACTTATTTCCGTCTCTGCCATCGCACTATTTATAGCTTTCATTTTCCTGATTTCATCTTCAAAAGCAAACGCGCTATCGTTTAACGACATAATTAATGGCGCCAAAAGCTTCGTCCTGGGCGGAGAGAAGAAAGAACTCAAAATTGACTCAAATATTGCCCTTGCTCCGCAAGGAGACGTAGATAAAAATGGACAAATTGACGCGGGAGACATCGTTCGGTTTAGCTATACGATAACGAATACAACTGATAAACAATATACTTTTGGTACATTGAAAACGAATATTGACAGAAAACAGTTTAATTTCTTTCATAATTTGAGAGGCACCACTAACCTTGTCGACGATAACAAAACAATTAATATTGTCAATGTAAGGTTAAATTTTGGAGAAACACTGATAATTAGTTTTGATGCAAGGACGCTGTATAGAAAAGATGATACATCTATTGATACCGAAGCAGAGTTTATTGATTCAAATAAAAACTCAATTGTAAAATCGGTAAAAATTGAAAAATTGGTAAAGAAAAATGTACCGAGTTTTATTTCAGGTGAAAAACTTGAGAAGAAAGAACAATAATTACATGAAACAACTTTGTAAAAAATTACTTAAAAAAACAGCAATCTCATTTTTGCTTCTTGTATTAGTAACTAACTCTTTTGTTGCTTATTTACAATTACCGTTTGGCCCAACTCCTGTCTATGCAGAAAATAATACATGTATTGGATCCCCAGGATCAACTAGCGCTGTGCGGGCAAAACATACTGCCAGGGTAGGAGGCGTTGCGCTTGATCAAGCAGCTAAGTTTTTGGCTAATATGACAGACATCACCGGCGCGTATTATGACTCGACACTTGATCGGATTGTTTTTGTCGGAAGGAGCAACACACAGGCTCCGAAGTTCAATAAAGATGACTTAGCAGTTGCAATTAAAGCTGTAATTTTTAATAAAACAATACCCGCTGTAAGTATGGAAGATGACCCTGCAGATCCAACCGGCCCAAATTTAAAAGTATTCTATTATGGAGGTATTGAAAATACCCGATTTGGAAAAGTTCTTTTTGACGCTGACGATAAAATGAAGTCGTATAACCAAGGATATAACCCCGACGGCAGTGTGCTTACATCATCTGTTTCCAGCTATAGATCATTCTTTAATCGTTATCTTGACAAAAATCCATTAGCTGCTGATCCCTCATCTTCTTCAAGATGGTGGATAACGCCTAAATTAATTACTATAAAAAAGGATGACGCCACAGCTTCCTTCGTTTTTGATACGGCAACCATGCAGGTCAAAACAGAACCGTTAATACCCAATAATGATCCGAAATGGAACCAAGCTGCTCAGGAGTTTGCCGATGATCAAACCAATAATTATGACGCGTACTCCCAGGAAAGTCCTGTATATGCGGACGCTAAGCAACTTGGCAAGATTGTCTCTATTATTAAATGGCTAAAAGATAATGGTATCGCAACGGACTTTAATTTTGCCCGAGATTACGCGTCCATAAAAGTATCAACACCAGTATCAGTACCGAAGAGGTATACTCCTTGGGGACAGGTTGCAGATGGCCGGATCCGAATAGTCGGCGGAGTGGATTACAACACGCCAAATACATATAACCCTGATAATGGTACCGCATCAAGTTTAAAAATTTCTTCACAAGCAGTCCCAACTACCAAAGAAGATATTCATTGGACTTTCTCAAATGGTGGGACGCAGTATGATTCAGTCGCGGTGACTGCCGATGCCTTTAGAAGCCTAGGTTCATACAACACCTCAACTACTGATATGTTCTTCCCTACATCCGGTGACTTAACTCTCGGATTCCAAAGAACGTATTCATCTTTTTCAGGCGGGCAGTATGGAGCAGGCCGGGGATGGAATATTTTTCCTGCTGCCTTATATGACAATGATCCAATTCACAACTTCACCTGCACCGGAAGCATTTATCCAAAAGCGCTCGCATTCAGTTCTTTACAAACAGGATTTGAGTCGTTTAAAATAAATGACTGTACTGTGGGTTACGTAGCAGATGACGCAGTATTTCACTCCAAAGTCTTCCGTAATGGGGATGGTACGTTTACTGCGAAAACAAAAGATCAAACTGAATATAGTTTTAACGCAAGCTATCAATTAACTAAAATCAAAGACAAAAACAGCAATACCATTACGTACGCTTACGACGGTTTGGGTAAACTCATCAGTATTGCGGATAGTAAAGGTCACCAGATAACCATCAGCTACAATGGGGATCTTATTTCTTCAATTTCTGACTGGTCTGGTAGAACAGTCCAGTATACCTATGATGCAAACGGCAACCTTTTAACAGTAAAAGATCCAAATAATAATGTTACAACCTATACCTATGACGCAAATTTCAAGCTTACAACTATTACCGACCGTACAAATCAGCTAGTTCTTACTAATGTATATACTGATGAAGCAAAAATTTCAACACAAAAGAATGCTGCGAATGTTACCAACTCGTATACCTATGACAAGGTAAACAGGATAATAACTGTAACAAATAATCAATCTCCAATCAGAACACAAACGACTAAATATGATTCGAAAGCAAGAGTTCTTGAACTGACTGACCCACTGTTATTCAAGCTTATTTATACCTATGGCACAGAGTACTCTCCTCTTACAGTAAAAGATAAAAATGGTAATATAACAACATATGCCTATGACGCAAACGGCAACCTATTGACTGCCACATATCCTGATACGAAGAAAGTTACATATCAATATGATGTCTTCAACCGTCTCACCAAGATTACTGATGAACGATATGGCACGCCAGGAAAAGATACAACCAGTACATACGATGGGATAGGAAACCTTACCCAAACGAATGAAGCAGGACAAATAAATAAATATACATATGATACTTCCGGTGAAGCTTTAACTCTAACTGATACTTTAAATCATATTACGACATGGACAAGGGATAATTTTGGTAACAAACTATCTGAGAAAGACGCGCTAAATAAGACTGCCATCTTTGAGTACGATAGCGTCGGGAGATTGAAAAATAAAACAGATGCAGATAGCAAGGCAAGAACTTACACGTATGATAATAATAACAACCTCTTAACCTTAAATGACGGGATAGGTACAACAACAAACCTCTATGATAAAGAAAACAGATTGCAGAAAGTAACCTTGCCCGATAATAGCGTTGACGAGTTTACCTATAATGCTTCAGGCGCATTAACTTCTACTAAAGACCAAGCGTTTAATCTTAGTTCCTATGGTTATGATTTATATCAAAATCTGACTACGCAAACGGACGCGTTGAACAAAATTACAGCTAACAACTACGATGGCTTAAATAGGCAGACACAATCAACAACGCCGCTTGGAAAACTCTATAAATATGAATATGATGCCAATGGTAATATTACCAAACGAACAGATGCCAATAATAATGCTACGAGCTATCTTTATGACCCTTTCAACAGACTTACTAAGATAACTTATCCTAATGCTTCAGTTGTCACCTACGCGTATGATAATCGCGGTAATCGAACTCAAATGGTTGATTCTGTAGGGACTTCAACTTATGCCTATGATAACTTCGATAGATTAATTCAAGCTACAAATGCATATGGTAAAGTGCTTCAGTACACCTACGACAACGCGAACAACTTAAAAACGGTTAAGTATCCGGATAGTGGCATTGTCACGTATTTATATGACAATAACAACCGATTAACGACTGTTACTGACTGGAATAATAAAATAACGACTTACACATACAACGATAATGGCACACTTGCCACACGATTATTCCCAAATACTGTCAAGACAACCTATGTCTATGATGCTGCAAATAGGATGAAAGCCATTATGCACTCAAAATCAACAACGACGCTCGCGCAATATGACTATACCCGTGACCCTGTTGGGAATATTATGATTGCGACTGAGTCAGGTACCTTTGTCGGGACAGCGCAAATGGTCAAATTCAACTATGACGTTCTGGGAAGAATCACAAAGGCTACTTATCCAGGCAATAAAACATTTGAGTATACATATGACAAAATGGGCAATAGATTAACCCAAAAAGTAGATGGAAGTACAACGACAATCTATGCGTACGATAATGATTATCGGCTTACTCAGAAAGACAATTTAACCAATTACACATACGACAGCAACGGTAATCAAACCAAGAAACCGTCGGGAAACTTCAATCCGGATCCAACTTTCACTTATGACAATGAGAATAGATTGATTGCTCATATAACCTCAGCCGGTAATGCGTATGATTATAAATATGACGGCTTGGGTAATAGATTGCGAAAGCATATGTCAACTGCCGTGACGCGCTACATCTATGATACTAACGGTCCCCTTTCAAGGCTCATGGCAATAAGCGGAGATCAAAATTACGCGACGGACTTCTGGATTTACGGATTGGGGCTTATCTATGACAGCGGGAATAACTACTACCTTGAAGATGGAAGCGGAAATACTAGATTTACAGCTAATTCCAGTGGCGGTAAATCCACCTCTACAAATTATGATCCATTCGGAAATGTTCGCTCTTCATCAGGAATTTCTCCTGATTTTCAATTCAACAAACAACAACTTGACAGTGAAAGCAACATGTACTTCCTTCGAGCGCGTTACTACGATCCCGAAGTCGGCCGTTTCATTTCAAGAGATCCAATCAAAGGAACGCTTACTAATCCGCAATCGTTAAATGCTTATCAATATTCATATAATAATCCGATCAACCTCTCAGATCCGAGTGGAAAACAAGTAATTGAGGAATGCGTTGAAATTGCGGAAGAAATAGCTCCAATTGCTGGTAAGATAACTGGATATACAGGTCATGCAATCGAACAAGCTATTTTAAATGATAATGGTGTGGGTGTGAGTCCCCAAGCAATACTAAATGCTGTAAGAAGTCCGCTTCAAATCATTCCTAAAATTGATCAATTAGGGAGGGATAGCTTTCAGTATATTGGAGAAATAGCTACCGTTGTGTTGAATAAAGCCGGACAAATTGTTACACTATGGGCAACGTCACAGGCTGGATATAGAAATCCTTAAATATGGCTGAATTAAAAGACATTAACAATAATAATAAATTTATATTCAAACCATTTAATTATGAGGTAAAAGAAGAGCTATGGTTTTCAAGTGAGATAAGCCTTAAGACAAGTAAAAAAATTTTAACAAAAGGAATAAGAGCATTTCATATTGGTGATTTTCAATTGTTGATATATGGAATAAGATCTTTAATCAATGATAAAGAAGATAAATTTATTTTTGACCCAATCGAACCATATTTAAAAATTGTAATGGAAAAAGGGGAAAATAATTTAATTTTAGAGATTGATTTTTGTAAAGGTCCTATTTTTGAACAATCTCAACACACAAAAATGAAAATAATAACATCAAAAGATAACTTATCATATTTTATTGGTCAATTTATAAAGGAGTTGGAGCAAGTAGATTCAAATATTGATTTAGAGAAAAGTTATCAACTTTAGCTAAATCTCCTTAATCTTTTAAATACCTATATGAAAGACCCGGTGGGGAGGGGAAACGTGTAGATTAGTATTCCTAAATGGACGAAAACTACGCAAAAGTAAATCTAGAGGGTTCAACTCCCTCTTCTTTCATAATGTTTAATATGACTAAAAAAAGAATTTGTGACAACCATCCTAGCAGCCCATGGGGGAAAGATGAATTTGGCGACTGGTATCCTCAGTGTTATTACGGGCATACAACGGGAACGGCATGTGAAGTGTTGAAGGAAAAAAATGGCGTGGCGGATGATATCGCATGTGAATGTGGCGAGTATGGGATAAATCCGACAATATAGCAATTATTTAATAGTGGCTTATTTAGATTTTTAAGTACTTTTTCGACAGGCGCTCTGTTTCTCTGGTAAAAAACTTTTTTATCTTTTCCCACTCTAGAGAGATAAGCATCTTTGGCATATCATCATCCGCATCGGCAAAATATGAAAGTCCTTTAATCAGAATGTATAATTTTTCATCCAGTGATCCGTATTTTTCATCATAAAAATCGAGCATCTGATCCAGAGTAAATTCTTTGGCAAGCATAAAAACATCAACAAAATCTCTTTTTACTCCCCTATCGCTAATCGCGTGTATTTTCATTGCCGCAATATCTTTCTTCCCGGCAAGCTTGATATTTTCAAAAGATAGTAAGGGGCTAATAAGTTTGTATTTATAATGAAAGATGCTAAATTTAGTTTGACCAATTTTGCCCAAAACGCTTGCCCAAGCCCTTTGATCCTCTGCGAATGATGATAGTTGGGAAAGTTCTGTAGCTACCAGATTCTCGTTGAAGACTTCTTGAGTGAAAAAATCCAAATCAACAGACATCCTGTGTCCCAATTGTAGGGCCAATGAGGTACCGCCTGCCAAATAAGCACGTTGAATTGTAGGAATAGTTCCCGCTAATTTGATGGCCCGAAAGGTATCCGGGAGTAAGGTTTTTGTAAACATGGAACACGGTTTGGGTCAATATCCAAAACAAGCGTCCAAAAATTAGCTGTTTTTCTGGATATATCACGCGTCGTCATAACAAGTTCCCGTATATCATCCAGACTAAATATTGACATCGCCCAGAGTAGCGCTTTCGTATTCCCCCTATCAATTATCCGTTTTAAGATAAACCTTGGATTCTTTTGCGTCTCCAACTCCTCAAAACTGACATCCCAGAAGTATGCGCGTAAAAATTTGGGAAGCGGTGAGGTTTTTTTCTGTCGCATATTTACTATTATAGCATAGTTATTTTCTCCTTGACACCTTCATACTAAAAATCTACTATATATATATAGATGAAAATCTTAAAAAAACCGCACTACTTATTATTTAATCCGCATTTTTTAGTTATTACTATTCTTGCATTGGGTTCAATAGCTGTTATTTCAGCGCTTGGACAGAGAACCCAAACACAACAACACGCGTCTCAAGAAATAAATCTCAATACTGCGCAGGAGATTGATACTACTATCAATGTTGATGGCACAATGGGGCCGAAATTTAACAAGGATAATTTCTCAAATACCCTACCAAGCGAATATCTTGGCATCCTAACAATAAGTATCGCTGATTCACAAAAGAGTCCTTCGCAAATCACTTCTCTAAAATTAACATTATCTAAGATAGAAGTACATTTAATACACCTTTTTATCCCGGGGCAAGGGGCTGGAAACACCTTGGATAGTAATGAGAATGAGGGAAATATGAAAACCAACCAAAACGTCAACAAATGGGAGACCTTATTTTCTACAACTGGCGCTAATCAAATAAGTTTAGAGTTTGCAAGCGGAAACTCTAACTCTCTTGAGCCGGCACAGCTCGCGGGAGGTAAATATAGCGAAATCAGGTTTTATATAATGAGCGCTAGTCTCAAGCTCGCTGATGGAAAAGAAGTAGAGATAGTTATTCCGGGACGAAATAATATCATACGTGTTGTCAGGCCTTTTAATATATACGCAGGCAGAACTACGAGAATTACGCTCGCTCTCGATAAAGAAAATTCAATTATTCAGGCGGGCGATAAGTATATCTTGCAACCGGTAGTGTCAGGTATCTCCATAAATAATTAACTCACCTTACGCAGTTTATTCTTCGAGTAAGGGCGATAGCCCGCATTGAGAAGTTCTCGACTTCGGTAGCGCTACGCTCGA
>OBEQ010047110.1_pt1 | contig 30288 bp, 30 predicted proteins | sample 1670901 | NCBI WGS metagenome assembly OBEQ01 (sample SAMEA104232315, study PRJEB22302) | groundwater metagenome | biome: forest; feature: aquifer; material: groundwater | place: USA | collected 2011-08-07 | depth 5.4 m
GCAACAGGCGGCTGGGTTTTCTGCGGCCAAGGCGTTCCGCCCCCGCCCGTGATCCGGGGCGGCCCCCCGCCGTGATCCATGGGCGGGGCGGGGAAGTCATCTCCGCGGATTCGCGCTTGGTGTATCGTGGCATGGATATTGGAACGGCCAAGCCGGAACGCGGAATGTCGGACGGGCGTTCTTTTGAATGTCCTACCATTCACGATCTTTTCCGCGAGAGACCTTACATGATCGAAGGCGTGCCGCATTGGGGAATTGACCTCGTGAATCCGGACGAGGACTTTAATGTCTCCCAATTCAAGGCATATGCCGAGGCCCGCATCAAAGATATCGTCACACGCGGCAAAACGCCCATCATGGTCGGCGGCACGGGCTTGTGGATTGATGCCGTCGTGGACAATCTCTCCATTCCCGAAGTCCCGCCGAATCCGGCCATCCGTGCAGAGCTCGAGCCGAGGTCTGTCAACGACTTATTCGCCGAATACAAAAGGCTTGATCCCATCGGCGCGGAAGTCATCGACTGTCACAACAAACGCCGCCTCGTACGCGCGCTCGAAGTGTGCCGCGTGATAGGCAAGCCGTTTTCCTCTATGCAGACGAAGGGACAACCAAAATACGACGTGTTAAAAATCGGCATCAATATCGACAAGGAAACCTTGAACGCGCGTATCAACGAACGCGTCGACGAAATGGTCGCCAAGGGCTTGGTGAATGAAGTACGTGCCCTTTTGAAGCGACTCCCTCCTGCCCGAGGGGGGATGAGGGGGGGTGGGAGCATGAACGAGCTTCCCATGGCGATGACGGGCATCGGGTATCGGCAAATCGCGTTTTTTTTGAACGGCAAGGCGAATCTCGCGGCGGCCATCGAAGACATCAAACGCGATACGCGCCTGTATGCCAAGCGCCAAATGACATGGTTCAAACGGGACGCAAGAATTAAGTGGGTGAAGAGTGTCGCGGAAGCAATTGCTCTTGTTGAGGCGGTTTGATTTACTCCTTCGCCTTTCTATCGTCTAATGCAATCGCAAGCATCTTGCGCGTTTCGCCCGGATCCGCCGTGCCTTCCGTCGCCTTCATCACTTGACCGATGAAAAAAGCCAGTAATTTTTTGTCGCCCGCACGATAACGGGCGGCTTCGTCCGGGTTTTGCGCAATCATTCGGTCAATAACTTCCGAGAGCGCAGCCACATCATCCATGCGGCCCAGCTGCTTGTCTTCCATCACATGCGACGGGTCGGACCCGTCGTCGAGCATGGCGTTTAGCACCATGAGGCCGGAGGAAGAATTGAGTTTATTGGTTGCGATGAGGGTGATGAATTCCGCGAAGTTTTCCGCGTTAATTTTTCCGCCTTTCGCGGACAATGTGCGCATGTCGATAGAGCGTTCCGCGAGCACGCCCGCCAGTTTGGTGAGAAGCCAGGTGGAAACGAGGCGTCCGAGTTTTTTACGTTCGGTTTCCCAGCGTTCTTCTTGGGCGGCGTCCAATTCCGGCAGGGCATCGAGCCAACTTTCAAGTTCGGAGAATACCTGCTCGACGAAATCCGTCAAAGCCGGATCTTCGCACATTTGGCGCGCGTCTGCGGGCCTCAGATGATATTCTTCAACGAAGCGCTGGCGGCGGGCGGCGGGCAATTCGGGCAAGCGGCGGGCCAAGTCTTCCGCAATATCGGCAAGATCAAGGGTTGGAATATCCGGTTCTGGGAAATAGCGATAATCCTCGGACGATTCTTTTACGCGCTGAAGCTCCGTCACCTGCTTTGTGTCATTCCAGCCGCGCGTGGTGGAAACGGCGGGCGGCGTGCCGGTTTTCCAGAGCTTGGTTTGGCGCCGAATTTCGTGTTCAAGAGCACGCTCAACGTGCTTGAACGAATTCAAGTTCTTAATTTCCGTTTTCGGATTGAATTCTTTGCCGACGATGGTCCCCGCTTCATCACGCTGGCGCAGAGAAATATTCGCATCGCAACGCATGTGGCCTTTTTCCATGTCTGCGTCGGAAATGCCAAGATAGCGGGCCATAAGACGAAGTTCCTGTAAAAACGCTTTGGCTTCTTGAGGCGAACGGAAATCTGGCTCGGTGACGGTTTCAATGAGCGGGGTGCCGGCGCGGTTAAAATCCACCAGGGTCTTGCCTGCATGATCATGGACATTTTTGGCGGCGTCTTCTTCCAAGTGAGCGCGGGTAATGCCAATGCGGGCCGCGGGACGAATCGTGCTTCCCGGAACGTCCACTTCCAAAAATCCATGCTGGGCAATCGGCAAATCAAACTGCGATATTTGATATCCTTTTGGCAAATCCGGATAGAAATAGTTCTTGCGGTCGAATTTGGAATGCGGCGTGATTTTGCAATTCAATGCCAGGCCAAGCAACATCCCTGCTTTCACGGCTTCCGCGTTTGGAACAGGAAGAGTGCCTGGATGGCCGAGGCAGATGGAACAAATATTCGTGTTGGGCGCCGCGGCCATTTCATGCGCGGGACAGCCGCAGAACATTTTTGTTTTCGTTTTAAGCTGGATGTGAATTTCCAGCCCGATGACGGGTTCGAGGATCATAGGGAAGACTTTGAGGGCAGGGAAGGCTTCGAGGGTTGTAAAAGCACCAGCCCGTGCTTCAAAGCGCCTTTATTCTGTCAACGAATGATAAAGCAAGACAAGATAAGCTAATAAGAGAGGGGTGAGGAAAAATAATTGGCCGATGGCGTCGAATGCCGTAAACCAAATGGGCGGATGATCACCCGTCAGGATATCGATGGACATGCCCGTCATGATCATGAGGGGAATAAAGATGATGCTCATGATCATGGCATACCAGGCTGTAAGAACAATGGGACCGGCCAGGAGGCGCCAGAGGACAGGAAAGAATCGACCTGCCGACAGCTTTCGGCTTGCGGAGAGGGCTTGAAGGCCATGTGCCCTATCCAGGGCGGCGGCCAAGGGTGCAAATTGATATCGAACGGCAAAAATAAATCCGGGAATAATGAGCAAAATAAACCCACCGACTATTACGAGCAATTGCAAGACTCCCGCAAAAACAAAAGGAAGAAAACGTTCCTTGGATGAGGCGATGACCGCGGGCAAAGATTCATGGCGCCCCGTCGCCGCCGCACTTAAAATACGGATGACAATCAAAGAAACCCAAAGGGACAAAATGATACTGACAATGACAAGCAGGCTTTCCAAGATATGAGTCCATGGTCCCACGGGCAAAAGTGGAATAAGCACAAGGCCTATTTGCGGCAACAAAAGCCAGGCGAGATAGCCAGAAAGCAAGGCAATGGAAGAACGATACAGTCGCCAAGTGGCTTTGAGCAGATTGGGTACTCCTGGAATCATAGGGAGACGCAGTTTTGCAGAGGTTTCATAGAGTTTCTTTCAGACTGCGATAGAGATGAACATCTACCAAGTATAGAAGGGGAGAAAGGAATATCGGAAGCAGAATGGAACGCAGAAGCGTATCAAAAAGCGTGCCGACGCGCAGAACCGCTACGGGAGCGGCCGGCACAATAAGACTGATGCCGACATTCACTAATGTCAAGGAAATCCAAAGGGCAATGCCACCGAGAATAAGAAAAACAATTTTTGGAAGAAGCGAACGGATGAGAACGGCCCAAAAGCGACCTTTGATCAATGCGCGACTGGTGGCAAGGGATTTTTTGACCGCGGCATGTTCAAAGACCGTGACAAGGGGAGCAAATTGATATTCTCCAAACCACAAAATCGTGAGAACGGCGGAAGCCAAAATGCCTAAGACCACGAGGATGCTCCGCAGCGCAATCATCCAGATGGCATCCATGCGGCCCGTTGTCACAACGGAAAGAATGAACCCAGGCAATAATGGTCCAATGACGCTTGCGACAAGCACGAGGCCAAACAGGATGGAAGTGCCAAGGGTCGGCCAAAAAAGGCGGCGGCCGTCCGACATGGCTTTTTGCACATCACCTTGCCCGCGCGCAAGCTGGGCTTGAGCAAAACGGGCAATAGCGACATAAAGCCACAGGCTCGTGAGGGGCAAAATAAGGGCCGTGGTAAGGCCGTAAAGGGAGATGCCAGCCACCTGCATGCCGGTAAGATTCGCCGCAAACAAGAGCTTGTCTGCGGTGGGGTATAGCAAGAGGGCAATGATAAAAAACAGTCCCGGCACCAAGAGCCAACCGCTGAGGCTAAGATAAGAAGAAAGCGATCCGCGGAATTGTTCCCAGGGGTGATCGATAAGTTCGCTGATTGAGATGAGGTGGGGCATAGAAGGAATGGCATTGAGAGCTGTGAAGGCTTTGAGGGCGGTAGGGGCTTTGGATCAGGTGAAGAAATAGGGGAGACGGGGATTAACAGGTCATGAGAATGGATGAAACAAGAGTAATGGCTCGCCTTCGGGCTTCATCTATGGGGCAATCGGTGTCCAGACGATGCATGATTGTTCCGCGATCCGTGAACAGCTTGGCAAACCAGTCGGCGCGATACCGTTCGTCGAATTTTGTGAGAAGCTCTAGGTGTTCGTATATCTGGGTCGGATCGCCGTCCTTTCGCGCCGAGAGTCGTGCGAGCGCTTTTACCGGCGGAATAGTCGTGATAATCAGATCATCCGGCCGATGTTCAAGCGCCTGGACATTTCCCGGTAGGGCCAGGAGTTCCTCGAGCGTAGGGCCTCCGGGCATTTCCGGTTGGTATACGATCGACGTGGTGACGCCGCGGTCCGAAATCACGCGTTTTCCTGCAAGGAGGGCCGGGATAATCAGACGTCGATACAGGATAAGCCGATCGAGCGAGAACCCGTACGCTTGTTCAATTCCCGTATACATGGAGCCGGCGCCTATCATTTCTTGACGGATCGCCGCGCCCACCCAGACCTTTGTCGGTTCATGCAAGAAAAAGACATCATGATCCGCCACTTCGTCGAAACGGGGGAGATTTTCATGCTCTTTGCACCAAGCATTCAAATCGAAAATCCGGTGATTGCAAGCCTTGGCCCATTCGCGAATGGCCGTCACGACCGTGGATTTTCCACTCCCGTCTATGCCGTCTATCATGATGAATCGTCCGATGCGCTTCAGCATAGAGTATAACAAAATCAACCCATATCGAAAACAGTTTAACACAGGACAGGCATGCTTATGCAAAAAATAATCGTCCACAGTTACTCTGGACAGAATCTTCCGGGCCATGTGCTATACCATCCGTATGGCTGATTATCGTCACTTGGAGGCCCATGACCGATGCGCGGTTTTTGAAAAAGAGGGGGCCGAGGACGGCGGTTTGGTTCGGGAAACCTATGTCGCATTTGGGGACGGAGTCGAGCTTCCGTATCGGTCCTTTATTTTGAAAAGCGTGTTTGATTTGGCCCGGCCTTACTTGCTTTCGCCAAACAGTACGGTGACGGCCCTGGACTTACGCCGTCTCTCGGGCGTGCTCGGGGCGATGTTGGCTCGCCAAAGCCGCATCCCGGGTACGGTCGTGGACGTGCTCGTAAAAGAATTTCTCGTTTCCACGCCGGAGGAGTCGGCGGAATTGAACATTCCGATCGGGGAAGTGAAAACGAAAAAGCTCGAACAGATTATCGAGCGCATTCTCATTCAATACGGCGACGATTCCGTGCAGGAATTGGAATGGTCCGTCGTTTTGTTCAATTCCGTCAGTAATTTGGCGTCCAAGATGATCGAAGACCGGCGTCTGGCCGGATTCATCGAGCAGTCCAGCCGCTATGTTTTGTATACCGAACGCGACCCGGTAACGGGCCGCTGGATGTATGTGCGGGAGCGGCGCATCATACAAAGCCCATTCGGCCAGGCTTATGTTTCGATGATGGACCGCTGTTTCGATCTTTATAAGCGTCTGGCGGAGACCCTGACGGCTTATTATGCGTCTTTGAAGCCCATCGAAACGGCCTCCTATGCCCTTCGCCCGGGGGATTCCAAGCTTTTCACTTTGGCGGAATTAACAGAGGAAAAGGAAATCAAGGAATTCAAGCGCGTCTATAAATTCGATTTGAAAACGCGCGCTTGCGACACGGCCCGCATTGTTTTGCCCGCCTCCACCATTACCAATCTTGCTATGGTGGCCAATGGCCGCACATTCGAGCATCTGTTGAAACGGCTTTATTCGACAAAAAATCCAGAATATACCGACATCGCGACCCGTCTGCATGAAACGCTCAATAAGCATATTCCCAAATACGTGAAGCGTGCCGATCCGGCTGGGGAAGCATATGCAAAAAGTGCGGAAGGAAGGATTGAAACCCATATTCGACGGCACTTTCCCGAATTCATGGCATTCATTCCTTCCGAAAAGGAAGTGACTTGGGTTGAAATTCCGCCGCTTCTTCAAGACGATGTCCGTTCCGTGGCCCAGGTTCTTGCGAATGTTTATTTTCCCTACGCGTCGGTTCCGTTCGCGACGATGATGTCTCGATTGGAACAAGAATCCAAGCAGACCCTCATTCATCTCCTGTCCGAAGTCATCGGCGATCGTCAAACGCGCCGCGATCGCGCCGGCCGCGGGTTTGAACATGGCTATCCGATTACCTGCGAGATTGTCGGCAACTTCGGGATTTTCCGCGACGTGCATCGCCACCGCATATTGACCCAACAGCGGCAGCATCTGAATCCGTTTCTCGGATTCACCGTTCCGGCGGACGTGGATATGATTGGCTTGGGAAATGAAGTGAGAACCTTGGCCGCGGGCATCGAGGCGCTCTATGCGGGCATTGCCGCATCGATTGGCATGGAAGCCGCGCAGTATTGCGTCCTCTTCGGCCATTCCATTCGCTTCATGATGGGTTTTAACTTGCGGGAAGCACAGCATCTTCTCGAATTGCGCTCGATTCCCCAAGGTCATCCGGACTATCGCCGTGTTGCGCAGAGCATGGACAAGCTTATCCGCGAACATGCTCCTTGGGTCGGAGAAATAGGCTTATTGAAATTCGTAGATCACGGAGATTATCCCTGGTCGCGGGCGGCGGCGGAAGCTCGGCAAAGCTCGAAGCGTCTCGAAAAGGGAATCACGGATTAAATCCAAAACCGCCTTAGGAGGCGGTTTTGTCTTGGAAATTCTTCCACATTTGGGATGCCTGCGGTTCCTGGGCGCCATAGTATTTCGACCCGAGTCCTTTATGTCCATAGGATTTTTCACAAGGACTTGAGAGTGGGGAATAGGACATTTGAGCAATGGGCATGCGGTAATAGAGTTTCACGGGCAGGCTGCCCACATTGGAAAGCTCAAGCGTCATTTTCAGCTTATTGCCCGGATCAAGATAACCGGCCGTCGCATGAATGATAATGCCAAGCCGCCCGATCGAGCTTTTCCCCTCAAGCCGCCCCACAACATCATTACCCACACCGGTTTCCTCATACACGCCACCCAAAGCGAATTCTCCCGGATGCAGAATGAACGGCGTGTTTTCGTCTATTTCCACGCGGCGCATGAGATTCTCCACAGGCTGGCGCACGTCGATGACGTGATGGTTCACGGTGTCGAAGATGAGGAATGTCCGATCCAAGGTCACGTCGACGGAAGCGGGCTGCAGACGTTTCGGATCAAACGGGATAATGCTTATTTTTCCTTCCTCCATGGCTTTCATGATGTCGCGGTCGGAGAGAATCATAGGGGGAAACGTGTCATGCCCGTTCGAACTGTCTACTGCTGCGCTACGGCAACTTTGATGCCGGGACCCATGGTTGTCTTGATGGTCGCGCTTAAAATATAAATCCCTTTGGATGAAGACGGTTTCAGCTTGCGCACCAGATCGAGCAAGACATTCACATTTTCTTTTAATTTTTCCTCCGAGAAAGAAGCGCGACCGAATACCTGGTGGATATTGCCGGTCGTATCATTCTTGAAGCTCTGCTTGCCGGCCTTTTGCTCCGCAATCATTTTTGTAACGTTTGTACCTACGGTATCTGTTTTCGGGTTTGGCATGAGGCCTTTTGGACCCAGAAGTTTGGCGAGTTTGGCGAGCTTTGGCATCATCGCGGGCGTGGCGATCGCGACGTCGAAGTCCATGGCCTGGGTTTGGGTGATTTTCGCGATCAATTCTTCGCCGCCGACCACATCGGCGCCCGCTTCCTTTGCTTCGGCTTCCTTCGCGGCTTCCACGAAGGCGGCGACGCGCTTGGACTTGCCCCCTACGCCATGGGGCAGGGAAATGACGCCGCGGACTTGCTGATCGCCCTTGGTCGGATCAATGCCGAGATTCAAGTGGAGTTCAACGGCCTCGTCAAATTTTGCCGAAGCCGTTTTTTTAACGAGCGCGACGGCTTCATCTATGGGATAGTGCTTCTTAGAATCAACAAGGGCTTTTATGGCGGCAAAACGTTTGGAATCGGACATAATGATTGATGTGGTCATGACGGCTCTGTGAGCCTCCCACCGTTTTAGGTATGAAGTTTTTAAGCCTTTTTCTCTTCGTGTTCCTCCATCCAATCTCGATACACGATGCGCCAGTGGAGCCAGAACAGGGGAAGACTCACGAGGAGCATTGAAATATCGCGCACGGCATTTTGCTGTTTGCGCACCAAGGCCGAATGCTCTTCTTGTTTCCGTTGGTCCTCGCAATGCGCCTTTTCGTCCCCCGTCGTTTTCGGCGCTTCTGTCTTCAAGGGTTCCGGAGAGAAACAAGGGGAAACATACTCGGGAGCGTCGGCGGCGGTGAACACATAGGTTTTGAGCGTAATGTTCAAGAGATCCGACACCGAGAAGATGAGCATCATGAGGGTGACGAAAGCAATGAGAGCAAAATATATGCGCAAGATGATAGAGCCGCTTTTTGTCATAGGGGTTTTGAAGGACTGAGAGAGCTTTGAGGGCTGAACCTTAAGGGCTTCAATGCCATCAATGCCTTCAAGTCCTTTCATCTTTATTCTCCCACGGTCACGCCCATTTGTCGGGCCGTGCCAGCGATGATGCTCATGGCTTTTTCCACGTCGGTCGTGTTTAAATCCGGGAGCTTTTTTGTGGCGACCTCGCGTAATTGAGCCTTGGTGATTTTACCGACTTTGTCCGTGAGCGGCTTGCCCGAACCTTTCGAAAGCCCGATGGCTTTTTTGATAAGCTCGGAGGCTGGCGCGATCTTCATGATGAAATCGTAGGAGCGGTCATCGTATACGCTGATAACAATGGGCACCACTTCGCCGCGACGAGCGGAGGTCGCTTCATTAAACTTCTTGACGAAATCGCCGATGTTCAAGCCGTGTTGGCCGAGGGCCGGACCGACAGGCGGAGCCGGGGTGGCTGCACCGCCCATGATCTGCAATTTAATCTGGGTGACGAGTTTCTTTGCCATAGCATTGTGAGTACTGGATTCTCCGCAGGAGGGAGTGACCAGGAATTAAGGGCGCTCTAAATTTTCTTCACTTGCAGGAAATCCAGTTCAACCGGCGTTTCGCGACCGAACATGTTCACGAAGACTTTCACCTTGCCACGTTCACGGTCCACGTCGGCGACTTTCCCTTCAAAGTTTTTGAAGGGACCGTCAGCGATCGTCACCGTCGCGCCTGCTTCAATGTCAATGTGCGTTTCCGGTTCCTCCACGCGGGTGCGCTTCAACAGCGCGTCCATTTCTTCCTGGGATACCGGCGTAGGCGTTGTGCCCGTGCCGATGAAGCCGGTGACATTCGGCGTATTGCGCACGACATACCAGGAATCGTCGGTCACGACCATTTCGACCAACACATAGCCGGGGAATATTTTTTCCTCCACCGTTTTGCGTTTGCCGTTTTTGATGCGGATTTTTTTTTCCTTGGGCACAAGGACACTAAAGATTTTTTCCTCCATGTCCATGGTGTCGATGCGTTGCCGCAAATTCTGTGCCACGTTCTCCTCATATCCGGAGTATGTGTGAATGGCATACCAGCGGCGGCCTTGATTGGCTATTTGTTTCGGCATAGGGGATGTGTAGGGACTTTTCCAGGGGCTATTTCACCGCGCGGACAATGGTTTCCAATCCAAGGGCAAATCCCCAGTCGAGGCCCGCGATGATGACGGCAAGGAGGATACTGATGCCGATCACGAGCACGGTGTAACGGACGGTGTCTTTGCGGCTGGGCCAGGTGACCTTTTCTAATTCCTCCTTAGCTTCGCGGAAATATCGCAGGAGCCAAAGAAGCGGATGAGTTTTGCGCATTGTTTCGGGCATAGGGGGTTGGGGAATCGTGGATCGCATAACGCGGATCATTCGATGAGCGAACTTTCTACGTTGTACCTTCCACGTTTCAGGCATTTTTAAAACCCCTTGCGGGGACTGGGGAAATGATAAATCTTTTTCTAGATTTTGGCAAGGGGACATTCATGAGACCTGTCTCCTCATAAAAAAAGACCCCTGGTGGGTCAGAGTGCCGCGGACGCGGAAGAAGAAACGGCAAATGCCGGCATCTTTTGCAGTTGTTCGCGTAGCACTTCGGCAAGAACCGCATCATGCGTTACGGCATCCGTGGGTATTGCCCACGGATCGACGAGAACGATGAGGCCGTCCCATGGATCCCGCGTCTCCACCCTGCGTCGATACGCTTCCTCCCAAACACGCATGATATTTTGAAGCGACACGCCTTTGTACAGCCCCGTGGGAACTCCAGAAGGTCGATTGGCTTCGGTCGTATAGGCGAAGGGCGCGGCTCCTGGATCGGCCGTTTTCACTTGGACAATACAACCGCCTTTTGCGCGGCGCGACGTGACAACGAAGTCGGTGCTCAGGACCGTGTCTTCATACAATGTGCCTATGCGCCGCCCCAGCAGAAGTTCGCAATGTGCAAGAGCTTGATATACGCGTAGGGCGGAAAATGCTCCCGAGCAATAGGTCAAGACGTATTGGTGTGTCGCCGGAAGTGTCCGCGCTTCTTCCATGAAATCTCTTCGTTCCTCTGGAGTTGCCGCAGACAGGCCGTCCAGCATGAGGCGTTGGTTTTTGGTTCCGGCCCAGAAACCTACCCGCGCATGGGCGAGTGGCAGGGACCCGGTGCGGTTATCGACGAGCGCATTTGCCATGCCTCCGTAGAGGAGGCCGAGGCAAATGCGGCCGCAGGCTTGGCGGACATCATATCCGCAGGACAGAAGCCATGGACGCAGTTGTGTTTCCTCGAATCTTCTGGCGGCCTCCTTATCTATGACATTCTCTGTTTTGCCGATACGTTCGGCTCGGTCAATGGTTTTTTCGCCTTCTTTGGCAATGCCATACTCCACGGCCAGAGACGCGAAAATGTCAGTCGTCGCGAGCAAAACCCTTAACGGCGCAGGCTCTTGTTTCGGGGCCATGGGATTCCTCAAGCGTGGAAAAGGATCTATCCCGGTTTGGGACCGTTTAATCTAGGGCAAAAACAGCCTTCTGTCAACTCCCCTCCTTATTTTGATCTGCCTAGATATCCAAATTCTGCACGGTTTTTGCATGCGTCTGGATGAAGCGCTTGCGTGGGCCCACTTCGGATCCCATCAAAATATCAAAAACCTCATCGGCTTTTTCCGCATCATCTATGGAAACTTTTTTCATCACGCGCGTCGCAGGATTCATCGTGGTTTCCCACAGCTGTTCCGGATTCATTTCCCCCAACCCTTTGTAGCGCTGGATATTCACCTTGAGGCCGCCGATGACGATGTGTTCGGCTTCTTCTTCGGGCCCATCGATGGCCGCGACGGTTTCCTCTTCATCCGCTTCTTTTTTTGCCTCGGTCTTCGCGGCCTTTTTCTCCATCTTTGCCGCTTCGAGTTCTTTGAGAATACTCATTTTCTCCTCGTCTGAGTACGCGTACCGGATGAAGCTCTTGCCGGCTTGCAGGCGATAAAGCGGCGGCTGGGCAATATAAATATGGCCATTGCGGATCAGGTCCGGAAAATAGCGGTAGAAAAGCGTGAGCAATAAGGTGCGGATATGAGCCCCGTCTACGTCGGCATCGGTCATGAGCACGATGCGATGATAGCGCAAATCCTTGATATCGAATTGCTCGCCGATATTGGTCCCAAGCGCGATGACGAGGGACTTCACTTCATTGTTCGCGAGCATTTTGTCCAAACGCGCGCGTTCCACATTCAAAATTTTTCCTTTGAGCGGAAGAATGGCCTGGGTTTCGCGGTCGCGGCCTTGCTTTGCGCTCCCGCCGGCGGAATCGCCTTCCACGATGAAAATTTCAGAGCGCGCGGGATCCTTGGAGGAACAGTCGGCAAGTTTGCCGGGGAGGGTGAGCCCTTCCAGGACGCCCTTGCGCAACACGGTTTCGCGCGCGGCGCGCGCGGCGGCGCGGGCCTGGGCCGATAGCACGCACTTGCCGATAATAGCTTCCGCGTCCCGCGGATGCTCTTCCAGAAAAATTTTGATATGTTCGCCAAACACGGATTCCACCGCCGTGCGCGCTTCGGGATTGCCGAGTTTCGCTTTCGTCTGCCCCTCGAATTGCGGATCTTTAATTTTGAGACTGATCACCGTTGTCAGCCCTTCGCGCACATCCTCCCCCGACAGATTCGCATCTTTTTCCTTCAACAAGCCCTTATTGCGGGCATAGGCATTCAGTTCGCGGGTCAATGCCGTGCGAAAACCCTGCACATGCATGCCGCCTTCCGGGTTGGTGATATTATTGGTATAGCAGAATATCGATTCATGATATTCATCCGTGTACTGAAGCGCGATCTCCACGTCGATATCGGTTGCGTCATCGTGTTTGTTGACGTAAAAAATATTGGAGTGCTTGGCTTCCTTTCCGCGATTGATGTGACGCACATACGACGCGATACCTCCTTCGAAATAAAATCCATAGGCCTGCGTATGCGCGGGGTCCCGGTCGTCAAAAATAAGATATCGGATCCCTTTTAAGAGATAGGCCTGTTGGCGCAGATGATCGATGATTGTCGCCCAATCGTAATTCGTTGTTTCAAAAATCGATGCGTCCGCCTTGAACGTAATCGTTGTCCCCGTGCCTTTGGCTGTGCCAACGGCCTTCACCTTGGTTTGCGGAATGCCCTTGGCATATTCCTGCATCCACAATTTCCCCTCGCGCTTCACTTCTGCTTTCAAGTAGGTAGACAGTGCATTGACAACGGAAACACCGACGCCGTGAAGACCTCCGGACACTTTGTACCCGCTTGCGTCTCCGCCGAATTTGCCGCCGGCATGGAGTTTGGTGAGCACGAGTTCCAAAGCGGATGTTTTGAATTGCGGATGTGGATCAACGGGAATGCCGCGACCATGGTCTTCCACCGAAATCATGTTATCCGACAATAAGCGAATGGATATTTCATTGCCATGGCCGGCCATTGCTTCATCGATGGAATTGTCTATCACTTCCCAAATGAGATGATGCAAACCCGTGGGGCCGGTAGAACCGATATACATGCCCGGGCGCTTGCGCACCGGTTCGAGACCTTCAAGAACGGTAATGTGCTGGGCGCCGTACGCGGAAGAAGATGCTGGTTTTTTAGACATAAAGATGGAAGGAGGAGCGTGGAAAGGATAGCATGGCTTCCTACAGGAGGGAACGGCCTTTTGCATGGTATACTTCAAATCAATATGGAGAATGGATTTTTCAAGGAAGAAGAGAAAGAATTTCAGCGTTTTTATCGCGCTTCTTCCTGGTGGGTTGCTCATCGTGAACATGTGAAAAGACTCGGATACGGGGTATTTCTCGTGTGTGACGTGACCCTTCTGTGCATTGCCCTTTGGGCATTTGCCGATGGGTTTCTGATGAGCTACAAAGCCGAAAGACTGGCCGTCGCCGAAATGGTTGCCTATGGCCAGTCGGATTTAAATGCCTATACCCTTGCCAATGTCGCCAAGCCTTTGCAGATAGGGGATGCCCTTGTATTGGCGAGTGAGGGAGGGGTGGTCGACGTCTATGCTCCGCTTACGAATCCAAATGCCGACTGGTGGGCGGAATTTTCCTATGCATTCCGCGCGGACGCCAATGAAACTGAGGCCCGCAAGGGATTCATTCTTCCCGGACAAACCGAAAAACCCCTCATTGTTTTTGCCACGAGAGACTTGGGAAATGCGCGGGTGGTTGAGCTTGTCCTTTCTTCTTTGGTGTGGCATCGGGTGGACCGTCATGCGACGGGGGATTATGCGAAATGGGAGGCGGACCACCTCGCTTTCGACATAAGCAAACCATTGTTTGAAACGACCATCCCCATAAGCGGGAAAACCATTGGCCGCGTTACTTTTACCGTGAAGAATAAAACTGCCTACAATTATTATCATCCTGTTTTTGTCGTATTGTTAAAACGGGGAAATGCCATTGTGGGGGTTAATAGCACCACCTTGGATTCACTAGGTGAGGAAAGCCGCGAGGTGGCATTGAATTGGTTTGGCCCCTTGCCCGCCGCAGGCTCGGTCGAGGTTTTGCCATCGATAAACATTTTTGATATCAGCGCGTATAAACCGCTTATCGGCGAAACGACGGAAGATACACGGAACCGAGTTTTTGTAAAATAGTGTCCGTCTAATCATTTTTTCTTTCCATGGATCTTCGTCGCGTCATTGCCGTTTTTCGTTCCGCCGATGGACCCGCGTTCATGGCCATCGTTCTTTTGTGTTTAATTGGGTTGGCGGCCATTTATTCTGTCGATCTTTCTCAGCAAGGGTCAGGTTTTTTGAATGTGAAAAAACAAGCTTTATCTTTTGGAATCGGCCTTATTGCCTATTTCGTCATCGCTCATGCCAATTATCGCTTATTGCGCAGTTATGCCTTTGTATTGTATGTGGCGGGGAATGCGCTTTTGCTCGCCGTGCTTATATTTGGATCGACCATTCACGGAACAACGGGTTGGTTTGCCATCGGCCCTTTCAGTTTTCAACCCGTCGAGCCGATGAAAATCGCCTTGGCTATCGCCCTGGCCGCCTATGTGAGCCGGCGCGCGCGTCGCGCATTTGGGTGGCGGGAATTGTGGGAAAGCGCGAGTATCACGGCCCTGCCCGTGGTTCTCGTCTTATTTCAGCCGGACATAGGATCCGCGGCCATCCTTTTGGGTATTTGGGGAATTGTTGTTCTTGTCGCGGGAGTGCCGAAGCGATGTCTAGCCGCTCTCCTCACGGGAGCCCTCATGGTTATTTCCTTTGCCTGGCGATTTCTTTTTGTCGCCTATCAAAAAGCCCGCGTGCTGACTTTTTTGCATCCGACAGCCGATCCGCTTGGGCAGGGATACAATGTGACCCAGGCGATGATTGCCGTAGGCGCCGGCGGGTGGTTTGGACGCGGGCTTGGTTTTGGCTCGCAAAGCCAGCTTAAATTTCTTCCCGAAAGCCAGACGGATTTTATTTTTGCGGTCATTGCGGAAGAGCTTGGGTTTGTCGGCGTGTGTTTGGTGCTCGGCCTGTGGCTCTTCGTGCTCTTGCGATTGTTGCGCCAGGCGCGTCGCTCGATGGATCCGTTCGCTTCGTATCTTCTCTTTGGATTGGGCGCTTCGCTTCTTCTGCAAACCGCCGTGCACATCGGGATGAATCTCGGCATGTTTCCCGTGACCGGTCTTGGCCTTCCGCTTGTTTCCTATGGCGGATCATCGCTTGTCTTCACTTTGTTCATGCTCGGCTGTGCGGAAAGCGTTGCGCGCGCGTCTATGCGCCGTCGAGGGGTCGTGCTAGAGTAAATGCACATGTGGAATGATCGTCTCAAACTCGTCGCGTTTTGCCCCCTGTGCGGTTCGCGTTCGTCAAAAATCGACGCATGCGTTCTTGGAGGCGAAGGGGAAACGCAATTGCTCCATGTCACGTGCCGACGGTGTTCCACCCATATTCTTACCTTGACCATGGTCGGCCAGGCCGGTGCCGGAGCGGTTGGCCTTGTGACCGATTTGTCCGCAGAAGATGCCATACGACTCAGTCAAACCCAAGCCATTTCCACGAATGACATCCTTCACATGCATGGACTTTTGGGAGGCAGCTTGGCTTCTTGGCTCCCCGAAATGCCGCGCGCCCAAACGCCGAAGACCGTTCGCGCCAGGACGAAAACCAAGATGCGCCGCACGACAGGCACCCACAAGGGAAACACCGCCGTCACTTGACACTCGTTTCTTGTTCGGGCACACTGTCGACCATTCGCGGCTGAATTCTTTTTCTGATTTTGTATGCAATCTCTCATTCTTTCCGCTCAGCCGCGTAGCCTCATTAGCCGCAAAACACAGGCCTTGCGCGCGCAAGGCCTGGTTCCCGCTATTGCCTATGGTCCGGCCCTCAAGGAGCCGAAAAATCTCAGCGTCGACCGCGGCACATTTGTGCGCATGTACAAGGATGCCGGGGAAAGCTCCATCGTGGAGTTGCAGGTGGAAAATGAAATATCCCTTCACGTGCTCATTCAGGACATTCAAGTCGATCCCTTGCGCGGAGAAGTAATTCACATCGATTTTCGCGCCATCGACATGAACAAGCCGGTGGAAACAAAAGTGAAGCTTGTCTTTGTCGGTGAATCGCTGGCGGTTAAAGGCGGCGGCACCTTGGTGCACGCATTCGATGCGCTCGAAATTCGCGCCTTGCCGAAAGATTTGCCCCATGAACTCACAGTGGATATTTCCAAACTCGTCACCTTTGAGGACGCGATCAAGGTGAAGGATATCGCCATTCCTCCGGGCGTTTTTATTCTTGAAAATGCCGATGCCACCGTTGTGCTTGTAGAAGCTCCTCGCACGGAAGAAGAATTGGCGGCGCTGAACCAAGCGGTGGATCTGGACGTGACCAAGGTGGAAAAGGTGGAAAAGAAGAAAACGGGTGAAGAAGAAGCCGCAGAAGGAGAAGCGGTTCCTGCGAGCAAAACAGATGCCAAGGCAAAACCGGACGCAAAAGCAAAACCGGAAGCGAAAAAATAATTGTGTCGATCAAAACGTTATGCCAATCAAGGGACACGTCATGGCAATACTGCCTATTGGCAAAAAGGTCCTGCGACGCATACGAAACCATGCCGTCGCTTTGGCGCTTATTGCCGTCGCGGCGGCGTTTTTGTTGGGCGCCTATGCCTTTCGCGGCATCGTGTTTCCTCCCTCTGTCATCGCGGAAGATTTTTCCCAGCCGCCGCGCGCCAGGCCCGGCGTGCCGACACTCCGCCATCCGCTCACGGGGTATCCCATCGAGAAAGTCATGGATCTTCCGCGCGTGTATGCGGTGATGATAGACCACATGAATGAAGCCTGGCCGCAAAGCGGTGTGGACAAGGCCTTTCTGGTTGTTGAAGCGCCGGTGGAAGCCGGCATTCCGCGTCTCATGGCTTTTTTTTCGGATGAAAAGGACGTGCAAAAAATCGGCCCGATTCGTTCCGCCCGCCCGTATTTTATCGACTGGGCAAATGAGTTTCAGGCCCTGTATGCCCATGTCGGCGGTTCAGACGCTGCGCTTGAAAAACTCGCGGGCGGCGCGACCTTCGATCATAATCAGTTTTGGAATGGCACATCGTTTTGGCGCGCGACGGACCGATTGTCGCCACACAATGTCTATACGTCCGTCCAGCTCCTGCGTTCCGCCTGGAAAAAAGCGGAAGACGCGCACAAGGCGCCGACGCTTTCTTACGGTTCTTGGCTGTTCAAAGACGGAGCCGTGCTTCATGCGGCGATCGGGGTGAGTCCGACCATTGAATTTTCCAGCCCGGCCTATCGCGCAAGCTGGAGCTATGATGCGAAAACGAATCGGTATCGGCGTTATCAAACGGGTTTGCCTTTTATCATGGAAGACGGGACGGAAATTCAAGCGGATACCATCGCGGTTATCATCACTACGATCAGCACCTTGGATGAAATCGGCCATCGCGAGGTGCGCACCTTGGGAGAAGGCGCGGCGATTATTTTCCGCGACGGGGAAGCGGTGCAGGGCCTTTGGAAAAAACCTTCCGCTTCGGAGCGTTTGCGCTTTTATGATCAAAACGGCGAAATGCTCATGAATACGGGCATGACGTGGATGGAAGTTGTTGCGGGGCGGGAAAGCGTGCGGTTTTAAAGATGACCATGCGCTCAAACCCCTCCAAATCTTTCCCTATCTCGATGTCGGCGACAGGAAAGTGCTGGCGGATAAGGGCAGGCGCCGTTTCCGATTGTGTCGGGTCTATTTCGATGATGCAGGAAAGGCGAGAAGGAAAAGCATCGCGGTGTTCCCGTAAATTACGGAAGAATTCCCGATAGATTTCCAAGCCGTCTTGACCAGAGACGAGGGCAATCTTGGGTTCATAGAGTCGAATGTCGATTTGCAATTCTTCCCAGCGCGCTTTTGGGAGATAGGGCAGATTGGCGCAGAGGATCAGATGGTCATACGGCGGGGATTGTTTAGTGGAACCCCTCAGGGAAGCAAAGAAGCGGACAAGCGGTCGCAGGCCCCGCCCGAGGCGAAAATCTACGAGTTTTGCCATCGCATGTGAGCGGACATTGCGTCGCGCAATCGCCAAGGCTTGGCGGCTGATGTCCGAGGCGATGACGGGCAATCCCGTTTCCTTCGCGAGCGTGAGCGCGATGGCTCCCGATCCGGTGCCTATATCGGCAAACAGGACCTTTTCCGTTCCTGATTTTTTTGCCAAAGCAATAGCGGCGTCCACAAGGGTTTCCGTTGAAGGACGTGGAATAAGGGTGTGACGATTTACGGCAAATGGACGGCCATAGAATGCGCGCATGCCGAGAATAAAGGCGATGGGTTCATGCGCGGATCGGCGTCGGACAAAGCCTTGGAATTTTTCCAATGCGATTGAATGCACCTGCGCATCTTCGCGCAATAATACGGCGCCCCTTGGCATATGCAGGGAAGCTCCAAGCAGGATTTCCGCATCGAGCATGGGCGCGTCAAAACGCGGGTCTCCTCCGGACGCCCGCAATTTTGCATCGGCCCATTGGAGAGCTTCTCGTGCCGTCATAGGGGTGGGAGGCAATCACTTTTTATGCGCTTCCATTCATCGGGTGTGCCGACGGGCCGCCAATACAGGGCTTTTTCCACGCGTATTGGACAGTCTTTCGCCACTTCCACCAAGGTGTGCGGCAAACTGAATTCCGTGTGGCCGCGCACGGGAATTTTCACCAAAGGATATTTGAAAAACCGTTCATCAAGCACATAGGCGCCGCACACGCGATGATGCCGTTTTGAGGCGGGCGGATTGCTTTCGAATCCAAGAAAATGTCCATCGGCGGAAACCAGGGCTGCATAGGCGACGGGTTCCGCCGTTTCTTGCAATAGAATGGCGAAGGGATGCGCAAGGAGATGCGACAAATCCTCTTTGGCATATAGGTCGTCGCCATTCACGACGAGAAATGAGCCTTCGACATAGTCTTTCGCGAGGGCGACGGCCGTGCCAGTGCCGTCCAAGGGATCCTGGATAATGTAATGGATCGCCCGTCCGTTCCACGCATAGCCGAAATAAGCCATGATTTGTTCTTTCAAATAGCCGACGACGATGGTGATTTCGTGGATTTCTTCCGGCAGGGCTTCCAAGATGCGTTGTAGCAATGGTTTGCCGCAAATGTCCACCAAAGCTTTTGGCATGTGGTCGGTCAGCGGACGCAAACGCGTGCCTTTTCCGGCCGCGAGAATGACGGCATGCATAGAGAAAAAATCACTTAATCATTTTCCGCGTCCTGATTTTTAAACGGGCTATTGCGTTCCGCGAGCTTCAAGGCGGAAATGATCGGTTCAAGCTCGCCGGCCATGATGGCAGGCATCTGGTGGAAGTTTTTGCCGATGCGGTGGTCGGTAATGCGATCCTGGGGAAAATTATAGGTGCGGATTTTTTCGGACCGTTCGCCGGTGCCAACTTGATCGCGGCGCATGGATTCGCGCTCCGCCCGGCGCCTTTCCTGTTCCAACGCGAATAAGCGCGTACGCATCACTTCCATGGCCCGTTCGCGGTTCTGCGTCTGGCTGCGCTCGTCCTGGCATTGCACGATGATGCCGGTCGGAATATGCACGATGCGTACGGCGGAATACGTCGTGTTGACGCTCTGTCCGCCTTTGCCGCCGGCCGTCATGGTATCGATGCGCAGGTCTTTTGGATCGATGCGCACGTCGATTTCCTCGGCTTCCGGCATGATGGCCACGGTGACGGTGGACGTGTGGACGCGCCCGGCTTTTTCGGTTTCCGGCACCCGTTGAACACGATGCACGCCGCTTTCAAATTTTAAATGGCTGTACACGTTTTTCCCGTCGATTTTAGCAACCACTTCCTTGAAGCCACCCAAATCATTGCGCGCCGAAGAGACAAGGGATACCTTCCAGCCCTGCCTTTCGGCATACAGGGTGTACATGCGCAGCAGCTCGGCCGCGAACAAGGCCGCTTCATCGCCGCCCGTGCCGGCGCGCACTTCGAGCAGAATGTTTTTCACGTCCAGCGGATCCGGCGGCGCCAAGGCCAGACTCAACTCTTCCTCAAGTTTTGGCCGTCGGGCTTCCACCGCATCTATTTCCGTCTGGGCCATCAGGCGCATATCCATTTCCTTTGATTCGGCCAAGGTCGATGTCGCCTCTTCCAAATCACGCAAGGCGGTTTCATACGCCGCGCCCTTTTCGAGAATGCCGCGCATTCGGGCATATTCGGCATTCACCTCCCGCATGCGTTTGGCATCTCGAAACAGCCCGGGATCGCTTAGCTGGGCTTCAAGCTCTTTTGCGCGCGCTTTTATCGGTTTGAGTTCTTTAAGAAGATCCATATCTTTACGCATCATGCTAGCAGTCGGAAGGATTCAAAACAAACAAAAACGTTCCTGAAAGCCATGTACACTGGCCGGAGGAACGTTTTTTGTGTCGCTACGCCTTTTCCTTTTTAACCTTTTTGGCGTCGCGTTTGGCGAATTTTTGTTTCTTGGTGACAGTCTTTGCGGACTTTTTTGAAACCTTCTCTTTGAATTTCTCCACACGGCGGGCCGTATCAAGGATTTTCTGCTTGCCCGTGTACATCGGGTGGCAATGGGCGCACAGTTCTACGGAAATTTCTTTTAGCGTGGAGCCAATTTGATACACGGCGCCGCACGCGCATGTGATTTTGGCATTCTCAAAGTATTCGGGATGAATGACTTTTTTCATAGGGCCAAATCGTAACAAAGGCCATGGACAATGTCAATGCATTTATCCATAAAAAAAGCCCGCCGTGAATGTTATTCTATTCACGGCGGGGAGTGGTGGAACTTCCTTGCGCCTTGTTTTCGCCTTGCATCCGCCAGACGAACGTCTCGGTCTCGTCCAGCAGTAAATGAAATCTATCATATTTTTCATTTCCTGTCAAATTTCCTCATGTGCTTGGCAAAGCAAATCATGACCATTATGATTGGCCTTTATGCCCACACCTGCTTCTGATTTTGACTATGTTCTCCCACCCGACCGCATCGCGCAGTTTTCGGTTGAACCTCGCGACCGGTCCCGTCTCATGATTTTAGATCGGGCGACGGGCATGGTCGCGCATAAGCGGTTTTTTGAAATCGAAAACGAACTCAAGGCGGGCGATGTGCTTGTCTTGAACAAGACCAAGGTGTTCAAGGCGCGTTTGCGCGGTCGACGTTTTGCCAAGGAGTTTGAAGTATTTTTGCTGCGCCCGGAGCCGGACGCTTTGCCCGGATCTTCCGTCTGGCAAGCCTTGGTGCGTCCTGGCAAACTCATCCACGAAAGGAATTTCATCGAACTTGTTGGTGGCATGGTCACGACGGTGGCTTTGAAAAAAGAAGACGGCAAGGTCTTGCTGTCATTTCACGCGACCGTCGAAGACGTGTTGGCATACGCGGATACATACGGCGAAATCCCCGTGCCGCCATATGTGAAAACGCCTTTGGAATCATTGGACAAATATCAAACCGTCTACGCGGAACGCGTCGGCTCCGTTGCCGCGCCCACAGCCGGTTTCCATTTCACGCCGGAACTCATCGCACGATTGAAAGGGAAGGGTGTGCAATGCGAGACGGTCATTCTGCACGTGGGCCTCGGCACATTTCGGCCGATGAAGACGGAAACGATCGAAGAACATCAGATGCACGCGGAGTACGTGGAAATCGACGCGACCGCCGCACAGCGCATCAATACGGCCAAGGCCGAAGGCCGCCGCATCATCGCCGTTGGCACCACCACGGTTCGCGCGCTTGAGGGAGCCGCGGCGAGTCATCTCCTCCTTCCCAAGGGGGAGTCTGAGAGGGTTATAGGCGTTTTGCCATCGGGAGGTTTTCTTGGCGACGTGAATCTCTTCATCACGCCCGGCTTCCGCTTTCTCGTCGTCGATGCTCTCATCACGAATTTCCATCTGCCGAAATCCACCCTCCTGGTCCTCGTCTCCGCCTTCGCCGGTTGTGAGCATGTTCTTGCGGCCTACGAAGATGCCATTAAACAAGATTATCGCTTTTATTCGTTCGGGGACGCTATGTTTATTCGATGAAAGAGGACGAAGGGTTGACAAGATGGTTTTCTTCTGTCAATTTTGGGCGACAAGATCGATTATCCGATCTTGAAATTCCTCCTCGAGTGAGGAGGATGGAGGAAACATGGGCGAGAAACAAGAGGACGGCCTGATCGGAACCGAAAAGACGCTGACGTGTCCGCACTGCCACGAGCCTATTCACGTGGTGGTGAGGACCCAGGTTGTTGAGGCAGTCCGTGTCATTGAGCGGCGTGGGAAGGAGGACGGGCGTCTGGGTCTCACTCCGGAAAAGACCCAGGCGCTCGAAGTCGCCAAAGAGGCCGGGCTCATCACCGCGTTCGAAGCGGCCGTCAACCGCCGGAAAAACGGAACAACGCCCAAGAACATCGAACGCTACTTCTTGACCTTTCTCGACAAGGCGAGGCCCGTGAAAGTTCCCGGCTTCGTCTTGAAAAAAGCCATGCAGATCTTCCCGGACACGCGGATCGAAATCCGCGCTTCGGACGGGATCGCCGCGCTCCTAACGGACGGGGTCATACGTGGATTCGTTCCGCAGGCCACCCTGATGGGGACGACCATATCGGGGTCGAACATGCGCACGAGCGTGCGGTTGGAGGAAGTCGAGGAGTGGATTCGCACTCGCTGGGGGTTTGTCGCCGGCAAGGGATTCCTGTTCGCGGAACTGCAGCAGAGTTGCTTCGGCGGTTTCGCTTTGTAGCCATCGTCATCTGACCCCTCCTGCGGGGTCTCTTTCTTTCTCTTGACCGTATCCCGCATTTCCCTTACACTTGCGCCCATCGGCGTCCGTCGCCTTGTTTAATCCCATCAGGCGGATCATGACGCGCCGCTCCTCCCGCTTGCCCCCGCCGTCCAGCTTGCGCAGGACGGGCGGACGGGCGGCGGGCCGGCTCCCGTCCCGCCGCAGATAAAAGGAGCACACTATGTCACAGATTCCATCCACCGACATTTGGTTGAAAGCGGGTACGCATTTCGGCCATCAATCTTCCCACTGGCATCCAAAAATGCTGCCGTATATTTACGGCGAACGCAATGGGATTCACATTATCGATCTCGACAAGACCCAGCAGATGGTATTGAAGGCTCTCGATTTTATGAAAGGAGTCGCGTCCCGCGGAGGCAAGATCCTCTTCACGGGTACCAAGAAGCAGGCTCAGATTCCGGTGCAAGCCGCCGCGGAAGCTTGCGGCATGCCGTTTGTGACGGGTCGTTGGCTCGGCGGAACCATCACAAATTTTCCACAAATACGCATTTCCATTCGTGAGCTGAAAAGCCTCAAAGAACAAAGGGACAAAGGCGAACTCCGCAAGTACACCAAAAAGGAACAATTGCTCATCACCCGCCAAATTGAGGAAATGTCCGACAAGCTCGGCGGCATTGCCGGTCTCGAGCAAGTGCCGGAAGCTCTTCTCGCTTTCGACGTGCGCCATGAGAAAACCGCTATCAAAGAGGCCCGCATGATGGGCATCAAGGTTATTGCCTTGTGCGACAGCAATGTGAATCCGTCCTCGGTGGACTATATTATTCCTGGCAATGACGATGCCGTGAAATCCATAGACCTGATTGCCACCCTTGCCGCAGATGCCATAAAAGAAGGCATGACGGAATTCGCCGCCGCCGCCGCCGAGCGCAAAGCCGCAATAACGAAAATGGTCGCGCCGGTCGCGAAAGCGTAATATGTCAATCACCGCCCAAACCGTTGCTCGCCTGCGCGAAATGACTGGCGCCGGCATGATGGATGCGAAAAAAGCATTGGAAGAAACCAAGGGGGATCTTGCCACCGCCGCGGATGTCTTGAAAAAGAAAGGGCTCGCCAAAGCGGAAAAAAAGAGCGACCGTGCGACAAAAGAAGGCCGCGTGTATTCCTATATTCATGCTAATGGCAAAATCGGCGTCTTGGTGGAAATCCTCTGCGAGACCGATTTCGTCGCGCGCAATGAGATCTTTACGGAATTGTGCAAAGACGTCGCCATGCACATTGCCGCCGCGGATCCTCTGTATGTGAAGCGCGAACACATGCCGATGGACATTGTCGAGAAGCAACGCCAGATGTTCAAGGAAGAAGTCACGGGCAAGCCGGATGACATTGCCGAAAAAATTGTCGAAGGCAAGCTCAACAAATATTTTGCCGAAATTTGTTTGCTTGAACAACCCTTCGTGAAGGACGACGGAAAAACCGTCGACCAACTGCTCAAGGAAAAAATTTCCACGATCGGCGAGAATATGCATATCAGCCGCTTCTGCCGATTCTCCATCGGCTAAACAAAACCCCTCGGTTCTGCCGAGGGATTTTGTTTTTCCCCTCTCGTGCGAAGTTCCCGCGTATGGCAGGGAAGTGCTACAATTCCCCACACCCTAAAAACCAACCCTTCCCCTATGCTACGCGTCGCCATCAACGGATTCGGTCGTATCGGACGTACGGTGTTCAAAGCCGGTTTTGAAAGGCCCGCTATCGACTTTGTCGCGGTCAACGATTTGACGGAGCCAAAAATCTTGGCGCATTTGCTGAAATACGATTCCGTATTCCGTACTTGGCCGCATGAAGTGTCCGCGGATGCAATACATCTCATCGTCGACGGCAGAAAAATTCCCGTCGTGGCGGAAACGGATCCGGCTCTTTTGCCGTGGAAAAAAATGCAAGTCGATGTCGTGATCGAATCCACGGGCCGCTTCACGGACATGGAAAGCGCGTCCAAGCACGTGCAAGCCGGCGCGCGCAAAGTTGTTATTTCCGCGCCCGCCAAAGACGTGCCGACATTTCTCATGGGAGTCAATCACAAAGACGCGAAGAAAAATCAATCCGTGGTAAACAATGCTTCGTGCACGACGAATTCCATCGCGCCTGTCGCCCAGGTCATGCACGAAACATTCGGCATCGCGAAAGCCATGATGACAACGATACATTCGGTGACCGCCGAGCAGAATATGGTCGACGGCCTGCCGCCGAAATTGCATCCAGACATGCGCCGCGCCCGCAGTGCCCTCATCAACATGGTCCCGACGTCCACGGGTGCCGCCAAGGCCACAACGGAAGCGATTCCAGAACTCAAAGGAAAATTTGACGGCTTGGCCGTGCGGGTGCCGACCATGGACGTTTCTTTATCGGATTTTACCTTTGTTTTAAAGAAAAAAACGACGGTGGAGGAAGTCAATGAGACATTCAAAAAAGCCGCAAAAAGCGCGCGCTGGAAGGGGATTCTCGGCGTGTCGGAAGTCCCGCTTGTCTCCTCGGATTTTATCGGCAACCCTTTGTCGTCCATTGTCGATTTGGAAATGACCCGGGTGGTGGACGGCGACTTGGTGAACGTACTGGCTTGGTATGACAATGAATGGGGATACTCACATCGGCTCATGGACATGGTCGAGCATGTGGGGAGATTGTAGTATGCCACTTCCTCCTCCGCACAAAATCGTCATCATCGGCGCAGGCTTTGGCGGTTTGCGTACGGCGCTTGAATTGTTGAAACGCCGTGCGCGACTGGGAAATACCTTTGTCACCCTCATCGATGCGCATCAGGAACATGTCTATACCCCGCTTTTGTACGAAGTGGCGATGGGATGTCTTGAGTCCGACGAAGCATCCGCCATCTGCGCCTTGCGTTCCAGCGCTAGTCTTCCCTATGCCGAAAATCCTTATCTGCATCGCAAGGATGACCGTTTGCGTTTTGTGCATGGTCAGGTGGAAGGCATTGACTGGGAACAACGCATCGTGAAAATCCCGTCCGGCGAGTCGGTGGCCTTCAACGATATCGTGCTTGCCGTAGGCGGAGAAATCGCGACCTTTGGCATTCCGGGCATACGAGAATATGCCGTGTGCATGAAAACGCTTGAAAACGCTTTTGCGATTCGACGTCGCATTGCCAGCGTGCTGAAGGACGTCCGAGAAGGGAGACGGCATTGCCTAGATGTCGTTGTGGTTGGTGGCGGGCCGAATGGATGTGAGGGAGCGGGGGAGCTTGCGCGGTATTTGAGCCGCTTGGCCCGTCAAGGGGATATTCCTTCCGGTTGTTTTTCTGTGACCATCGTGGAAGCGGGAGCGGAAATTCTTCAGATGTTTTCTCCGCGCATGCGCGCCATGGCCCGTCGGCGTTTGGCAGAATTGGGCATTGCTGTCCGTACCAATGTGCGCGTGCGCGAAGTGAAATCAAACAGCATTGTCTTGCCCGATGGGGAATTGTTGGCCGATGTCATCGTATGGGCCGCGGGCATGAAACCGCGCGACGCGGTCAAGGCCTGGGGCTTTCCCACGGACGAGCGCGGTTTTGTTTTGGCCGACGCCACTTTTGCCGTACAAGGAAAAGAACATGCATGGGCCTTGGGGGATTGCGCTTTTTTGCGTCATCCGGCAAGCGGCATACGCATTCCCGCGCTTGCCCAGGCGGCTTCCAAACAAGCATCCACCCTTGCGGAAAACATTGCCCGCACCCTGGAGCGCAAGCCGACGGTGAACTATATTCCCCCCGCGCGTTGGAATACCGTGGTGCCTCTTGGAGGCCCGTGGGCCGTGGCGGACCTCGGATTCGTTCACATCACGGGGCTCATCGGTTATTCCTTGCGCAAAGCCGCGGATCTCCTCTATTTTCTCTCCATTCTTCCTCTGCGCCGCGCCCTGCCGTTTTGGTGGCATGGCCTGCGCGTTTTTCTTCAAAATGATTAAGTATGCGCCTTCGCACTCTTCGATCCGATGCGTCTTTGCGCGGAAAACGCGTGCTTGTTCGCATTGACGCGAATATTCCCGTCAAAAAGGGAAAAATCGAAGATGGTCCGCATGGGCGCATTGCCCGTGCCGCCGTTGGCATCGAATGGTTAAGACAGCATGGCGCTCGCACCATCGTCGTGACCCATGTCGGCCGGCCGGGCGGCAAGCGCATTTCCGCGTATTCGGTGCGGCCGGTAGGGAAGCGTCTTTCCGAATTGCTCGGCATCAAGGTTATTGTGGCTCGCGGCATTGTCGGAGGCGAAGTGGAAAGCGCCGCGGCGCGTTTACAAGATGGAGATGTCTTATTGCTTGAAAATGTCCGCTTTGATCCGCGCGAGGAAGAAAATAGCCCTTCCTTGGCCCGGGCGCTTGCGGGTCTTGCGGATCTGTACGTGAACGATGCCTTTGCCGACGCGCATCGCGCGCATGCGTCGGTCGATGCCATCACATCGGAATTGCCCTCGTATGCCGGTCCGCTCTTGGTTCACGAGGTGACCGTATTGTCCGAGGCGATGTCCCATCCCAAGCGGCCATTTGTCGTGGCAATGGGAGGATTGAAAATGGACGACAAATTGCCGATGATGAAACGCTTATTGCCGGAAGCCGACGCCGTGCTTGTCGGCGGGGCGCTTTCCACCGCCTTCCTCATTGCGCAAGGTTTTTCCGTCGGCGCATCGGTTTACGATGCCGTCGGCATTGATGCGGCGACACAATTGCTCAAAGAAGGAAAAAACAAACTCGCCCTTCCTCTTGACGTCATGGTCGCGAAATCGTTTCGCGAGGGCGCCCGCACGCGCATCGTCGACGTGGGGGATATCGCATCCGCGGACCGCATTGTCGATATCGGCCCGAAAACAATTCATACCTATCTTCAGCGTTTGAAAAATGCCAAAACAATTGTGTGGAATGGGCCGTTTGGATACACCGAAATAAAGGCCTTTCGCCAAGGCACGCGTCGCCTGGCTCTCGGCATTGCCGCGCGCACGGGCAAAGCCATGACCGTGGTCGGCGGCGGCGACACGATTCCGCTCGTGGAAAGTCTCGGCTTGGCGGATAAATTCACCCTGCTCTCTACCGGCGGCGGCGCCATGCTGGCGTTTTTAGCGGGAGAGAAATTGCCGGGCATAGAGGCGTTGAGGAATTAATCCCTAACCTAAAACCTATGTCCCATTCCATCGAACACATACACGCTCATGAAATTCTTGACTCGCGCGGGAATCCGACGATTGACGTTACGGTTTTGCTTTCCAATGGCATCATGGGCCAGGCTTCCGTGCCAAGCGGAGCGTCTACCGGTGTGCACGAAGCGCTCGAATTGCGCGACGGAGATAAAAAACGCTATGGCGGTTTGGGGGTCCAAAAGGCGGTGGCCCATGTGCGCGACATCATCGCTCCGGCCTTGATGGGTATGGATATCACTCGCCAACGCGACATCGACCTCGCCATGATTGCCTTGGACGGCACCCCGAACAAATCACGGCTTGGAGCCAATGCCATTCTTGGCGTATCGCTTGCTTGTGCTCATGCTGGCGCCCGCGCAAAAAACATGCCTTTATATCAGTATATTCGTTGGGTTTTCGACCTAAAACCTCATAATCTCCAAGCTCCAAGTTCCAAACTCCCCATCCCCACCATGAATGTCTTAAATGGCGGCGCTCATGCCGGTTGGGTGCTTGATTTTCAGGAATTCATGATTGTGCCAAAACAAAGGCTTTTTCGCGAGCGTGTACGCTGTGGCGCGGAAATTTTCCATGCGCTTATCAATATCTTGAAAAAAATGGGATTGCCGACTGGCGTCGGCGATGAAGGCGGAGAATCCGTGCCGCTCAAGAATAATGAACAGGCATTCAAGGTCATCATGAAAGCGATCAAGGCGGCGGGGTATGAAGCGGGGAAAAATGTTTTTTTGGCGATGGACCCGGCCGTGTCGGAACTGTATGACGCGAAGAAAAAACTTTATGAGTTGAAGCTCGATAAAAAATCGTTGACTTCGGATCAGATGATTGCGATGTGGAAGCGATGGCTCAAAAAATATCCGATCATTTCTTTGGAAGACGGATTGGCGGAGGACGATTGGGACGGATGGAAAAAATTGACGGCGGCGCTTGGCGACAAAGTCGCCTTGGTTGGCGACGATTTATTCGTGACCAATGTCGAACGCCTGCGCATGGGCATTGATCGCAAAGTCGCGAATGCAATTCTCATCAAAGTAAATCAAATCGGCTCGCTTTCGGAAACGATGGAGACGATTCAGTTGGCCCGGCAAAACGGCTATGCGATTTCGGTATCGCATCGCAGTGGGGAAACGCCGGATACCACGATTGCGGATTTGGCTGTCGCCGTGCATGCCGAATACATAAAAACGGGCTCGCTTTCGCGGTCGGAACGCGTGGCGAAATATAATCGACTCATGGAAATTGAAGAGGAATTGATGGCTGTGGATAACTAGGCTTGCTTTAAGCCCTCGGCATTATTTCTCTTTTCTGCTAAAATCATTCGCATGATCCTCCTTAACAGGGTCCTTAAGTCTTCTTTCCTCGTTTTCTTATGAACATTCGGTTCAATAAGGGCAAGATTTTCCAGACGGCCATGGCCGGGACCCTGGCAACCTTGCTCATCGCAGGGGCAGCGCATGCCGCAGTGACGCTCGATACAGGAGTGACGGTCACTTCTTCAGGTGCTTCTTCGCTTGCCGTTGGTTTAACTGGCAGTACCAATCCGGCTTTTGTGGTTGATGCTTCAACCGCATTGCAGGTTGCCGGTCTTAAAGTGACCGGTGCAGTAACAGGCGGCACAGTCGCTTTAGTTGCCACGGACTCTGGTGCAGACGCAAGTCTGACGATAAATGCAAAAGGCGCAGGGACTATTGGCATCGGTACCGTTTCAACAGGTACCATCACGTTTGGTCCCGCGACCGCCTCTTTTGCCAAAGAAGCGGCGCACACGCTAAACATTGCGGCTTCCACTACAACGGATGCTGTTGGTGGAGCTTTGACTGTTGCTTCGGCCGCAGGAAATGGCGCTGGTAATGGCGGTGCATTGAACCTGAATGGTGGCGCCGCAGGTGCCACTGGCGCTGGCGGTGCAGTTAACATAACTGGTGGTGCTCAAACACTAACAGGTGCATCCGGAGCAGTAACGATTCTTTCCGGAACCCCAGTTGATGGCGCGTCCGGCGCAATGAGGTTTGAAAGCGCAACTGCTGTTGGTACAAACCGTGGATCTGGAACAGTGACAATTAAATCTGGTAATGCAACTGGTACGGCAACAGCAGGTGCAATCGCAATAACTGCTGGTAACGCTAACGCTTCGGCTGATGCAGATGCA
>OBEQ012686056.1_pt1 | contig 30285 bp, 29 predicted proteins | sample 1670901 | NCBI WGS metagenome assembly OBEQ01 (sample SAMEA104232315, study PRJEB22302) | groundwater metagenome | biome: forest; feature: aquifer; material: groundwater | place: USA | collected 2011-08-07 | depth 5.4 m
GAGTTTTTTTGGGCCCCTGGCGGGGCTGGGGTACGCGATGAGGGCCAAGCCGTACCGCCGGAAAAGGCTTTTGGCTTTTTTCCATCCGTGGGATGATCCGCGCGGTGTGGGGTTTCAGATTATTCAGTCGTTTTTAGCCTTGGGATCCGGAGGACTTTTTGGGGTGGGGCTTGGCCAATCGCAGCAAAAACTCTTTTACCTTCCGGAATCCCATACAGATTTCATTTTCTCAATCATTGGGGAAGAGCTGGGGTTTTTGGGCGCCGGCTCGATCGTTGTTTTATTTATCGTTTTTATTTTTGCCGGCATGGTGATTGTTTTTAGAGCCCAAAGCCATTTTTCTCAAATTTTGGGGATGGGTCTTGTGAGTCTCATAGCGCTAGAAGCGGTCATCAATATCGGCGTGAGCATCGGCGCATTGCCGACCAAAGGGTTGTCGCTTCCTTTCATCAGTTATGGAGGCTCGGCACTCTTGGCCAACATGTTTGCGATGGGTCTTTTGGTGAGTATTTCAAGAGAGCCACAGTCATGATTAACCCCGCCCTTCCTGAAGACAAAAGTTCTTACCTGAGGAAGGGCGGGGTAAAAATTCTCATGGCCTGTGGCGGGACGGGAGGGCATATCTTTCCGGCCATCAGCGTGGCAGAGGAAATACGCCAAAGGCGTCTCGATGCCGAGATCCTTTACGTTTGTGGCAAGAAGGACATTGAAAGCGCGATCTTCAAAGGGGTGATCCATGAAAGATGGATCCCGGTTGACGGCGCGCCTTTTAAGAAATCCTTGTCTTTATTCAATCCGCTGTTTCTGATAAAATTGCTTCAGGGTCTCACCCAGGCGCGCAAAATTTTAAAGCGGGAAAGGCCGGATCTCGTGGTGGGGTTTGGCGGGTATTTTTCGTTTCCCGTTGTGTGGATGGCCAGGGCGCTTGGGATGAAGACATTGATACACGAACAGAATGTGATGCCGGGAGTTGCGAATAAGTTTTTGGCGCGTTTTGTCGATGGCGTGGCGCTCAGTTTCGACGAGACTCGACTCTATTTGCCGAAGACTCGTAACATGCGGCGAACGGGAAATCCTATACGCTCGTCGATCGAAAAAGATTGCCGGGAAGAGGCGCTTGGATTTTTTGGTTTTTCGAAAGATTGCTCGACGCTTTTGGTGTTGGGCGGGAGCCAAGGGGCCGAGTCGATCAATACGCTGTTTCTGGGCAGCCTTGGTTTTTTGCAGGAGACCGCGAGAAACCAATGGCAGGTTTTACATTTGTGCGGAAAAATGCCGGCCGATTTTGTCGAACGCAGGTACTTAAAGGCAGGCATTTCAGGCAAGGCCTATTCGTTCTTTGAGCGTATGGATTTGGCCTATGGCGTCACGGATTTGGCGCTTGGCCGCGCGGGGGCTACGTTTCTGGCGGAGGTAGACGCAAAAAAAATTCCGACCATTCTCATCCCTTATCCTTACGGGAGCGGGCATCAGAGAGCTAACGCGAAAATTTTCAGCCAAAGCGGCCGGGCGGTGGTGGCGGAACAGAGCCGCTTGACACCTCGTACCTTGGCGGATCTTCTGATCCGGTGCATGGGAAACGTTAAAGACGGCGGCGCGCGGGAGAGGGCGCCCCTTTTGCCGTCCAACTCGCGGAAACTTTTGACAGATTTTATTCTGGAAATGGTATCGGCGAAATGAACCCTAGAATGAACATTCATCTGATCGGCATCGGCGGCATCGGCATGAGCGGTCTTGCGCGCATGTATCTGGCGATGGGCCACGGTGTGCAGGGCAGCGACGTAATGAAAACGGAGCTCTTGGCGGATCTTGAAAGGGAAGGCGCCAGAATTTTTCTCGGCCACGACGCCACGCATGTGAACAATGCCCATTGGGTCGTTTACTCCTCCTCGATTCCTGCCAATCATCCGGAACGCCTCGCCGCTTTGGAATGTCATGCTCGTCTCCTTCATCGCGCGGAGGCGCTGGCCGAGATCTGCGAAGGCAAGGATACCATTGCGGTGACCGGCACGCATGGTAAAACGACAACCACGGCCTTGATCGGTACGGTGTTGAGGGAAGCGGGGCGTGATCCGTCGATTGTTGTTGGAGGCCTCGTCAACTCCTTCGGCGGCAATGCCTATTATGGCACCGGCCAGGAAATTGTGATTGAAGCGGATGAAAGCGATTCTTCTTTCTTGAAATTTTCCCCAAAAATAGAAGTGATTACCAACATCGAAGAAGAACATATGGACCATTTTAAAACGCTGACGGACGTGGAGGATGCCTATCGGCGTTTTGTGGGGCGTCTGTCGCCGGACGGAGTGTGTTTCGGCTGCGCGGAGGATGAGCGCGTGCTGAAGATCGCGGCGGAGAATATTCGTAAGGGCTGGCTCTACGGTTTTGACCGCTCAAAAAGCCGTGTCTATGCGACGGATATTCTAGAATGTCCCGGAGGGACTCGCGGGATATCATTTAAGGCCTGGGATCAGGAACGGTGCTTGGGAGAAGTTCAGATGCGTCTTGTCGGCCGGCACAACGTTCTGAATGCGCTCGCGGCCGTGTCTATCGGGATTTATTTGGGCGTGCCTTTTTCGGTGGTGGCCAAGGCGCTTCATGCGTATGAAGGCACTGTCCGCCGTTTTGACGTGAAGTACGAGGATTCTGATTACCAGGTAGTCGACGATTATGCGCATCATCCCACGGAAATCAAAAAAACTTTGACGGCCGCTCAAGCGCTTAAGCCCAAACGCATCGTCGCCATTTTCCAGCCGCATCGTTTTACGCGCACCGAGAGGTTGTTAAAGGAATTTGGCGCAAGCTTTGCCGCCGCCGATAAACTGGTGGTGACGGATATCTATGCGGCGGACGAAGCACCCATCGCCGGGGTGAACGGCGAACAGCTCTGTTTTGAAGTCATCAAATCCGGCCACCGGGATGCGGCCTACGTCGCCCGTCAGGAAATCCTTCGCTATGTCCAGGGTCAGATCCTGCCGGGGGATCTTGTGATCACCCTGGGTGCCGGCGACATTTACCAATCGGCTTATGAGCTTTCGGAATTTTTAGGAAAAAATTCGACAAGCAGAGCTATTAAAAATGGATACGGAAATATTTTCGGCGGCATTCGCGGGAGGGTTATTCCCGATGAGCTTTTGTCCAGACACACCTCGCTTAAAGTAGGCGGGCCTGTGGATTTTTGGATAGAACCGGAAGATTTGGAGGATTTGAGGAAAACGCTCGGGGTATGCCGCGCACACAGCGTTCCCATGCATGTTTTCGGCGCCGGCACGAACGTCTTGCCGCCGGATGAGGGTGTGAGCGGGGCGGCGATTCATTTGGCCTCCGGCTATTTTCTTCGGATGAGCTTGGAAAAAGGACACGTCACCGCTCGTGCCGGGGTTCAAAATACACGGTTCATTCAATACGCGTTCACTCATGGCTTTGGAGGTTTTGAATTCCTGCTGGGGGTTCCCGGAAATATCGGCGGTGCGATTGCGATGAATGCCGGCAGCCACAAGCAGTCCATAGACGCGCTCTTGGTGAGTGTGACGACGGTGGGACTGGACGGGAAATTACGCATGCTTGCCGCGCGTGACATTCCTTTTACTTATCGAAGTTCCGGAATCCAGAAGGCTGTGATTGTGGAAGCTGCGTTTTTACTGCCGCCAGGGGATCGGGCCGGGGTGCAGAAAAAATTGGATGAGTACCGTGATTACCGGATGAGCACCCAGGATCTGCGGCATCCAAGCGCCGGCTGCATGTTTAAAAATCCTGAGAGTTCCGAATGTTCGAGCGGTCAATTGATAGAAGACTGCGGGTTAAAGGGGAGGCGGGTTGGAAACGCCCAAGTTTCGACGAGGCATGCGAATTTCATCATCAATTTGGGAGGGGCCAAGGCCCGGGACCTCTTGAGCCTGATAGAAGAAGTGCGGGAAACGGTGAAGCGAAGATTCAACGTGGAACTCGAAATGGAAGTGAAAATTTTATGAACGAAAAAATTGCGGTTTTGGCGGGCGGGCCTTCCTGTGAAAGGGAGATTTCGCTTATTTCGGGAAAGGCGGTGTGGGAGGCGTTGTCCGCGAAAGGCTTCGACGTGATTTTAATCGACCCGATCGGGGATTTCATCCAGGTCCTGAAGGAAAGTGGAATCACCGTCGTTTTTATCGCTTTGCACGGCGCCTTCGGCGAAGATGGCACGGTGCAGCGCATGCTCGACGAAGAGAATATCCTTTATACCGGCTCGCCCGCGCGCGTCTCGGAAACCGCTTTTGATAAAGCGCTGGCCCAAAGTTTATTCAGGAAAAAAGAGATACGTGTTCCGGCTTTTAGAGCTCTAAAAGAAGGACAGAAGCCGGGGCTTTTAGAGCCTCTGTCTTTTCCCGTGGTGGTGAAACCGTCGAAGGCCGGCTCGAGTTTCGGTGTCAGCATTGTGTCAGACCGCGGAGAACTCTGGGTAGCTCTGTCGGAGGCATACCGCTATTCGGATGTGGCCCTGGTGGAGGATTATATCCGCGGCCGTGAGCTGACCGTTGGTTTTTTAGGGAACGAACCTTTACCGATTGTCGAGGTGATCGTCCAAAGGAAGTTTTATGATTACGAGGCGAAATACCGGGATTCCAGGACCCGCTATGAATTCCCCGCGAAATTGACGGAAAAAGAAGAGGCGGAGGTTTTACACGAAGCTCACGAGGCCTATCATGCCTTGGGTTGCGAGGGGATGGGAAGGGTGGATATTATTTTGGGCGCGGACGGCAAACCTTATGTGCTTGAAGTGAACACGATTCCGGGGCTTACGGGAAAAAGTTTATTGCCGAAAGCCGCGAGGTCAAGGGGCATAGAATTTCCGGAGCTTTGTGTTAAAATCATCGAGTTGTCTTTGAAGCGCGATTTAAGCCGCTCGAAGGCGGTTTCCGCGCGGATATAAGGGGTCAAGGGATAGGAGGAACTCGTGAAAGGCAAAATAAGAAAAAAAGGCAAGGGTGCGTTTTTTCCGATGCATCTCTTGGCCAGTTTGAAAAAGGCTTTTGTTTTCAGCCTGCCCTGCATTTTATCGCTCGGCCTCGTGGGAACGTTGTTCGGCACTGTGATTGCTTATGCGGTGAATTCACCGGTGTTTCGCCTGGAGGAAGTGAAGCTGTTGAACGCGGGCCATCTGACGGCGGAACAGGCGTTTCGATTTTGTGAGTTGATTAAAGGCGAGAATCTCATTACGCTGGATCTGGTCAATGTTCAACAATGGGTCAAACGCAGGCATCCTGAATTTAAAGAAGTGATCGTTCGCCGTGTTTTGCCGAATCGTGTCGAGGTGCTGCTAAAACGCCGCACGCCGGTGGCGCAGCTGGCTTATTCACGCTACGTGCAGGTGGATAAGGAGCTTGTGATTCTGCCGGGCTCCAGTCCCGTCCCTTTTAGAAATTTGACAGTGCTTCAAGGTGCCCCAGTTCCCAGAGAAGGCCTTTTGATCGGCGCCACCTTAAGAGATGCTTTGACAAAAAAAGCGCTTAGGCTTGCGGACATCGTGAAAGTCTCGAATGTGTTAAGAAGGCACTGGCTGTCTAAGGTGGATATCAGTGACCCCAAGAATATTTCCTTGACGGTGGATTCAGCTATTGAGATAAGAATCGGGGGCGATCATTTTATCGAACGACTCAAACTACTGGATCAGACCCTGAAATCCGTCGAACTGGATCCCTCGAAGATGCGCTACATTGACTTGCGCTTTGACGATGTCGTGATCGGCCCCCGGTGAAATTCACAAAACATATTTATTCCAAAAGGCCCCTGGCAGTGCTTGATTTTGGCCCGAAAAGCGCCCGAGTTCTTATAGCCGAGAAAAAGGCTGACGGCAGCTTTGATATTTTGGGTGCCGGCGATACCGCGGCCCAGGGGATGAAAGACGGCGAATTCGCGCATTTGGGGGATGCCGTCGAGTGTGTAGTAGAGGCGGTTCGGAAAGCCGAGCGCTCTTCAGGCCTGGCGATTCAGAGGCTTTACTATAATTTTGACGATCCGGGGATGGAGGGTGTGTGGTCCAGAGGGGGCAAGTCTTTATTGGGAGAAGGTGAAATCCGGCGGCAGGACGTCGAAGACGCCCGCAAAACCGCCGAACGGCTTGTAGGGAATTTTGAAAAAAACATCGTTTACTCGAAGGTCATTTCTTCGGTGATTGACGGCCGGGATGCGGTGGAAGACCCTGTGGGTGTTTTCGGGAGAAACCTCGAAGTGTCGGCGTATATTTTGCTTGCGCGCTCCAAACACTGCGAGGCTTGGTGGAAGCTTTTCGAGCGTGCCCATTTGGAGAGAGGATGGCCGGTGATTTCGGCGTGGTCGGCGGCGCTGGGTGTTTTAAATAAAGAAAACCGGCAGAAGAAATCCGCCGTTTTCGACATCGATTTTGATTTCTTGAACGCGTTGGTGTTCAGAAGTGGCAAGATTAGCGCCGCTCGGACACTTTTGACGCAGGAAATCTCAGCCCAAAAGGTGGGGGAACGCGTGGGTGAAGTGTTGAAAGAATTCATCGCGCAGGACGGGGAACTCGAGTCTGTTTGGGTGACGGGAGAGCTTTCCGAGAATGAAAAAATTTTAAGCCAGGTTGGAAACAACGTCAGTTTGCCTGTGGAACGAGGGGTGCCGCTGGGTGTTTCAAGAATTCACGAGCCAAGATTCTCCTCCATCGTCGGTCTCATTCATGCGGCGGATGAAATGGAAAAAAGGATTCCCATCCTGGATCGGGATAAAGGTATTTTTGTGAACGTCAAAGAGAGAACGCTTTCATTTTTAAACGAGTATTTTTGATAGGAGGTGGTGGGGTGAAATCAAGCGGCATCCCCGGAGTTCTTTCGGATCTCAAGAAAGGCAGGCTCATCATCGTGATTGACGACGCCGATCGTGAAAATGAAGGCGATCTCGTCGTCGCAGCGCAGCACGCCACACCGCCAAACGTCAATTTTATGGCCAAACACGGCCGCGGGATTGTTTGCGTGCCGATGGAGTCCAGGCGTCTGGAGGAATTGGGGATTGATCTCATGGTGCAGGAGAACATGGATGAATTTAAAACGGCGTGGACGGTGTCCATTGACGCCCGGCACGGCATCTCGACCGGCATCTCGGCGTATGACCGCTCCAGGACCATCAAAGTATTGATAGATTCAAAAACCCGAAAGGACGATTTGACGAGGCCGGGGCACATCTTTCCGCTGAGAGCCAGGGAAGGGGGTGTCCTGGTGCGTGCGGGGCACACGGAGGCCTGCGTGGATTTGATGAAATTGGCGGGACTTTATCCGGCAGGGGCGATCTGCGAGATCATGAACGACGACGGCAGTATGGCGAGGACCCCGGAGCTTTTTGAGTTTGCCAAGAAACACAAGCTCAAAATCTGCACGATCTGCGATCTCATCGAATACCGTCGTAAAAAGGAGAAGCTCGTGTTTAAAGCCGTCGAAACCCGTATCCACAACGAGTACGGCGAATTCAAGCTCGTCGCTTATGAATCGACGGTAGACAAGGATTATCACGTGGCGTTGGTGATGGGGGAGCTGTCGCCGCAGAAAGAGATCTTGGTGCGCGTGCATTCGGAGTGTTTTACCGGCGATGTGCTGGGCTCGGAGCGTTGCGATTGCGGCAAGCAGCTGGACAACGCGATGCGGCTGATTGCCAGGGAAAAGACAGGCGTTCTTCTCTATATGCGTCAGGAGGGCCGTGGTATAGGGCTTTTGAACAAGTTGAAGGCCTATCAGCTTCAAGACAAAGGTCTCGACACCGTGCAGGCGAATCGGCGGCTGGGTTTTGCCGCGGATCTTCGCCACTACGGCGTCGGTGCGCAAATTTTGGCGGATTTGGGAATCAAAAAAATAAAGCTTTTGACCAATAATCCAAAAAAAATAGTGGGTTTGGAAGGTTACGGACTGAAAGTGGTGGAACGCGTGCCCATAGAGATAAAACCGGGTCTGCACAACCGGAAATACTTGCGGACGAAACAGAAAAAGATGGGCCACTTTTTGGATTTGATCCGCTGATTTATGCGTAAATCAGTCATGCCGGGAAAAATAAAAAAAACCTCTAACAGTCTGCTGAAAAAGCCTCAGATGCAAGGCGCGACCAAGCGACCGCGGAGGCGTATCGCAAGATACGCTGCACAAGGGAGCGCAGGAGCAACGCAGCAGATGAGGCTTTTTCAGCAGACTGTTAATGTGAAAGTGTTGAAAGGCGATTTTGCCGCGCGAGGGCGCTGCTTTGGCATTGTCGTTTCGCAGTTCAATGAATATTTAACGAAGGCGCTCCTGGACGGAGCTCTCGATACTTTGCTGCGCCACGGGGCCAGAGAAAGAGACATCACGGTAGTTCACACCCCCGGGGCCTTTGAGATACCCCTGGCGGCGAAGAAACTGATTTCTAGAAAGAGGCCCGATGCCGTGATCACCTTAGCGGTGGTCATTCGCGGTGAAACCCGCCATTTTGACGAGGTGCTCCGGGAAACCGCCCAAGGCATTCGCGAGCTCTCTCAAAATTCAAACACACCGGTCATTCTGGGGATCATATCCGCTCAAAATACCCGTCAGGCCCTCGCCCGCGTCGGAGTCAAACAAATGAACAAGGGCCGTGAATGGGCGCTGGCCGCGATTGAAATGGCGAACCTTCTTCAAAAATTAAAATGAGAAAAAGAACCCGAAGCCGTGAATTTGCGCTGCAAATTCTGTACCAGATTGACATCGCGCATGAGAATATCTCAAATGTTCTGGCTGATTTTTGGGAGGACCGCAGTGACAGGGCGCTTTTGGGCAAGGAAACGGATGCCGCCGAGACGGATAAAAAAGACGCGGACGTGAAGGCCTACACGGAAGTGCTCGTGCGTGGAACGCTTAGAAAATTGAACAGGATCGATCCGGTCATCGAGCGTTTCACGGAAAACTGGGAGATGAAACGCATGGCCTATGTGGACCGGAATATTTTACGGCTCTCCGCTTATGAAATGATGTATCTGGACGAAATTCCCGTCAAGGTTGCGATCAACGAGGCCGTAGAGCTTGCCAAACGCTACGGCGAGCCTGATTCCTCCAAGTTTGTCAATGGCATTCTCGACAAAATCGCAAAAATGGAATGCAAAAAATAGTTTTGCAGGATAAACGGTTCATGGCCAGGGCGCTCCGCCTTGCCTGGAGGGGGCGCGGGCACGTGCACCCGAACCCTCTCGTGGGCGCGGTGCTTGTGAAGCGCGGCCGTGTGATCGGCGAAGGGGCGCATCTTTTTTTTGGCGGGCCTCATGCGGAGGTGAATGCCATTCGCCGCGCGCGGGGGAATCCGGAAGGCGGCACGCTGTATGTGACTTTGGAGCCTTGCTCGCATTTTGGGAAGACGCCTCCCTGCACTGCGCTCATTTTGGAAATGAAAATAAAAAAAGTTGTGGTGGCTGCGAAAGATCCGAACCCTCGAGTGAGCGGGAAAGGGTTAAACGTATTGCAAAGAGCCGGCGTCGAAGTGTTGATGGGTGTGAGGGAGCAAGAGGCCTTGGAGCTGAACAAAGATTTCAATCACTGGATTCGCACGAAGATGCCCTACGTGATCACGAAAATCGCGCAGAGTCTCGACGGTAAGACCGCCACGCCCGCGGGTCAGCTGAAATGGATTACCGGCGAAACGGCCAGAAAATTCACACATCGGCTTCGCGCGTCATGCGACGCGGTTTTGGTGGGGGTCAATACGGTTTTAAAGGACAACCCTCTGTTAAATGTGCGATTTGGCGGAAATCGCGCCCCTACACGAATTATTCTGGATAGCCGCCTCCGCTGCCGCTCAAATGCGCGTATTTTTTCAAAGAACACCGGGGGGCCGGTCATTTTGGCGGTGACTCGGAAAGCATCTCGGAAGAAATTTCGATTGTTTAACGGGAAAGCAGAAATTCTGACGGTGAAAGAAAAAAACGGGCAAGTGGATCTCAAAGCGCTTCTTAAAATTTTGGGCCGAAGAGGGATCGTGAGCATTTTGGTGGAGGGTGGTTCGACGGTGATGGGCAGCTTTTTCACTGAAAAGCTGGCGCAGGAAGCTTATTTTTTTATTGCGCCGAAAATTATCGGGGGAAAGGGAGCCGTTATCTTGAAACACACTGAGATTGTTGGCTTGGGTGAGGACTGGCTTATCCGAGGAAAATTGTGATGTTTACGGGAATCGTGGAAGCGCAGGGGATTGTTCGTTCCAGCGGCGCAAAGAATCGAAGCCTCGAAATAGAAATCGAGCCTCCCAAAATTTCAAGGGCGCTCAAAATCGGCGGGAGTCTCATGGTGGATGGGGTCTGCCTGACGGTTGTGAGAAAGAAGGGAAAAAGATTTTTTTTTAATCTCGTAGGCGAAACCATAAAAAGATCTACGCTTGGATCTTTGAAGTTTGGCGATAGAGTTCACTTGGAGAGAGCGCTTAAAGTCGGCGGCAGAATCGAAGGGCATCTTGTGTTGGGGCACGTGGATGGCGTTGGAACGGTTCAAAAAATTCTGAAAAAAAAAGACGAGAAGAGTTTTCTCATCTCATTTCCAAAAAAGATCAAACCCTATTTCATCGAGAAGGGCTCGGTGGCCGTGGACGGCGTGAGCCTCACGATCGGCCGCGTGACACCCGGCGGATTTTGGGTTCACTTAATCCCGCACACTCTCACGAAAACCCACCTGGGTAATCTGCGCTTCAACTCAAAAGTTAATTTAGAAGCGGATATCATGGCTAAGTTGGCTAAATCTAGTTGAACCAGCAAGTAGAATCAGTCGATTTTTAGTTAAATTTGCTAGGTTTTGTAAAGGGACTAAGTATTGACTGATTCAGAGCTAGGTAGTATCTTATATTCAGACCTCCCTATCATTGGTTCGCCAATGGTAGGTTAAAAAAGCCGCTAGGGAGTATTCCCTGCGGCTTTTTGCTGTTTAATAACCGGAGGAATTATATAGTCCAATTTGATAAACGAATCTGCGCTTGCTTTGACATCATAGCATTTCCTTTCATCGTTTTCTAAGCTAGCGGCTTGAATTCTTTTTCTTTTTTTTGATTTACCAAGAATCTCTTTTACAACATTAATAGCTCTCACAAAATCACCATCCCCACTGACCAAAATCGCACAATCATACTTATCCTCATAAGCTAAACGAACCATGTCTACCGCTAAGGCCACGTCCGTTCCTTTTTCTATATAGCCTTCTATTTTTTCGTAAATAGGTTCCTTATATTCATCGAACAACCCCGTTTTTAAACAAGGTTTAAGCTTCTCATAAGTTGCTGGAGGTATTCTTACCGGTTGTTTAGTGTATTTTCCTGTGACAACAGCAACACCGGCAGATTTGAGTTTTTCTAAATATTTTTGCTGTTCTCTGGCTCGCTTTTCATTTATTTCACGGACAAAAGGGGAGTCATAATACCTTGTTTCGACCAAATCACGCGAAATCGTGCATAATTTTTTTGCTAAAATAACGACATCCAGCCATTCGTATCCAAAAGTTTTTTTAACACCCCAATATAAATTTGGGCCGTCTATAAAAACGATCACTCTTTGCACCAAACGCCCCCCAAAAATTTCCAATCAGTTCGTTTCAAGCGGTTTTTTGAATTGCTTCTACCAACGCATTTGTCGCCTCTTTTGACACAATTAGTTCTTTCTGTTGTTCGGTTAGTTCCCTAAATTGACTTGGATTAGCCCTCAGATCCACACCAGGTGGGATTAACTTATCTGGTTTAATATTGGAAGATTTTAACTTATCGAGAATAGCGGGAATTAAATTTTTAGCGGGCGATTTTAGACGTAACTTTCTACCATCCCCCAATTCGATTTCAGCGCTTTCAGTAGTATCCATTTTGCATAAGTAAACGATGAACCCGCCGATAAGCGTAAAAACCAATAAGGCGAATAAAACAAAACTCGCTACTGGCATCCAGCTTATTTCGGCAATAGGCAATAGGCACTTAACCACTATGAGCATTACAACGATAAGGGCGATCAGGAATAACAAAAGAAGAATACTGCTCTGATTGAAAATGCCTTGGAAAGCGGCATTTAGTTTAGCTTTAAAATTGAAATTTTTCATAAAATTGAAATTGATACTATACTCCCCACTTGCGCAACTTTTGCAAACAAGTCTTGAGTAATTTTACCCGGATCTAAAAGGGACGCCATTTGCACAATTTTTCTGGCGTTTGGGCCAAATACGACGGTTGATCCCGGCCCAATAACGCAATTTTTTAAATGGATGTTCCCACTATCAGTATGCAACTCGCACTCATCGAACCGGCACTCCTCAAAAATCATCCCATCAAGGTCAATCCTTTGCCTCAAAAAATACTGCCGCTGTTTAGTAATATTGATTTTCATTAACGCGTCGAGCAGATAGCCAAGATCTGGCGAGGATGGCTGAGGCAATCCGCCTACGGGTTGGGTTGGATACCCCAAAATTTGGGTATATGGATTTTTTGGATCTAAGGGCGGTAGACTGGTCATATTTTTACTCTTTTAAGTAAAGCCAAACCAGTTCAGTCTACATCATAAGATGGTTATAATAAAGTAGTTTAGAACATAACCCCAACGATGGCAGGAATTTCTTTTGACAAACGTTATAACTCGTTATACCCTAGGGCGTATGTCTAAAGACCTGATTGAGCGACTGAATACATATCGCCTCAAAAACAAACTCAGTCAACCCCAGATTGCAAAAAAATTAGGCGTCACATTCCAAACTGTAAACCGTTGGTTAAATGGCCACATGAAGCCCAACCAAATCCAACAATACCATATCCAAAAACTCATCCAGAGAAAATCAAATCTGACTAAGGATGAGCCGAAAGGGAAAGTGTGATGCCAAAACAAGCCAAAGTAGATCAGAGGGAACCTTCGACCGGTCCCGCGAAGGGCGATTTCATCGCGCCACCTGAAATCCTGGACGTTGAAGAACGGGCGGACGCGCTGCCGCAACAGGAAGAATTTTGGAAGCCGCCAACTCGTTTCGGCAGCGTGCCAGTCGAAAAGGAGCCGTTGGGCTGGGATCACCGCAAGGGATTTCGCAAACTCTTTCCACAGGTCATGCTGCCGTTCCAAGTGGTGGAACGCGTCACTTTTGGTCATCCCACACTTGAACCTAACCGGCTTTTTTGGGGTGACAACCTTCACGTGATGCGCCAGTTACCCAGCGAGAGTATTGACCTCATTTACATTGATCCGCCCTTTTTCTCCGGTCGGAATTATAACGTCATCTTCGGTGATCAGAATGAGTTGCGCTCGTTTTCTGACATCTGGGAAGGTGGAATGCCCGGCTATCTGATTTGGCTCAACGCTCGCCTTTACGAAATGAAACGCCTGCTGAAGAAGACGGGCAGTATTTATGTACACTGTGACTGGCATGCAAGCCACTATATTAAAGTTGAGATGGATAAGATTTTTGGCTATGAAAATTTTGTAAACGAAGCCGTCTGGTGTTACGAAGATGTCGGCGGAAAAGCTGTGGGCTACTTCAAGAGAAAACATGACGTCCTCTTGCTCTACCAGAAAACTAATGAAAGAGTATTCAATATTGTGAGAAAGGGGCTTTCCGAAAGCACCATCAAGCGGTTTGCGCCGTATTTCGATAAGAACGGTCGGATTACTTATCGTAGTCTAAGGGAGACAAATCCTGGGGTGTTTAAGAAACTCAAAGGAATACCTGACGACTTGGACAGGGTCTGGTTAGATGTTAATGAAGGAGCTCCTCTTAATGATTGGTGGGCAGATATCTCAACAATCAAGAGAGGTTTTGGAGAAAGTATTGGCTATCCGACGCAAAAACCAGGGTCGTTGCTTGAACGCATTATCATGGCTTCGACCAGAGAGCCCGGCAAAACCACAGAAACTGATGTTGTTGCGGACTTTTTCTGTGGTGGGGGTACAACAGTAGCAGTGGCGCAGAGGCTGGGACGACGGTGGATCGCGTGCGACCAGTCAAGGGTCGCAGTAGCGATTACGGCGGACAGGATCACGCGCCAAGTAGAGGAGCAGACGGGCAAGTTGTTCCCCGTGCCCGATTTCACGGTCGAGCATTGGGGTATCTATGAGGCACGGCGATTGTCCGATGCCCCACCCAAGCAGTTTCGTGCTTTTGTCTTGAGCGCCTTTGGTGCGGTGCCGGAAGAGCGTGAGGAAAACATCCACGGCTACAAGGGGGCAATCCCTGTTTGGGTGGGAGAGCCGGACCAAAAGAAGGCTGTGACGGCAGCAGACGTGCAAACTTTCGCTAACGCTATGCGCAAAACGCTACGCTATAAGCAGGACAACCTGCGCGACGGCATTATGTTGGCATGGGCTTTTCGGCCTGACGCCGTGGAGGCAGCTGAACGATTACGGCGTCTGGAACAGACAGACCTAAACTTCATCCGGTTAGACATGATCCGCATTGATTCGCCACGCTTTCGTGAGCATGTGACAGCGCTCTCGACCGACCACGCCGATTACGAGAACTTCCTGACTTATGTGCAGTCACCAAGAATGGAGGTTGGCTACAAGCGCATCGCACCACGGACTTACAAGTTCGACGTGAGTGAGACGGTGATTATGAACGCTGGGGCGAAGATCATCAACGTGCAGTGGGATTTCGACTACGACAAACGATTCAGCAGTACACCGGGATATGCCTTTGTGCACGGAAGCAAGACGGGGCCAGAGTTGCAAGCGCAATACGAGTTTCCTAAAGCGAGCAAAACGCGCATCGCCTGCAAGGTGCAGGATGATATGGGTGGTGAAGGCCTATGGACAACTGAGATCGAGGTGAGCTAACCCATGTTCAACCGCTTCGCACAATACGAAGGCGCCTTCCGCGATTGGCGGCGGGACGGGATGCCTGGGCTGAAGCCGGAATCCTACAAGTACATCGAGTTCCTAACTTCAACCGATGACGATCAAGCGGCGCGTCCCAACGTGCTCTGGCCCCACCAGTGGGAGTCGTTCTTACGGGTTGTCTATGCTCATGAGATTCTAGGCAAGGCAGAGATAGGAGCAGACGGGCTACTGCTAAACATCGTGACTGGTGGTGGTAAGACGGCAGTCATTGCAGCGATTATTGCTTGGCTACGCATCGCGCACAACGTACAGAAGTTCGGGCTACTCTGCCCGAATCTGATCGTGCGCGACCGGTTGGAGGATGATTTTGAAGGCGGAGTGGTCTTCAAGGACCGTGACTTGCTGCCGGACTGGGCCCAATGCAAGCCGCAGGATTTCACACTCACGACGTTAGGCAGCGGCAAAGAAGGGGGTTGGGCGAGTCTTTTCAGCGCCAGCGTGATTCTGGGCAACATACATCAGTTCTACCAAAGCAATAATAGCGGGCAAAGTAATCTATCGGCGTTGATGAACGGGCCTGAGTTCGCGCTGTTTAACGATGAGGCGCACAATTCACCTGCGACTGAATACGACGCCACGTTGCGGCGGATGCGCGAGAAAGTGGTACTGCGCGTTGACACGACGGCAACGCCAGATCGCGCCGACGGAAAGGTTCCCGACAGTGAAATGATCTATGAGTACGGTGTGACGGATGCCTTGGCCGAAGGGATCATTAAGACGCCGGTGGTTTATCAACCGGACATAAAGACTGTGCAGTTGACCTATACCGACGCGCGTTCTGGTGAGAAGCGAAAAGTGGAGGAAATAGACTGGAACGAGGTGGACCGCCTGGGTTTGAACGCTACGCAATGGGTGACGGATGACGAGCCTATGCGTCAGCAAATGGCTATCGCATTGCGCCGCCTAGAGGAACAGGAACGCCGAGCAAAGGGTCGCTATCAGCCAATTCTCTTCGTGGTGGCCGTGTGCAAAGCCGACGCGGGAAAGGCCGAACAAACACTAAGTAAGTACTTTAAGGTAAAGACACTGCTGGTTACGGAAGACACCGACGAGGCGGACCGGCAGAAAGCGCGAGAATTGGGCAGGCAACAGAAGACTACCAAGCCATATAAGGCGGTTGTCAGCGTTTTGATGCTTCGGGAGGGTTGGGACGTACCGGAAGTGGGGGTCATCCTGCTCCTGCGTAAGTTTGGGAGCAAGGTGTACGGACAACAAGTTATCGGTCGCGGCCTGCGGCGTGTCCGGGTAAAGGGTGTTGAGCCGACGGAGCCGCAAATTTGTGCCGTGGTGGATCATCCAAAGTTGGAGCATCAATGGCTGTGGGACATTTTCAACGCAAAGAAGCGCGTGAACGTCCTCATTGACCAAGAATTTAACGAAACTGAAGATATGCCGCCACCGCCACCTAAGCAGGACTTCGTAAAGCCGGAACTAGCTATTGATCTCCCGCCTGTTGATCCATCTGTAGTAGATGATGGGAAGTTCGACGTGGGTGACGTGTCCCCACCACCGAAGCCACTGGAGAACTGGAAAGAGGCATTGGACAGAATGGAATACGACCCGACACTGGTCGAGATTACGAAGGTCAGCATCACGGGTGTGGTGGGCCAAGAATTGGGCGGACACGGTTGGAAAACAGTCCACTCCGCACCTGACACGCCCGGATCCGGTGATGCCGCTGCTACTGGGCTTTCCAATGATGCCGTGCGTGAGGCCGTAAAGCTTGGGCTACTTGAAATGGCGGAAGCCCTAACGATCGAGGCCGGTTACGCCGCAACATTCAAAGACCGGGTTTACAGCGCCCTGCTCCATCATGTACGTGCCAAGTTTTTAAAAGGTTCTTCACTGGGACTGGCCGAACTTGCGGAAGTGGATTTTGCTTGGAAGATGCTTAGGCAGGTTAGAACTAAGGTTGGGGCTATCCCAGGGTTGATAGCAGGGATTATTGAATATGGCGATTAGCATACACGGCGAATACCGAGATCCGAAAAAAAGCCCCTGGAACTTCGAGCGGTATCAAAGCGACCTCGAGCGGCGGATGATGGATCGCCTGGAGCGCGACCCCGACGTTCTCAAATGGATGAAGCGGCACGGTATCACTATCCCTTGGATAGACAATCAGAAACACCAACGGCGGTATGTGCCGGATTTTCTTGTGGAATACCAAGGCGGCGGCAAAGCCGTCATCGAAGTGAAAGATCCCAGCCGTATGGATTCTAACGATGTTCAGCGCAAGCGCAAGGCGGCGGAAATGTGGTGCAAGCAGCGTCAGATGGAATATGTCCTTTTCACCATCGGCTAAAGCAAACTCATGAAAGCCATAAGCCTCACGATCGGCCGCGTGACACCCGGCGGATTTTGGGTTCACTGCATCCCTCACACGCTCAAGAAAACTCACCTTGGCCGACTCGGCCCCAATGCCAAAGTCAATTTAGAAGCGGACCTCATGGCCAAACTGGCCAAATCAGATTGACAACATCCAAAGGGCATTATAAGCTATAATCTTTACAACTATTTCTCTACTTAGACGTTATGAAAAAAATATTCGTTCCAATCTTACTCATTGTTTGCCTATTCTCTGATCTTACGCCTTCGTATGCGTATTGGATATGGAGTCCGGATCTTGGGAAGTGGGTGAATCCCAAGAAGTCCGCCAAGGACACGCCGGAGGAGCAGTTTGCCTGGGCGATGGAATTCTACAATAGCCAGGATTGGGACCGGGCGATAGAAGAATTTGAAAAGCTGCCACAGGCCTTTCCCAATTCACGTCTGGCCGCCGAGGGCGTTTATTATTCCGGCATGGTTTGGGAAGAGAAAAAAGACATAGCCAAAGCGGCTGATGCCTATCAGAAATTGATAGATCATTATCCCTACAGTGACCGCATCAAGAACGCGATCAAGCGTGAATTTGAGATCGCCAACGAATTTGCCAACGGCGGCAAGGTGAAAATACTCGGCGTTCCCGCGCTGCCGGGCCAGGAGAAGGCATTGGAGCTCTACAAGCACATTGTCAAAAATGCCCCTTTCGGCACTTACGGGGACCAGGCCCAGTTCAATATGGGGGAGGTCTATAGGGCGGAAGGGGAATTCGAAGAGGCCCAGAAGGCCTATCAGGCCGTCGTTGATGAATATCCGAGCTCGGATCTTGTGCCCAAGGCCAGATACCAGATCGCCTATACCTCCCTGCAGGCCTCCAAGAAATCTCAGTATGAAGAACGCTACGCCGACCGCGCCATCGAGGAGTTTCAGGGATTTAAAAACGCTTTTCCGAGCGATCAGCAGGTTCTTGAAGCGGATGAGTCGATCAAGGCGCTGCGCGCGAAAAAGGCGATGACGAATTTTGATTTGGCCGCTTTCTACGAGAAGCAGAAGAAATACGGGAGCGCAAAAATTTACTATGAAGAGGTGATCGCGAAATATCCCGAAACCGCTCCGGCCGAGGAGGCCAAAAAGCGCCTGGATGCGATGAAATGAAACGCCTTTTTTGGTTGGTTTTATTGCTGTGGGTGTGGCTACCAGTCTCCGGCTGCGGCTACACCACCCGATCGCTTCTTTCGGAAAATATAAAGACCATCCGCATTTTACCCGTCAAAAATACCATTGATATTTCTTCGGAGCCAAGCGATAAAAACCGTTTCCGGACGTACCGGCCCGGCATCGAGGTGGATGTCATGAACGCGATCATCAATCGCTTCATTTTTGACGGCAATCTGAAGGTCGTCTCTTCCGAGAAGGCCGATGCGGTCGTGGACGCAAAACTCATCGATTACCGGCGGGACGCTCTTCGCTACAGTGAAGGGGACGATGTGCAGGAGTACCGCCTGAGCGTCGTATTGGATGTGGCGGTTCGTCAGACCCCGGGTCATAGAACCCTGTGGCATGAGCAAAATGTGACCGGAGACGCCTCTTATTTTCTATCGGGTCCGCGCGCCCAAAGCGAGGACGAAGCGGCGGCCAAGGCGGTGGAGGATGCGGCCCGCCGCGTGGTCGAAAAAACCATCGAAGTATGGTGAGCTCCCGGCCCGGGACGTATCTTTTATACGGCAAAGCGGAATTCTTAAAAAAAGAGTTTATCCGGGATCTGCGCCGCAAGTTTTTTCCTAACGAAGCCCAGCCAGGTTTAAACTTCCAAGAATTCAGAGTCCGGACCCACGCCTTGATGGAAATTTTTGACTTCGCTCAGACCGCCCCTTTCCTGAGTGAGAAAAGACTCGCTGTTTTGTGGAACCTCGAGGAATCCACGGATGAAGAGAGGCAGTTTTTGCTTTCATTTTTGGACCGCCTGGCGGCCACCGCGGTACTTGTGTTGTCATCCGAGGAAACGAGTTTAAAGAAAAGCCGTTTTCTTTCCGAGCTTGCCGGAAAATGTCGGCCGGTTCCTTGCCATCCACCTTTCGAGAAAGAACTGCCGGCGTGGATTAAGAACGCCTCCAAAAGGCTCGGGAAAGAAATGACTAGGGGAGCCGCTTTGCTTTTGATAGACCGCATAGGAAAAGAGTTGGCCGCGCTCTACGCCGCGGTCGAACAGCTTCGTTTACTGGTTGAACCGCGGCCACGCATAGAGGCCAAAGACGTCGAAGAGTTGTTTGGAAGTTCTTTGGAGGCCGACGTTTTTTTACTGGCAGATAAAATTTTGGAAAAAAACGCCCGAGGTGCGCTTGAAATGATCGCTGCACTTGTGACCAGCGGCCGCACGCCTTTCGAAATTTTAGCAGTGCTTGCGGGCCAACTGGATCGGATTCGAAGAGGGGCCAGGCTTCTTTCACGAGGGAAAACGGCCGCCGAAATCGCGCAAGGATTAAAGATTCACCCATTTTTTCTGGATAAAGTCATGCTTCAGACCAGACAGCTGTCTGAAGAAACGAGCGCCTTCCTTTTTAAGAGGCTCTTGGATTGCGATGAATCGATCAAGACGGGAGCGTTGAACGAGGATCTGGCGCTTGAACGGATGGTACTCGAGGTGTGTTGTTAGGATTTTTTTAGCGAATTGATTTTAAGGGTGATGCGGGACTTCCGCCGCGCGCCCTGGTTTTTGTGAAGGACGCCTTTTTTCACCGCCTTGTCGAGTTTGGAGAAATAACGGCGGGATTCTTTCAGCGCCTCGTCGAAATTTTTGACGAGGATAAAGGCGTTGAGCTTCCGCATCGCCGTTTTAAGTTCCGAGAGGGTGCGCACGTTCCTCGCGCGCCGGCGCTTGTCGATGCGAATTTTTTTGATGGATGATCTGCGATGTGCCATAAGCCGCACATTCTACAGAAAATAGCATTCTATGTCAACACATCGATCCCTGTTTAAATCGAGCGCCCACCTGGGTTTTTTAACGGCCTTGAGCCGCATTTTAGGTTTTGTGCGGGACCTGGTGATTGCGACCGCCTTTGGGACCGGATTGGGCGCTGAGGCCTTTGTGGTGAGTTTTAAAATTCCCAATCTTCTTCGCGACCTCGTGGGCGAAGGGGCCATGAACTCCGCTTTTGTGCCGGTGCTCACCGAATGCCATGAGAAAAAAAGAGACGAATTTTGGGGCCTTGTTTCCACGCTTTTTTTTGCGTTGTCCTTGACCCTTGTCACGCTTTCGTTTCTAGGCATCCTGTTTGCCGGACCCATTGCGAAGCTTCTGGCCCCGGGTTTCTTAAACTCCAGTGACATTGGCAAATTTCCGTTAACCGTCCGGCTCACGCGTTTTATATTCCCTTACATCTTCCTGATAGGCCTTTCGGCGCTGGCCATGGGGGTTTTGAATACCTTAAGGGAGTTCACGAGCTCCGCGCTGGGACCTGTGCTTCTCAACGTCTCGATGATTTTCTTCGGGATTTTTTTCGAAAAATCGATGGGACCGATGGCGTTGGTGCTCGGGGTGTTATGCGGTGGCGTTCTTCAGGTGGCTTGCCAGATCCCTTCGCTTTTAAAAAGCGGTTTCCGGATCCAAAAGCCGGTATTCGATACGAGCTTCACCAGAAAGATCGGAAGGCTTTTAATCCCGCGCGCGCTGGGTTCGGCGGTTTATCAGATCAACGTTTTTGTGGACTCCATCTTGGCGTCGTTCGAGAGCGTCATCGGCCCCGGCGGCCAGTCGGCACTTTATTATTCGAACCGCCTTTTTCAGCTGCCGCTTGCGATTTTTGGCGTGTCGCTGGCGCAGGCCATTTTGCCGACTTTTTCGACGCAGCTCGTGCGGGAAGATATGAAGGCTTTTAAAGAAACTTTTTCATTGGCGCTTCGTTCGCTGATGATTGTGGTACTGCCGGCGTCCGTAGGTCTGGCGGTGCTTTCAAAGCCGATTGTCCGGATCATTTTTGAACACGGCCGCTTCAATGCCTACTCCACCTCGATCACCGCGTCGGCACTTTTTTATTATTCCTTCGGTCTTTTGTCCTGCTCTTTGGTCAAAATTCTCGTGAATGCTTTTTATTCGATGCAGGATACCAAAACGCCGGTGAAGACCATGGCCTTTTCGGTGATGCTCAACATCCTGTTAAGTTTGATTTTGATGCGCTCGCTGAAAATAGGGGGTTTGGCGCTTGCCTCCAGTTTGTCCGCGACGGTGAATGTAGTCCTTCTTTACACTCATTTAAGAAAGAGAGTGGGAGAACTGGATGGCCGCCGCATGCTTCAAAGTTTTGGCCAGGTATTGCTTCTGTCGGCTGCCATGGGGCTTTTTTGTCTCGCCTATAATTTTTCAGTTTTAACCCCGCATCAACAAAGTCCCCAATTGCACCAGGCGCTTTATCTGGCGGCGGGCATCGCTTTAAGCGTCTTTTTTTATTTCGGGATGGCCTACCTTTTTAAAATCAAGGAAGTTCGCAAGCTGATCCCATGAAGGTCCCTCTCCTGCCCGACGGCCCCGGCGTGTACCTTTTTAAAGACAGGCAAAAACGGCCGCTTTATATAGGAAAGGCGCTGTCACTCAAAAAAAGGGTGATGTCCCATTTGCGGCATTTGGGTGAGCGTTTTTCCAAAGAAGGGAGAATGCTGGAAGGAGCATACCATATCGAAACCATTCAAACCCCCACGGAGGCCGAGGCGCTTCTTTTGGAGGCTTCCTTGGTCAAAGAATGCCAGCCCAAATATAACCAGGAGCTGAAGGACGATAAAAGTTACCCTTTTTTAAAAATTACGGCGGAGGAATTTCCCAAACTTCTTGTCGTGCGCGGACGCAAACCCGACGGGGGAAAATATTTTGGCCCGTACACCAACGCCAAACTTCTACGTCAGGCGGTGAGCCTCTTGCGACGGTTTTTTCCGATGAGAACCTGCGAACCCATGCCCGACAAAGTGTGTTTGATGTACCACATCGGACAGTGCCGAGGCCCCTGTGTGGGCGAGATCGACAAGATCGGGTATGCGCGGATCGTGAAAGAACTTGAACTATTTCTCGAAGGCCGACGCGAGGTGCTGGTGAGGAATTTATTCAAGCAGATGAAAGCGTATTCGGCGAACAGGGAATATGAAAAGGCCCAACGGGTTTTGCAAGAAATCAAGGCGTTGTCGGCGGTACCCAAGGTCCCGCTTCCCGGAACAGAGGCGCTGCCGGTTTTAGAGGAGCTCAAGAAGAGCTTGTCTTTGCCCAAGCTGCCATTCAGGATAGAGGGGTTTGATATCTCCAATATCTCGGGTCAGGAGGCGGTAGGCTCGATGGTTGTTTTTATCAAGGGCGAGCCGGCGCGGTCTGAGTATCGGCGATTCAGGATAAAGACGGTGGAAGGTATTGACGATTACCGGATGATGCGTGAAGTGGTACGGCGGCGCTACACGCGCGCGTTAAACGAAAAACAGATTTTGCCGGATTTGATAGTGATTGACGGCGGCAAAGGGCATTTGGCGGCGGCAAAGAAAGAATTGGACGGTCTTAATTTGTCCGACCTTCCTGTCATCTCAATCGCGAAACAGCATGAGCATCTTTTTTCTTGGGAGAAAGAGACGCCTTATATATTTCCGCAAAATTCACCGTTACTTCAACTGATTCAACGTTTGAGGGATGAGGCGCACCGTTTTGCGATTACGTATCATCGGCGGCTCCATAAAAAGGAAGCGTTCTCGTCATTGTTGGACGGCATTCCGGGAGTGGGACCAAAAACAAAACAAAAATTACTTGGCCGCTTCAAGACCGTTTCCAAGATTAAAAGTCTGTCCGAGAAGGAATTGTCGGAAGGTGCTAGAATGTCGATGAAAACCGCCCAAAATATTCTGCGCTTTTTGGCGTAGTTTCCCCTCCTTGCGAAGGAGGGGCGGTTGCCGCAGGGGAGGAAAAGTATAATCTAAAGATTTTAAATATTAACAATATTATATAATAATTAATTTATTTATCTAATATTGACAAATTATTAATTATAATATATAATTCTAAGCGATAATGACTTATTGACGATCCACCGCGTGACAGCGGGGATTCAACAAAAAAGGAGAGTCCTATGAAAACGGAATTGACAAATGGAAATCGCAAGATAGATCAGGCGTTGCACCTTTTGGGAGAGGCTGCCAAGGAAAAGAGGGAAAATCTTCAGAAAACGCTGAACCAGCAATTCTCTAACGTGAAAGAGGTGTTGGAGGAAAAAGGGGAAGAGATTAAAAAGGTGGCCACGGAAGTAGATCAGAGGGTGCACAAGAATCCATGGCCTTATATCGGAGGGGTCGCGGCCCTAGCCACTTTGATCGGGTATATTTTTGGGGCTAATCGCAAAAAATGATCAAAGAAATCGCCGATGTTCTTTTGGGCGGGGTCATGGACCTCGCAAAGGAGTGTCGACGCAACTCTTTGGATTTGGCGAAGATTGAAGCGGCGTCACTCTATTTAAAGGCGGTCAAGAGTGTGCGCCGGCAATGCCTGGGACTGGCCTTGCTTTTCTTCTGCCTTGGGATAATGGCGGCCGGACTCGTGGGAGTTCCGGTCGCTATTATTTTTTTGACACCGTGGACAACGGGGATGAAGACTTGCGCCCTGGGCGCCCTGGGCGCCCTTTATATTTTCCTGCCCATCTTTTTTGTTGGCCGGTTTTTTTCCCAAAAATCATGGATGGGGTGGACACAAATTTAGATTTTTCTCTACACGAATTCCACGTTCGGTGATAGAATCTAGCGTTATGAAAAAGGATCTGCAGGAAAAATTGAAGGCCTCCAAGGAACAATTGGATGCTTTGGGGAGGTATCTTTGATGTGGAAACCATCCAGAGCAAAATCCAATCCCGCGAAAAGGAAATCTCCGACCCCGATTTTTGGTCGAGTCCCGACAAAAAAAACTCCACGCTCCAGGAATTAAAGAGCCTGAAAAATCAAGTGGGTCCGTACCTCGAGTTGCGTATCGAGCAAGAAGAATTGCAAGGCTTATTGGAAATCACCGACGAGGCGGATGCTCAGGCGCTGGGCCATTTGGACGAAGAACTCCGAGCACTTGATAAAAAAATAGAAACTCTGGAATTTCAGAAGCTTTTGAGCGCGTCGACGGACAAGAACAGCGCCATCGTGAGCATCAACGCCGGCGCCGGCGGCACGGAGTCCTGCGATTGGGCAGCGATGCTTTTACGCATGATCACGCGTTGGGCCGAGCGCCGGGGCTATTCGGTGCAAATGCTGGACCGGCTGATCGGCGAAGAGGCGGGGGTCAAGAATGTGACGATTTTGATTGAAGGGGATTTTGCCTACGGTTATTTAAAATCCGAAAACGGCGTGCATCGCTTGGTAAGAATTTCTCCCTTTGACGCCAACAAAAGGCGGCACACCTCGTTTGCTTCCGTGGAGGTGATCCCGGAAGTCGAGGACGATATTAAAATCGACATAAAAGAACAGGATATTCGCGTCGACGTTTTCAGGTCCGGTGGAAAAGGCGGGCAGGGGGTGAACACCACGGATTCGGCGGTGCGGATCACGCATTTGCCGACGGGCCTCGTGGTGCAATGCCAGAACGAACGCTCACAGATAAAAAATAAAGCGACGGCCCTGAAAGTTTTGAAAAGCCGGCTTTATGAGAAAGAAATGAGCAGGCGGCAGGAAGAGGCGCAGAAAAATTACAGTCAGAAAGAGGAAATCGCGTGGGGCAGTCAGATCCGCTCGTACGTGCTTCATCCTTATAGTAGGGTGAAGGACCATCGCACGGACTATGAAACTTCGAACGCCACGGCCGTGCTGGACGGCGATCTCACGCCATTTATGGAAGCGTATTTAAAGCAGCGAGGAAACAAGTAATTGAAATACGGAGAAGTAACAAGACCCACCTATCGGCGGGTGACGCGGAGGCAGGACCCGCCGAATGGACGAGACGGCAAATGATTGGTTGGATTTTAAAGAAAACGATAGGTACGCAAAACGACCGTATCCTCCGGCGTGTACAGCCGTTTGTGGCAAGGGTCGGTTCTTTTGAAGCCCAGATGGAACGTCTCTCGGACGGCGAACTCAAAACCAAGACGGATATTTTTCGCGAACGCTTGAAAAAAGGCGAAAGTTTGAATGATATTTTGCCCGAAGCCTTCGCCGTGGTGCGCGAAACAAGCAGGCGCGTTCTTCGGATGCGCCCATTTGACGTTCAACTCGTCGGCGGCGTGGTGCTTCATCAGGGTAAAATCGCCGAAATGGCTACGGGTGAGGGAAAAACCTTGGTTGCCACTTTGCCGGTTTATCTCAATGCCTTGACCGGCAAAGGCGTGCATGTCGTGACCGTGAACGATTATCTGGCCAGGCGTGACCGTGAATGGATGGGGCCGATTTATGAATTTTTAGGGCTAACCATCGGCGTGATCCAAAACAGTTCTTCTCCGGCGGACCGAAAGGCGGCCTACGCAAGCGACATCACTTATGGAACGAACAACGAATTCGGCTTCGATTATTTAAGAGACAACATGGTGCGCCATGTGAGCCAACGCGTTCAGAGGAATCTTCATTATGCCATCGTAGACGAAGTGGACAGCATTTTAATTGACGAGGCGAGAACGCCTCTCATCATTTCCGGCCCGAGCGAAGAGTCCACGGACAAATATTATCAGATCGACAAGATCATCCCCGGTTTGAAAAAAGAGGGAGATTATCAGATCGAGGAAAAGACGCGCACCGTGGCGCTCACGGACAAGGGGAATAAAAAAGTTGAAGAGGCGTTGGGCGTTGAAAATCTTTACGACCCTTCCAATGTGGAGCTTGTGCATCATGTGAATCAAGCGCTTCGGGCGCACACGCTTTTCAAGAAAGACGTTGATTATGTCGTAAAAGACGGTGAGGTGCTGATCGTTGACGAATTCACGGGGCGCTTGATGCCCGGCCGCCGCTACTCCGACGGCCTGCACCAGGCGCTCGAGGCCAAAGAGGGTGTGAAAGTGGAAGAGGAAAATCAGACGCTTGCCACGGTGACCTTCCAAAATTATTTCCGTATGTATGAAAAATTAGCCGGCATGACCGGTACCGCGCTTACCGAAGCGCAGGAGTTTCACGAGATCTATAAATTGGACGTGGTCGTGGTCCCTACGAACCGCCCGATGCGTCGCCAGAATTTTTCCGACAGGATTTATAGGACCCAGCGGGAAAAATTCAGCGCCGTCGTGGACGACATCGTCGAATCCCATAAGATCGGAAGGCCGGTGCTTGTCGGCACCGTTTCGATTGAGAAATCCGAACAGGTGAGCGCGCTTCTACGAAGAGGCCATGTGCTGCACAATGTTTTGAATGCGAAATACCATGAGATGGAGGCGGAGATCATCAAACAGGCGGGGCAGAAAAGCGCGGTGACTATCGCGACGAACATGGCCGGCCGCGGCACGGACATCGTGCTCGGGGAAGGGGGGAAAGAGTTGGGCGGCCTTCATGTGATCGGCACCGAACGGCATGAGGCGCGGCGCATTGATAATCAGCTGCGCGGACGCTCCGGCCGTCAGGGGGACCTGGGTTCTTCGCGCTTTTATCTTTCGATGGAAGATGACCTGATGCGGATTTTCGGGTCGGATCGGATTTCGGGATTCATGCAGAAATTAGGAATGGAAGAAGGCCAGGAGATCGAGCATCCGTTCATCACCCGCGCCATTGAGACCGCTCAAAAACGCGTTGAAGCGAGGAATTTCGAAATTAGAAAACAACTTTTGGAATATGACAACGTGATGAACCGCCAGCGTGAGGTGATTTACGCGGAGCGGAAGAAAGTATTGGAGGGCGAGGATTTAAGGGAGCATTTCTTGGGGATGATCGAAGAGGTGATCGACGAAGCCACGGCTGGGTACGCGGCGGGCGCAGAAGAAGCGTTTAAAATTTTATCGGACACGGTTCGTAAAATTTTTCCGATTTCTCTCGAAAGCCTGGAGGATGCTTCTGGCGAGAATCTGGCTGACGGATTGATTGAGAGAGCGAAAGCGGCGTATGAAGAGAAAGAGAAAAAGATCGACGCGGAAAATTTAAGGCATCTGGAACGGATGATTCTTTTGGATGTGGTGGACTCGAAGTGGAAGGACCACTTACGAAATATGGACAATCTGCGCGAAGGTATCGGGCTTCGGGCGTATGGCCAAAAAGACCCGCTCGTGGAATACAAACATGAGGCCTTCGATGCCTTCCAGGAAATGATACTCCTGATAAAGGAAGAGGCGCTGGCCTTTATTTTCAGGGTTCAGCCGGCCACGACGGAAAGGACGGCGGAGGTGCCGGTGAAAAAATTGGCACCGGTGCAGTTTTTACATCCTGAAGCGAAGAGGGCAATGGCGACAACTCCCATTGCCAGAGGTCTGTCGGCTGCCGGTGAGGGTACGTTCACGGAGGCCACTCCATCACCGGATGGGTCCGCACAACCTGTGAGAAACTCAGGGGAAAAAGTGGGCCGCAACGAACCTTGTCCTTGCGGCAGCGGGAAGAAATATAAGAAATGCCACGGGCGCTAAGTTTGCGCGTTTGCGGGTCCTGCCGCTGCGGCAGCTCGTTTTTTGACAAGTGTTTCACCTTGTCAAAAAACAAGCACTCTGCCTCCGCGTCACCCACAAACGCGCAAACTTAGCACGTTGCACCGTGCAGTCGTTTTTTTTAATTTTTCTATCCGCAATTCTTTTGGTTTTACCTTTTCACTTCGGTTTTCTCTGGCCGCTGGCCTTTGTCGCTTTTGTTCCCTATTTCTTCGCGCTCCAGTCCAAGAGCCGTTCCGCGGCTTTTAGAATTTCCTACCTTTTCGGATTTCTTTTTTTTCTTTTACTGGGCTATTGGCTCGCGCTTGTCAGCTTTTTAGGGTTTATACTCCTGGCGGGGTATCTTGCTTTGTATTTTGCCTGTTTTGGCGCTCTGGCCTGCGAATTCCTTAATTCCGCCGATGCGTCGAGGAAGGCTCTCTGGATCTTGCCGGCGCTCTGGGTTCTCCTGGAATATTTGAGAGGATGGATGATCAGCGGGTTTCCCTGGGCGCTTTTGGCGTACAGCCAGTGGCGGAATGTTCCGTTCATTCAATTGGCGGATGTCACCGGCGCCTATGGCATCTCATTTCTCCTCGTTTTTTTTAACCTGGTGTTGTTCGAAGGTTTAAGAAAAAAGACAGATCGCATGACCCTGTCGATGATTTTCATCGTTTCTTTATCGGCGGTGTATTTTTATGGCTTTCTCGTTTTAAAGTCCAGAGAGGCGCATGCTAAACAGAGTTTTCAAAGCGCCCCGCACTTGCGGGTGGCGGTTCTGCAGGGGAATGTCCCGCAGGAGGAAAAATGGGACGTCCGCATCAAGGACATTATTTTTGAAAAGTACAAGCGCCTGACACTCATGGGCGCCATGGAAAAATCGGATCTGATAGTTTGGCCCGAGACTTCTTTTCCGGGATTTCTTGAAGACGAACCGGTGTTGGCGGCCGAGCTTCGTCATCTGGTGCGCCAATCTCAAACCTCGGTGCTCGTAGGCGCGCCGACGCTGGGCAGCATGGAACGGGGCTTGCGTTTTTATAACAGCGCGGTTCTTTATCGTCCCGACGGTGAGGAAAAGAAAAGATACGACAAGGTGCATTTAGTGCCGTTCGGCGAATACATCCCCTTCGAAGCGCTGCTGGGCGTGATACGGCATTTTGTGTCTATCGGACATTTCAGTCCGGGTGAGGAAAAAACGGTTTTCGTCGTTCAATCCCGTGCCCGGGCGCCCGGTGTCACAGCGCATTTTTCAACGTTGATTTGCTTCGAGGATATTTTTCCCGGGCTTGTCAGGGATTTTGTGAATCGCGGCGCAGACTTTCTTGTCAACATGACCAACGACGCCTGGTTTGGGAAAACCTCTGCCCCCTACCAACACGCGCAGGCCTCTGTTTTCAGGGCTGTTGAAAACCGTGTTCCGGTGATCCGCGCCACGAATACGGGGTTGTCCTGTTTTATCTCTCCGGAAGGAAGGCTCTTGGCGACGGTGCAGGATAAGGGGAGGGAAATATTTGTGACCGGCCATAAGACTCTGGACATCGTTTTAAGAAAAACGCCATCCTTTTACACCCGCTTCGGGGACCTTTTTGTGTGGATGCTCCTTGTTTTATTGTTTTTGGCTTTCAGACGTCGGGCTAGGAAATATTCGTTTAAATCTTGAATGATTTGAAATTAGTGAATCTTTAATAATTTTAATAAATCCGTACACTGAAAAAAATTACTGGAAAAGCGAGAATTTTTCTCGTTATCTCTTGACGGGGGGAAGGGCGTAGAGTAAACTCACTGTAAAGTCTTTTCATGAGGCATTCGACAATCTTTTATAAATCACTAATGAAAAATACTTTCTTAAAAATCATCAGCGCGGCGCTCGTGGTCTCATTCGCTTCAAGCGATCTGGGTTGGGCCACCCCTTCGGCGCTTGTCTCCGCGCCCAAAGACATCATACAAAACCCGGCGCTGCTGGAGATCCCGGAGAGCTTGGCAAGGTTCCGTGAGGCACATAAGGGCCAAAACAAATTAATCATCCACATCCAAGACGCCCACACGAACCCTAGCGCCCAGAAGAACATCGCCAAAACCCTTGAGATACTCGTCAAACGATACGGCTTAAAAACTGTGTTCTTAGAAGGCGGCACCAAAGACGACTCCCTCGACTTCTTAAGGCCCTTGGCCGACACCAAAATCAGAGAACAGGTGGCCAACAAATTCCTCATGCAAGGCGAGCTAAACGGCGCCGAATATTTAAACCTCGCCTCGAACCTCGATTTTAAGCTCTTGGGCGTCGAAGACGGCGCACTTTACCAGAAGAACTTGAGCCACTACGCCCAGCTCTTCCAAAAGCGCGATAGCGTCCTTTCCTATATAGAGGAAGCCCAGAGCGCCGTTAACACCTTGAAATACCAGCTTTTCCCCAAAGAACTGATCCCTTTAGATGAAGCCATCCAGAAGCTCGAGAAAAAAGACAAAGACTTCACCCAGCACCACGCGCTCCTGTTAACCCAGGCCCAGAAGTCAGGTGTGAACCTCTTGGGTTATCCGAATTTTCTCACCCTAAAAGACATCAAACAAAAAGAAGACAAGATTAATTTCGACAAGGCCAATAAAGAGCAAGAGAAATTAGTGAGCGAGTTAGCGGGTATGCGA
>OBEQ012067397.1_pt1 | contig 30284 bp, 29 predicted proteins | sample 1670901 | NCBI WGS metagenome assembly OBEQ01 (sample SAMEA104232315, study PRJEB22302) | groundwater metagenome | biome: forest; feature: aquifer; material: groundwater | place: USA | collected 2011-08-07 | depth 5.4 m
TAAATGGCGTACCGTACATTGGGAACGATCCTTTTTGCAGCAATTGAGGAAGCAAAAATGGTATTGCGCCAATATGGTCTTCGTGTCCATGTGTAAAAAACATCCCGACAATTTTTTTCTTGCTTTGCATAAGATAAGAAATATCGGGAAGAAGCAGGTCAACACCAAGCATTGTTTCATCTGCAAACCCCAAACCACAGTCGACCACCAAAATTTCGTCTCCACATTCGTAGACGTACATATTTTTTGTAACATCCCCAATACCACCTAAAGGGATAAATGAAAGTTCATTGTTCATAATTTTTGTTGTCATCCCGGGCTCGACCAGGGATCTCGTTCCTCAAAAGAGGAGATTGCGGATCAAGTCCGCAATGACACTGGATTAACTAGGTAAGAATTCCTTTATATTTTCCCCAGTCACGTGAACTTCTTGCGCTTTTCCTTCTACTATTAGTCTGGCAGTTTTCCTTGCAATTGCTTCTATTGTCCGCTCTAAACTTCGAATCCCCGAATCAAACCCAAGTGGTCTTATAATTCCAGGCCATATAGCCTCGTCTATTGTTAGTTGTGCATCGGTAAGACCAGTTTCTGTGCGAATTTTTTTAAACAAATAATCTTTTCCAATTGCTGTTTTTTCGGCATCTGTATATGACGGCATTTGGATAATTTCTAATCTATCCAACACTGCTGTGGCAATATTTGTTGTATTGTTTGCCGTTGAAACAAACAACACATGGGACAAATCAAACGGATAGTCTATATAATGATCCGTAAATGTTTTGTTTTGCTCGGGATCCAAAAGCTCTACCAATACCCCCATTATGTCTGCCCTTGCTTCCTGGGACACACGATCTAATTCATCTAGCAGCATAACACAATTTTTTGCTTTTGCATGAGTTAATTTTTTTACCACATATCCAGGCTCTGCGTCTGCAAATGCACGGGATTGTCCGCGCAATGCCCTGGCGTCTCCCATACCACCAAAGGGAATGCGTTCAAAAGTTCGCCCGAATGCCTCTGCAATAGAAGATGCAAGTGTTGTTTTTCCCGTCCCTGGGAGCCCAACAAGACACAAAATTGGAGCATGCAGGTCGCTTGTTGTCCCGCCCTGTTTTAAATGTAAAATAAGTGTTGCCAAATATTCCAAAATTCTGTCTTTAATGTTTTCCATGCCAAAGTGGTTTTTATCTAGTATTGTTTTTGCTCTTGCTAAATCCAAAATGTCTTCTGTTTTTTGCTCCCATGGCAAATTGGTAACCCAATGAATATATGTAGCTGTAGTTTCGTATTCGATAATATACGTTGCGCTTAAAAACCCGGATGATGCACGAAGCAGAGCAAGGCGCTGTACGCGTTCGATTAATCGCTGCTTAAGATCCTGCGGTAACGAAGCCCGTTCGACTTCTTCCCCAAGTCTTCGTATCTGGTCGTTGGCAACACCCTGACTTTGCGAAAATTGAAAAACCTGATTACCCCCATTCGTTTCTCCAGGAGCAGGTTGTGCGTTCAAAGGCTGAGAACCTGGAAGATTCTGCTGATCATTTCCATCCATATATCTATAGTAGCAAACTTTGGGATATAAAAGAAACCATATGAGGATTAATTACTTTTTACTGGATTAAATTCTCCTACACGTTTTTCTACTTTATCACCTATTTTAAACTGTTCATATACCCCTGACTTACATTGACTGTTTTTACTTTTCCATCGCTCATTCTTACAGTCAAAGACCAACTTGTTCGCACGCTTCCCCACCCACCTATTACAGAACCTGTTGTTCCAGTATTTTTATCTGTTACTACTCCTTTCCAAGAAGAGTTACTCATTCTTTTTTGTTGAGTCGTGTAGTACCACATGACATATACAAAAACAGCTAAAAATCCTAAAAATACTGCAACAATTACTAGAGAAAAACTATCTTGACTTGACATATTTTGATCTAATACTTCTATTCTACATAAAAGCGAATTTAAAAAGCCCTGGTCAATAGAAAATAAGAATAATTTTCTCGCTGTTTATAAGCGCAATTTTCTGATAAAATTACTCCGGAGATAATATAAGAGTATGGAAAAAATAGACAATCAGTTTACAAAAGTAGCTATTTTTAGAAATAAAAAGGTAAGAAAAACAATCTATCAGGGAGAATGGTGGTTTTCTGTAGTAGATGTTGTTGAGGCTTTAACTAACAGCAATAAACCGCGTGTATATTGGCATGCAATGAAGGTCAGAGTAAAAAATGAAGATGGAGCTGAGTTGTCTACAATTTGTAGACAACTGAAATTAGAGTCGCAAGATGGTAAAAAATATCAAACAGATTGTGCTAATACAGAAGGTATTTTTAGGATTATCCAATCGATCCCTTCCCAAAAATCAGAACCGTTTAAGCGCTGGCTCGGAAAAGTAGGATATGAGCGAATTAAAGAAATTGAAGATCCGGAATTGGCTCAAAAAAGGGCAAGAGCGCTTTATAAAGCTAAGGGATATCCAGATGAATGGAATAAACAACTTATCGGTCGCGGCGGAAACGGGGTCTGGAATTTGCAGGACGTCCACTTTGCTTCGCAAAGCGTTCCCGTCTAAATTGCATTGTTAACGGATGTGGCGTCGCAACTGGTTCTGTTCTGTTTTCTGGTTGAGTATTTGGCCGCACTTCTGGTCTAAATTCTCCTCTGGGTGCAGGACGCGGGGAAAAATGTTCTCGTCTTTCCCCTTGTGGTTGGCCAACAACAATTGGTTTATCTACCATAGAAAGATTTACTCGTCCCTGCTGGTCAATTTCTGCAACTTTTACTTTTATAACCTGGCCAAGTTTTACAATTTCGTTTGGATCTTTTACAAATCCCTGTGCCATTTGGGAAACATGTACCATACCTTCTTTTCCTGGCAATACTTCCACAAATGCACCAAATGGTAAAATGCGCTTAACAATACCTTGTTCAAATACTTCTCCAACAACAAGCTCTCGAACAAGTCCTTTTACCCAGTCAACTGCTTTTGCAACTGCATCTTCTGATGTTCCAGAAATAGTTACCGATCCATCGTCTTCTACATCTACTGCTGCGCCTGTTTCTGCAATAATATTTCGAATAACTCGTCCGCCAGGTCCTATAACTTCGCCAATTTTTTCTACAGGTACTTTGACCACTTCTATTTTTGGTGCAAATTCCGAAACTGCTTTGCGTGGCTCTGGAATAACAGTGAGCATTTTTTTAAGTATTTCCATGCGTGCCATCCGAGCCCTGGCAAAGATTTCTTTAATTTGTGCGTCTGTTAGTCCATCTATTTTTACATCCAATTGGATTGCTGTAACACCTTTTTCGGTCCCTGCAACTTTAAAATCCATGTCTCCAGAAAAATCTTCCAGTCCAATAATGTCTGTAAGCAGCACATATTTGTCTCCTTCAGACATCATACCTATAGAAATACCTGCAACTGGTGCTAAAATTGGCACGCCTGCATCCATAAGTGCCATCGTCGACCCACATGTTGATGCCATAGAACTGGAACCGTTTTGCGACAATACTTCCGAAACAACCCGAATTGTGTATGGAAAATCTGCTTGGGTTGGAATAACTGCCAAAAGTGCTCGTTCTGCCAGTGCTCCGTGACCTATTTCTCGCCTGGATACAAAACCCATTCGGCCTGCTTGACCAAAAGAATAGGGAAGTCCAGAATAGTGATGAATATATCGTTTCTTTTCTTCGCCATCTGCTGATTCGATTAATTGTTCCAATCTTGGGGAACCAAGTGTGGCAATACTCAGTGCCTGGGTAATGCCTCGGGTAAATAATGCTGATCCATGCGTTCTTGGCAAAATACCAACGGTTGCTGTGATTTCCCTAATTTCGTCGACTGCTCTGCCATCTGCTCGTTTCTTTTTATTTACAACATCTGCGCGAATCATTTTAAACATAACTTTTTCCAATCCCTTTGCAAGCGCTTTTTTGTCTACTTCTGCCGCTTCGTCTTTCATTTTAAGTTCTTCAATGACCTTGGCAATAAACTCTTCTGTTTCGTTTCCACCGCCTTCTTTTTTAACCCGGGTTGCAATAAGTTCTGCTATTTCTGTTTTATAACCTTTTTCAAAAATGTTTGCTGCTTCTGTGGTAGATGTATCGGCAGGAACAGGAAGTTTTTCCTGACCAACTTTTTTAACAAGTTCTTCTATACCTGCAATTATTTTTCGAGTTTCTATGTGTGCAATTTCAATTGCATCTTGCAAAACGTCTTCTGCAACTTGCAATGCCCCCGCTTCGATCATGACTGTTTTTTCTTTACTCTGAGAAACAACAATGTCTAGCTGGGACAAGCCAGACGTTGCTTCGGTTGTAGTTGGATTGACCAGAACTGTTGCTGCATTGCCATTTTCTTTTGTGTATCCCATCCGAACCGCTGCAATTGGACCCTTCCATGGAATTTTCGATATCGCAAGTGCTGCAGACACCGCATTAAGCGCAATAATATCTGGTTCGTTTTCTGCATCTACAGAAAGCACCGTTATAATAACCTGTACTTCTCTTTTGAAAGTTTTTGGGAAAAGGGGGCGAATGGATCTGTCAATAAGCCTTCCTGCTAAAATTGCTTCGTCAGATGGCCTGCCTTCTCGTTTTACCCAACGGCTACCCTTGATTTTTCCACCTGCATACAATCTTTCTACGTATTCGACAGATAACGGAAACCAGTCAATGTCTGATCTGTCATTACCACACACTACGGTTACAAGCACAACAGTGTCTCCTAGTCTCGCTAGTATTGCTGCTGTTGCTTGTGGTGCTAGTTCGCCTGTTTGGAGAGTTAGCGTTTTACCTGCAATATCAATTGTTCCTGAAGTCATTTATCCTTTTAATCCAATCTTCTTTACAATATCTTTCGACCTGGCTTTATCTACTTTTTCTAAAAAGTTAATAAGTCGTCGTCTTTTTGCAATCATAGATAGTAATCCTCGTCTACTATGATTATCGTGTCCATGACCTTTTAAATGCTCGGTCAATCTGTCTACTCTTTTTGTTAAAAGAGCAATCTGGACTTCGGGACTACCTGTGTCCCCTTGTACTGTCTGGAATTCTTTAATAATTTCTTGTTTTTGTGTAATCGATAGTGGCATAAGGTTTATTATAGCACGTATTCGTTCATTTTCCAATCGCCATTTTCCAATGTCTTAAAGTTGTCATTTTTGCTAAAATTGATCTGAAGATAATATAAATATGAAAAACCAACAACCTCAATCACAAATAATTATCTATAAAACAGATACAGGAGAGACTAAAATCGACGTACGTTTTGATGGCGAGACTGTGTGGCTGACACAAAATGCTTTAGCGGATTTACTCCAAACAACAAAGCAGAACATAGGCCAACATATAAAAAATGTCATGGAAGAGGGAGAATTGTCAGAAAAGTCAACTGTAAAGAAATTCTTTACAGTTCAAAAAGAAGGTAATCGTAAAGTAAAAAGAGAAATAGACTTTTACAATCTTGATATGATCATATCTGTCGGTTATCGTGTCAAAAGCTCTATCGCCACAGCTTTTCGTCAGTGGGCAACCAAGCACCTGCGCGAATATATTGTCAAAGGTTTTGTCATGGACGATGAACGACTTAAAAACCCCGATCTGCCATTTGATTATTTCGAAGAATTAACTCGTCGTATCGCAGATATTCGCACCTCGGAAAAAAGATTTTATAGAAAAATTACCGATATCTATGCCACAAGCGTCGACTATGATCCAAAAGATGAAAAAAGTATTCTTTTTTTTAAAACAGTACAAAACAAAGTACATTATGCAGTTACCGGAAGTACCGCGGCAGAAATTGTTGCAAGTCGGGTAGATAGTAAAAAACCGAATGTAGGTCTAACAAGCTTTAGGGGCAGTAAACCAACAAAAGAAGAAGTAGTAATCGCCAAAAATTACTTAAACGAGCAGGAACTTCTTGTTTTAAATAATCTTGTCGAGCAATATCTTGTATTTGCGCAAGGACAGGCAATACAAAGAGTACCAATGTATATGAAAGATTGGATAGATAAACTCCATGGATTTTTACAAATTAACAATAAAAATATTCTAAAAGATGCAGGCAAAATTTCGCATGAGTTAGCAGTAGAAATAGCCGAAAAGAATTTTGATGAATATAAAAAAAGCGAAGCAAAAAGCCTGGACAATGATTTTGATTCAGCAGCTTTGCACGCGCTTGAACTAGCAAAGAAAAAGTGAAGAACAAATAACTGATTTATATATTAAAACTTAGGGTTTTCGAGACTATACCAATGTCGAGCCTTTGTAGACTTTTGGCGTTAGCCAATCGGGAGGAGTCTCTTGGTTTTCGTCTTCTTTTTGCGTTTCTTTTTGATCTACAAATTGTGGCGAAACTTGCCTAGATGGAAAATTTTGAGCGGGCGCAAACCTGGGCTGCTGTTGCTGCCCTCGATTAAACTGAGGCTGTTGCCCCACAGGTCGTGGCCTAAAACCCCTAGCATCTCTGTTTTGTGCTGGAAAATCGGTTCGTTGAGGAGCTTTTGGTTGTCCAAATTGGGAAAATGCGTCTTGGAACTGTTGTTTTGGTTTTTGTCGTGTCTGCCTTGCTGCACCTTTTTTTAGCAATTCTGCTGCCATTTCGAATGCCAAAACAGACGTTTTTGGACTTTGGAAATTATCTGTGCCAAACATAATGCCAGACATTAAATTTTGTGCAATATCCAGTTCCAATGGAAGTGATAAAGAAAAAACAAGACTTGCAATTTGTTCGGAAACCGAAGACGACGCAGGGGACACAAGCGCTATTTCTCCAAATCCCTGGTTTTCTGTTTTGTTATCTATATTTATAACCGTTGTACTTTTTAGCGCTTCTGGATCGAATAAATTCCCAAGATCCGAAAGCCTGGGTGTTCCTATCACAAAAAGTACTTCTATTGGTCCTGTGCCCCGTTTGTATTGCACATCTTTTTCCGAAAAAGAAAGACCATTTACTCCTGCTTTGACAATTATATTAAGACTGCCGTTTTCCAGTGTATACGAAACTTTTTCTATTTCACCGTCCTGGTAGGGAAACGAAACGGTAAGATCTCCTTTTTCTCCAGACAACGCTGTTGCCACTTTGTCGATTCCGACCAGCGAAGAAAGTTCTACTATTACTTCTGTAGGAGAGGCGATAACAACGTTTTTCCCATGCGCTTTAAGAGATAAGTACAACCCAAGAGCAGCACCCATTTGGTCAACTGTTGGATCTTTTCCAACGGTAATGTGTATTGTCTGTTGTTGTTGCAAAATGTCTCGAATTTTTTCTAAATTATTATTTTCCATGTTAGCGGTGGCATAATATCATATCGCCTATAGTAAAGTCAAGCAAAGGAGAAAGTATTATTCCCCCTTCTTTCCCCTGTTCTATTTTGGAAATCTGGTTTTTTCCCTGGCGAACCGAATTAACCACACTTTCTCCAATAATTTCCTCTCCCCGGATAAGTCGCACCCTGTCCCCCTTTGCAACTCGCCCTTCCAACACCGTAATGCCCAACACTTTTGTTTTTTCAAATGGAAAACTTGCCAACACTTTGGCTTTGCCATATATTTCTTCAACAAGTGCCAGTGCTTTTCCATCCATAACGTCTTTTAGTTCGTCTAGTAGCTCGTAAATAATAGTGTAATTTTTCAGAAGAATTTTTTCTGTTTTTGCAAGATTTACAACATCTAATTGTACTCTTGCATTAAACCCAACCAAAATACTTTTTGTCGATTTGGCCAAAAACACATCAGACACAGTAATATCCCCTGTTTTTTTAAGCAATACAACAATTTCTTTGGGCAATGCTGTAACAATTGCTTCTAAAGATCCTATGGTGTCTGTGACTAAAATAATAGAAAGCGCATTTTCATCGTGGTGCATTAAAGAAGCCGTTTCCTGTGATCTTGAATCTTGAATCTTGAATCTTGAATCTTCTTTGGCATTAGCCAAAGAAACTATACTTCCAACTGAAGGAACACTTGTAAAACCAACGACTTCTACAGCATCGCCAATTGAAGCTTCCTGAATCTGCTTTTTTTCCGTATTCACAAGTCCTCTAATTTTTCCTGTTGCGTCCCCTGCGACAACCATATCGCGTACCCGCATGGTGCCATTTTTTATAATCATCGTTGCTTTTGATCCAACTTTTTGGTCAAGCTTTGATTCTATAATTGTCCCGGAAAATGCTGCGTCTTTTGTACGATTGGCAAACATATCTGCGTGCATTTCGAAAACCAAAAGAATTAAATCCAAAAGTTCGGCAACATTTTTATTTGTCTTGGCAGATACTTCGATAACTGGCACGTCACCCCCCAAGCCTTCGAGTAGTATATTTTCTTTTAATAACTGCTGTTTTACTTTTTCTATATTTTTATCTGGCAAATCTACTTTTGTTAACACAACAATAATAGGCATTTTGGAGGCCGTAAGTGCGGCAATACTTTCCCTGGTCTGTAGCATAACACCATCTGTTGCCGAAACAATAAGCAAGCCAATATCGGCAACTTGCGCGCCGCGGGATCGCATTGCAGAAAATGTTTGGTGTCCTGGTGTATCAATAAAAGTTATACGCTGCTTTTTGCCGTCGTGCATAACTTCTATGCTGGATGCGCCAATGCCCTGCGTTATACCACCAATTTCCCGCGTGGCAATATTGCTTTTTCGAATAGCGTCTAGAAGTGTGGTTTTCCCATGGTCAACATGACCCAGTACAGCGACTACTGGAGGAAAATGGGGAGAAATTGAAGCATTTTGTGCCTTATTCTTATTTGCCATATTTTTTTCTGTAAATTCCAAATTCGAATATCGAAATTCGAAACAATACCAAAATTCGAATGTTCAAATTTCCTAAACAACATATGTTTTGAATTTTGTTATTTGGTATTTGTAATTTGTTTCGGATTTAGAATTTAGGATTTCGAATTTACTATTCATTTTTTTCTGCTTCTACTACTTCTTCTATTTTTTCCTCTGCACCCCGAATTTCTATTCTATACCCAGTCAGTTTTGAAGCAAGACGAACGTTTTGTCCTTCTTTTCCAATGGCAAGGGACAAATCTTTTGCAGAAACGGTTACATTTGCAACCTTTTCGTCTTCTTTAACTTCTACTTGTACATCTTTTGCCGGGGAAAGTGCAGCTGCTATGTAACTTTTTGGATTATCTTGCCACTGAATAATATCTATTCGCTCCAAGCCTCCAAGTTCGGCAATAACGTTTTGTACCCGAACTCCTTTTTGACCAACACAGCTACCAACAGGATCTATACCGGACTGGCTGGAAAACACCGCAACTTTTGCCCGGTTTCCAGGCTCTCTGGCAATTGCTTTTATAACAACGCTTCTCGATTTTACTTCTGGCACTTCCCGCTGAAACAATCCTTCTAACAACCCACTATTTGCCCGGGACACAATAACTTCTTCTCCCCTGGTTCCTTCTTTAATTTCGAGTAAATAAACAGACAAACGCTGGTTAAGATGGTATTTTTCGTTTGGAATCTGCTCTTGGGGGGGCATAATAGCTTCTGCTTTGCCAATATCGACAATAACGTTTGATCCTTGGAATTTCAGGATCATGCCAGAAATAACAGTGCCCATTTTTGCTTTATAATCAGAAAAAATTGCTTCTTTTTCTTTTTCTCTAATCTTTTGCAAAATAACCTGCTTTGCGGTTTGTGCGGCAATGCGGCCAAATCCTGGAGGTGTTACGTCCTCTTCTTTGTGGAAAATATGTGCTTCTCCTGTATTCTGATTAAGCGTTGCGGTAAATTCTTCTATTTCTATTCCCGGGTGATCTTTGCGGTATGCTGCCAAAATTGCATTCTTAACGGTGTCTAAAATAACGGATGCATCTACACCTCGTTCGGTGGCCACCTGGTTTAATGCTAATGCAAATTCGCTTCGTTGTACTGCCGGCATAATTTGCTAAGTATACCAGATTCAGTCTTGCCGTTCAACAACAGAAATAGTACTATAAATATATGTTTATTTTGGAAAGACTCGTGTTTACCTACCTGTTGGTGCTTGTTACAGAAACATTAATTGTTAACATTATCTATCCAAATTTTCCACTGCTTCCGGGCGACTACCCACTATACCAATTAGGACTTTCTGCAAGAATCCCACTTTTATCTTCTCTTATTGTCGCCCTTGTCCTTACTCTTTTAGTAAACAATGTCCCAATGTTTTAAACTGTCTTAACGTGTTCGGCTTTTGGACCTTTTTCTCCCTGTGTCACGTCAAATGAAACAGCTTGACCTTCGGAAAGACCTTCAAATGTTACGCCTTCCAATGCTGTTGCATGAAAAAACACATCCTTGTCTCCTTCGTCTGGAGTAATAAATCCGTACCCTGTACGTAATGATTTAATTTTACCTGTCATATACTTCCTCCTTTCTTTTCAAAATCCCTTGTACCACTAGGATACCACATTTCCCAAAACTTTTCAGAGTTTCTTTGACCTCGCAGGTCTAACGCCCTTGACCTGCGAGGTCTTCCACATATTCACATTTTTAGCTTATTTTTTGCCAGCTCCATTGCCTGTTTTTGAAAAAAACTTTTCACTTCCTGCCAGGAAACAGAAATTAACATATCTGGATCCTCATCTACTTCTGCGCTAGCAAAGTAGTTCATACTTCTGACGATTGCGTATAAATGCTCTTCCAAAAGTCCGTATTTTTGATCATAAAACGTAAGCATTTCTCCCAAAGAAAAATCTTTTGCCAAAAAATATAAATCAAAAAAATCCCTTTTTGTTCCCCGGTCTTCCAAGGCATGTATTTTCATTGCAGCAATGTCTTCCTTTTGAAGAATTTGGATACCTTCAAAGGTAATAGTTTTTTTAAGAAGCGGGTATTTATAATAAAACAAGCTGAATTTAGTTTTCCCTACTTTACCCCAAACAGTTCTCCATGCTACTCCATCACCTTTAAATTGAGGTAACGTTTCTAGCTCGCTGGATAAAACATTTTCATCAAAAATCTCTTGGGTAAAAAAATCCAAGTCTACCGAAATTCTGTGGCCTAAATGAAGAGCCAATGCAGTCCCACCAGCCAAATAGCTTTTTTTAACAACGCTAATATCAGATACTAACTTGATAGCCCGAATTGTATCGGGGAGTAAGGCTTTTGTAAACATACTACCTTTTTGTGATCGATATTCAAATAGTCCGCCCAAAAAGTAGCTGTTTTTTGTGAAATATCTTTTGTGGAAAATAACAAATCTTTAATTTCTTCTCTCTGGTAATATTTTCTTAGAAAGTTTAAAGCTTTTGTATCGCCCCTGTCCAAAAGGCGCTTAAGTATAAAAGTTCTGGATTTTTTCAAATCAAGCTTGTCAAAGTCAACATCCCAAAAATACTCTTTAAACGATTGTGGTAATGTGATTATTTTCATTATCTTATTTTATATTTTACCATTTTAGTATGCTAAACACCACTTTTTTTCTATCTTTTTTTTGCCTTACGCATTCCACTGTGACTCCCCATGCCGGACTATATAAAGAGTGCAGTAGTTATTTTTACTTTCCATTTTTATTTCATTTCATTAAGTAATAAATCACCCTTTTGCCAGAAGTCTTCTTATTTCTTTCTCCGTTAATTGCGCTTGTCTAAAAATTGCATGTTGTGTTCCTTTTGGCAATGTTTTTGTGTGGAAAGGTACACTCACTGGCCTTTGCAATCCCTCTTTATAGAAAATATAGTGGCTTCCTGTTGTTCGTTTATGTGGAACCCTGCAATTTCTAGCAGTCTTGCGATTTCTCTTGATGTAAAAGATGGAAGGTTTGGCACATTAAGGCGAAATAATTACTTGTGATGACAATCTGGATTTTGATTTTTCTTCGAATTCATAAGGAATAAAAAGTCCTTCCTCTTTTGCGACCGCAAGATAGCCTTCCATAGCATCTTTAATCATTGCCAATGCCTCTTCAAATGTCTTCCCATACGATATACATCCTGGCAGGGTTGGAACACTTACCGTATATCCACCTTCAGGTTCACTGACGAAATCAAAAACAATACCCCCTTCTATAATTTGAAAGTGTTTAAAAGCTTTATCCTTTTTCATATACAACAATTTTACCACTCGAATAGCATAAATACAAGAAAAATTACTCGAGAAATTTGAAGGTGGAAAGGATTTGGTCTATAAGTTTCTTTTGGAAATCACCCACCCATCCATTTCCATCATGAATTGAGAATGTATATCTTAGGTACTAGACTAGAATAACTTTGTTATACTAGTCGAAATGATTGTCAAATCAAGTAAATTAAGCGATTTTAAGATAAAAAAGTTAGTATGGTGTTTTTATGTTGATGTAGAAGCCTCTAAGGTAAGTCTCATAGTTAAGTTAAACAGAAATACTGTAAACAGGTTTTACCAGTTATTTAGAACAGCTATATACTACCATCAGGTAGAAGAATTTAAAAGAGTAATTAGTGTAGAAGCAGAAATGGATGAGGCATACTTTGGGGCAAAGAGACTAAAAGGAGTTCCGGGGAAGAGAGGGCGAGGAACACATAAACAACCGGTTTTCGGCATTTACGAGAGAAATGGCAGAGTCTATACAGAGATGGTGCCAAATTGCAACAAAAAGACGTTGCAGGCAATCATACGAGGCAAGGTAAGCACTGAGACAGTGATTCATACGGATAAATGGCGGGGATACGATGGATTGGTTGATGTAGGATATGACAAGCACAAACGAATTAACCATTCCAAAGCATTCTCTTATGGAAACGGGAATCATATTAACGGCATTGAAAACTTTTGGTCATTCACTAAAGGAAGGCTTGCAAAATTCAGAGGTGTTAAGGTAAACTTTGTCTACCACCTAAAAGAATGCGAATGGCGTTACAAGAAACTGATATGCAACTTTATCGAGAACTTATAGTTTTACTGAAAGGAGCAGGTAACTATTACTCTCCTAGTCTAGTACCTATAATATTCTGGATTCCCGCCTCCGCGGGAATGACACTAGATACCATCATGGGTAATTAAATCAATGTTTAAAAAACTTATTTTTCTAATTTTTATTTTTTGTTTCTTTTTTATTGCACCTTTGGCGCACGCAGATGAAGGATGGACTATAGATAATTTTCAAAGCGATGTTACAATTCAGTCAGATGGAAAAGTAAATGTTGTCGAAACAATAGCCGTTGATTTTGGATCTTTGGTTAAACATGGCATATACCGGGACATTCCAAATATTTATTACAACGAAAATAATGCTGCCTCGTATGCCGATATCCAAATAGCATCTGTGTTACAAGATGGTATAAGCAAGCAATACGAACAAAGTCAAAATGGCAATTTTTTACGACTTGTTATAGGCGATCCAAATCGAACGTTTTCTGGAAAAGCGGAATATAAAATAAGCTATCTTGAAAGTGGGGTTTTGCGAAGTTTTGCAGATCATGACGAGCTTTATCTGGATATTACTGGCAATGGCTGGCCAGTACCCATTGCTAAAGCAACAGTCAATGTTACGCTTCCAAAAGATGGCATAACAAGCACATTATGCTTCCAGGGTCCACAAGGATCAAACGAAAAATGCACTGCAACGGTACCTTCCCAAAATAGTGCTTCGTTTTCTTCGATTCGGCAACTTGGCGTTAACGAAGGCATGACAATTGTTTTGGGATATCAAAAAGGCATGGTGCCAATTCTTCATGTCGCAAACCCGCAACCTGCTCAAACCACAACTTCATATACATCGGAAAATTTTGCCATAGATCTTGTTGCATTTTTTGTTACCTTACTTTTGGGAACTGCTGTACCAATATTTTTATGGTTTAAGCATGGGCGAGACGAAAAAGGCAGCAGAACAGAAACAATTATGGTCGAATACAAAGCACCAGATAACTTGCGCCCGGCAGAAGTTGGAACAGTGCTGGACGAACGGGCAGATACGCTAGATGTAACAGCTACAATTGTAGATTTGGCTGCACGAGGATTTTTGACAATAAAAGAAGAAGAGAAAAAGTGGCTGTTTGGCAGCACCGATTATGTGCTAACTAAAAAACAAAAAGATACAAAAGTATTACTGGAATACGAAAAAATGCTATTTGACAAGTTATTTGCCGATGGTGACAGCGTTAAAATGTCCGATCTCCAGACAAAATTCTACAAAACTCTGGTCGAAATAAAAAGTGCATTATACAAAGACGTTGTGGATAAAAAGTATTTTTCTCAAAGCCCAGAAACCGTACGGGGGCAATATGTTGGTTTAGGTATTGCGATTATAATTATTGGAGGCGTTTTGGCATTTGTATTTTCTGCTTTGTCTGGAACTATATTAGCAATATCACTGGGACTTGTGGCAAGTGGCGTTGTATTTCTTCTTTTTGCAAACAATATGCCAAAAAGAACAACACAAGGTTTTGCAACGTACCAGAAAATATTGGGCTTTAAACTATTTATTGACAAAGCAGAAACGTATAGACAACAGTTTTTTGAACGCGAAAATTTGTTTAACGAAATATTGCCCTATGCAATTGTATTTGGTGCCACAGAAAAACTTGCGAAAGCATTCCAAAATATGGGACTAAAACCACCTCAACCCGACTGGTATATTAGTAATCATGCGTTTAACTATATGTTGTTTAGTTCCAATCTTAATAGCTTTTCCAATTCCCTGGGGTCTGCAATTGCAAGCCAGCCCCACAGAAACAGTTTTGCTTCTTCTGGAAGCGGATTTTCGGGTGGATTTTCTGGTGGTGGTTTCGGCGGAGGTGGCGGAGGCAGCTGGTAAATGAATCATTGACAACCATACCGCACTCCTTTATCATATATCTATGATCATGTATATTCTTATTGCAGTTGTCGTAATTATTGTGCTTTGGATTGCTGGGTCGTATAACGGGATTGTTTCGCTTGTTAACCAGACAAAAAATGCATGGTCAGATATAGACGTGCAGTTAAAGCGAAGATATGACCTTATCCCTAATTTGGTCGAGATAGTTAAGGGATATGCGAAACACGAAAAAAGCGTGTTTGAGGATGTGACAAAAGCAAGAAGCGCAGCAATGAATGCGACGGGTGTAGAGGAAAAAGGGAAAGCAGAAAACATGCTGTCTGGCGCATTAAAATCGCTGTTTGCAGTTTCCGAAAACTATCCAACACTTCGCGCATCGGAAAACTTTTCCAGCTTACAAAATGAACTGACAGATACAGAAAATAAGATTGAAGATTCCCGCAGATTTTATAACGCAAATGTTCGTGACCTAAATACAAAAATACAGGTATTCCCAACAAATATAATTGCGAATATGTTTGGGTTTAAGCAGCAAGACTTTTTCCAAACCGCAGAAGACGAAAAACAAGCAGTCAAAGTTTCGATGTAATCTTATTTTTAGAACCAGCCTTTTTTCTTTTTTCCCTCGTTCTCTAATTCCTGCAATAATTCTTTTTGTCGACTGGTAAGATTTTTGGGAATGGCAATGTTTATTCTAACGTAATGGTCGCCGCGGGCACTACCCCGAACATGAGGAATGCCTTTTTCCCGAAGACGAATAAGCGTTGCCGGCTGGGTTCCAGGGGGAACGCGAAATGTTACTTCTCCCCATATAGTTTCTACAGGTACGTCTGCTCCAAGAGCCGCTTGTGAATACGAAATTTCTTTGTCTGCAATAATATCGTACCCTTCGCGTTTAAACCGTCTATCTGGCCTAACGTCCACTACAATATCGTAATCCGCAAAACGGATTCTGGATCCTTCGTCCACACCTGCCGGAATTTTAATTGTTTGTGTCTTACCTGCAATTTCTACCTTTTTTTCTGTTCCCTTGACTGCTTCGATAAATTCTATTGTGATTGAGTAGACTTGTCTGCGTTGGCGCGCTTGAGATCTGCCTGCTCCTCCAAAAAATTGTTCAAAAATTTCGAATGGATCAGAAAATCCTCCAAAGTCAAAATCTTGCGCTCCACCTGTTGTATAGCTATACGAAAATGGACCATACTGCCCACCCTGCTGTTGTCCGCCAAATGGGCCGCTTCCTCCGCCGCCAAACGGCCCTTGTCCCGCACCTTGTTCAAACGCCGAATGACCAAATTGGTCGTACGATTGTTTTTTTTGCGGATCGGACAAGACTTCGTAGGCTCTAGTTACTTCTTTAAATTTTTCTTCCCCATCTTTGGATTTATTGCGGTCCGGATGATATTGCAGGGCAAGCTTTCGGTATGCCCGCTTAATTTCGTCCCCAGACGCAGTTTTGGATACCCCTAATGTTTCGTAATAATCTTTCGCCATATGTGTATTATACAATAAGAGCGCGTTTGTACGCGCTCAAAACTATACGCTAGACGCTAATTGCTAGACGCTAGTTTACTACTTCTCCCTCGACCGGCTCCTCATCTTTCTTGTCCTTCGCACCCGCGGCATCATTTGAGCCTGATCCTTCTGTCTCCTTTGGCTCGCCGGAGCTATTAGCGTCAGCGGCTGGTTGTTGTGGTTGTTTAGACATTGCTTCTCCTACTTTTTGCAAACTATCCGACAATTCTTTTGTTTTTGATTCCAGGTCTTCTTTGCTTCCTGTGTCCAAAATCTTTTTGAGTTCTGCAATCTTTTCTTCGACTTCTTTCTTTAAATCTTCTGCTACTTTGTCTCCTGCATCTTTGAGTGATTTCTCTGCAGTAAAAATTAACGAGTCTGCCTGGTTTCTGGCATCTACTTTTCCTTTTTTCTCTTCGTCTTCTTTGGCATGCAGTTCTGCTTCTTTCGTCATTTTTTCTACTTCTTCTTTCGACAAACCAGTGGAACCAGTAATCTTAATACTTTGTTCTTTGCCACTTGCTTTGTCGTGTGCCTTTACACTTAAAATACCACTTGCGTCAATATCGAATGTTACTTCTACTTGTGGCACGCCTCTGGGTGCTGGGGGAATACCATCCAAAACAAACCTACCAAGCGACTTGTTGTCTGCTGCCATTGGCCGTTCTCCTTGGAGCACGTTAATTTCTACCTGCGTTTGGTTGTCTGCTGCTGTGGAAAACACTTGCGATTTACTACTTGGAATTGTTGTGTTTCTTGGAATTAAAGGTGTTGATACGCTACCCAATGTTTCCAGACCCAATGTAAGTGGTGTTACATCCAAAAGCAACACATCTTTTACTTCGCCACCTAAAACGCCGCCTTGTACTGCAGCGCCAATTGCTACAACTTCGTCCGGATTAACTGATTTGTTTGGTTCTTTGCCAAAAAACTTGGTAACAGTTTCTATAATCTTTGGCATGCGGGTCATACCTCCAACCATGACAATTTCGTCTATATCTGTTACCTTCATTTTTGCATCCTTTAATGCAAGCTCTACAGGTTTGATTGTTTTTTGCACCAGGTCGTCAACCAGTTGTTCCAGTTTTGCCCTGGTAAGTGTTAAGGTTAAATGCAATGGGCCATTTTTGCCCTGGGTAATAAACGGCTGGTTAATTTGTGCTTCACTACTACTGGATAATTCTATCTTTGCTTTTTCTGCAGATTCTTTTAAGCGCTGGAGTGCTTGTGGGTCTTTTCGCAAATCTACATTGTTTTCCTTTTTAAATTCTTCTGCCAGGTATTCTATAATTTTCTGGTCAAAATCGTCTCCTCCCAAATGTGTGTCTCCATTTGTAGACTTTACTTCGTATACACCTTCTCCTAATTCCAAAATTGAAATATCAAATGTTCCTCCGCCCAAGTCGTACACTGCTATCGTGTGAGTATTCTTTTTGTCGAGTCCGTAGGCCAGTGCCGCAGCTGTTGGTTCGTTAATAATACGCAACACTTCCAATCCTGCAATTTCGCCTGCTTGCTTTGTTGCCTGACGTTGTGAATCGTCAAAATACGCGGGAACCGTAATAACAGCTTGGGTTACTTTGCCACCCAAGTACGCTTCTGCGTCTACTTTAATTTTTTGCAAAATCTGTGCCGAAATTTCTTGTGGGGTGTATGTTTTGCCGTCGACTTCGACAACTGCCATGCCATCCCGACCGGATTTAATGGTATACGGCAAAAGTTTTGCGTCTCGCTGTGCAGATTCGTCAGTAAATTTTCGACCCATCAAACGCTTTACCGAATAAATGGTTTCTTTTGGTTTTAAAACCATTTGCCGTTTTGCGATATCCCCAACAACGTGTGTTTTTGGATCCACAACAGATGGGATAACGTTTCGTCCTTCGGCACTATGTATTACCTTTGGCGAACCGCCTTCCATAACTGCAACACAACTGTTTGTTGTTCCTAAATCTATTCCAATTATTTTTCCCATATATTTTATTTTTCTTCTCCTTTGTCATTCTGGCTTGTCCAGAATCGATTCTGGAGTCCTCCACGCTAACGCTCTGAGTCCACAGAATGACGACCGACTTTTACTTGCGCTGGTCTTAAAACTATATCGTTAAGTTTGTATCCAGCTCGTATCTCCTCTATTACTTTTCCTTCGTCACCTTCTGCTGTTGTTATACACTCCATCGTATTCGGATCAAAGTTTTTGCCAACTGCTTCTATTTTTTCTACTCCCTCGTCTTTGAGTGCTTGCAAAAATTGTCCAATGCTTACTGCCAATGCTTTATCTTCCGAATGTTGCTTTGCCAACATTAGTGTATCTAAAATTGGTAAAAATCGCAAGAGCAAATCTTTATTTGCCGATTTTATCCAGTTTAACCTATCGTCTCGTACCCGCTTTTCTAAATTCTGGTAATCTGCCAATGTGCGTTTAACCTGATTTTCCAAATCAGCAATTTTCTCCTTACAATCACAAGAATCTTCCTTTGGCTCGCCAGAGTCTTCAACGGAGGCGACCTCTACTTTCTCTACCTCTTCTACTTCGTCGTCTACTTTATCTTTTTTTTCTTCTTGTTTATCGTTCTTCATTTTTATTTTAAACTATACGCTAGACGCTAATTAACTAGACGCTGAACGTTACCATCCACTTGCTATTTCTGTAATCAAATCGCCATAATATCTAACCATTGGAACAACTTTTGTATAGTTAAGTCTAGTTGGCCCTACAATTCCTACTTCTCCTGCTCCATGTTTTGCTGTTTCGTAATGGGTAAAAACAAATCCATACGGCCCACTAAGTTTTGGACCTAAGTCTTCGCCAACTAAAACGTATACTTCCTCTTCGGAAAGTCCCATTACTTTTGTAAATAATTCCTGAAAACATTCAAATTCATCGATTGCTAAAAGTAAACTCCGTGTTACGTCTATATCGAAAAATTCGGGCATGTCTAAAATATTTGCATATCCTGCGCAATAAAAATTGCCTTCTTCTGTAGTTGCAACTGCTAATGCTTTTGTCCGATCGGCAAGAGATTTGGTCAGTTCCCGAAAAAACTTATCTTCTTTACTTCTGTGATCCCACAGCTTTTCTTTAACCGCAACTTCGTCTGCAACAGACAAATCTTTTTCTTTCATTAGCTGCTTTACATACAGCCGCATGGCAGCTGGTGTTGGCGTGCGTCCAGCCGATGTGTGTGGTTTTTTAAGGTACCCAAGTTCTGTTAGCTTTACCATTTCGTTTCGGATTGTTGCCGGAGATGCGCTAATACTGTGTTTTTTTTCCAGAGTTTCCGAACCAATAGGTTCTGCAGTTTCTATATATTCTTCGATAATGCTTTTTAAAATTTGAATCTGTCGTTGTGTCAAATCATGCATATTTTATTAAAATCCTAAATTCTAATATCTAAATTCTAAAAGTTTTGTGGTTTGAAATTTTGTATTTATTTAGGATTTAGAATTTATTGTTTAGAATTTGCACATTTCATTATTGAAATGTGGTTTAGCAGTAATATAGCATGACTGCTAAGGGTTGTCAAGTCCCGAATTTACAGGTAAACTACGCTTATGCGGCGGAAAAAACGGTCTATTTTGCTACTGGTCTTTAGTCTTTTGTCTTTAGTAGGACTCGTATATCTTATTTTATCATTCCCCCCAAATTATTCTATACGAATTATGAATAATGAATTAGGAATTATGGTTTTTTTCTTTACACTTGTTTTTCTTTTTTCCTCTTCTATCTTTGGCATTGTGTTTAATAATACTAGGAGAGGTATAACGTGGGGAATATTTATCACTCTTTATCTTGTTCTTCGTTTCCTGGGATTAAAAAGCATTCTTTTTTTCGTCTTAGTCACAGCGCTACTTTTTACCATCGAGCACCTTCTTAGCCAAAAACAGTAGCCTCACGAATTATGAATTAGGAATTAGGAATTATGGAATGATGACATACAACAGGATTCCTGATAAAATGCATGCATGGCAAAATTCTATGTAACCAATGCTATTCCTTATGTTAACGCCAAGCCACATATTGGTCATGCCTTGGAATTTATTCAATCCGATACTATTTCACGTTACCACAAAAATTTGGGTGATGATGTAACGTTTCTTTGTGGTGGAGACGAAAATGCTGTAAAAAATGTCCAGGCAGCAGAGGCGGCAAAAAAACCAATACAAAAATTTGTCGACGAAAATGCTGAGCTTTTTTTTGCATTATCAAAAAAATTAAACGTAGAGTTTGATATTTGGCAAAAAGGCAGTGACCCCAAACACTACACATCTAGCCAAAAGCTTTGGGAACAATGCGCAGAATCAGGCGATATCTACAAAAAATCCTACAAAGGGCTTTATTGTGTCGGTTGCGAACTTTTCTATACAAAAGAAGAGCTTAACGAAAATGGTGAGTGTTTCGAGCACCCCGGAAAAAAACTGCAAGAGGTTGAAGAAGAAAATTATTTCTTTAAACTTTCTAAATACCAGGATAGGCTTTTAAAAATTATCCAATCAGATGAATATAAAATTATACCTGAATTTAGAAAGAACGAGGTTATATCGTTTATTAAATCTGGGCTTGCGGATTTTTCTGTTTCCCGAAGTAACGAAAGAGCAAAAAATTGGGGAGTTCCGGTTCCTAACGACAAGACGCAACGAATTTATGTTTGGTTTGATGCGCTTAATATTTATCAATCCGGCATAGGATTTGGCACAGATGAAGAAACATACAAAAAATTATGGCCAGCAGATGTTCATGTTATTGGTAAAGGGATTATACGATTTCACGCTGTGTATTGGCCCGCAATACTGTTATCCGCAGGATTAAAGTTACCGAAAAAGCTCTTTGTCCATGAATATTTTACGGTAAATGGCCAAAAAATGTCCAAAACTCTTGGAAATGTAATTGACCCACTTGACATGATTAATAAATACGGAACAGATGCGCTTAGGTATTATTGTTTGGCAAAAATTTCTCCCTTTGCCGACGGAGATTTTTCGGAAGAAAAACTAAAAAATGCTTACAATGCTGATTTGGCAAATGGACTAGGTAATCTGGTTGCCCGCGTTGCAAAACTATGCGAAAAAATTGGATTGTCTGCTCCCCGTCATTCTGGCTTGTCCAGAATCGATTCTGGAGTCCTCCACGCTAACGCTCTGAGTCCCCAGAATGACAACTGGGATTTAGACACAAATGTAAAAACAGCGCTGGACGAATTTCGATTTAACGACGCGTTATCTGTTATTTGGAAAAAAATTAGCGACATTGATCAGAAAATAAATAAAGAAGAGCCATGGAAGCTTGTAGACACCCAATTGCAAAAAGCTCTTGAGGATTATGTCGAAAAAATAAAAGACATTGCAAATAACCTTGAACCATTTTTACCAGAAACCGCAGAAAAAGTTATTTCCCAATTTTCCGGCAAAATCACTTCCCAAAAACTCCTTTTCCCAAGAATATAAATTATGAACAAAGCGTTTATTTTTGACATGGACGGCGTGCTCATTAATTCTGAATTGGGATGGGAAAAATTTGAAAAATGGTATTACCCAGAACAATTTGGAGACAAAATATCTAAAATGATTGGCTCAACAATTGGAATGAGCATACAACAAATTTACAAAAAAGCTATTTCACTAGGCGCATCTATTGAAAAAAAACAATTTGAGGAAGAATTTTTTATAGCAGCACCAGATATTTATAAAACTGCGCCAATATCAAAAAATGTTAATAAGCTGGTAAAAACCCTTTTGGTAAATTCTTTTCGTATAGGTATTGTTTCTCAATCGCCAAAAGAATGGATAGATATACTTCTTAAGAGACTTTCTATTATAGAAAATATAGAAGTTATTATTTCCATTAATGACAGATCCGACCTACTGCCCAAACCAAGTCCTAGCGGCTACATGGAAGCAATAAAACAATTAGGATCTACCCCTGACAATACTATTATTCTTGAGGATTCAAATCGCGGCATCCAATCGGCAAAAGCAGCTGGCGCATATGTGATTGGCTTTAAAGAAAATCTTCTTCCCGGTTATAAACAAGAAGGCGCAGATGTATACGCAGAAAATATGGATGATGTTATGAAGATTGTAGAATCTTTACCCGTATCTTCGCTTTAACATTAGAAGGAAAATACTTAGAATTCCAATAATTGTATTAACAAATATTATAGGAAACGCATGCATGAGCAGACCGTACGAAACCCACAAAACTGCGCTTGTTACAAGCAAAGAATAAGACAGAAAAGAAATGTCTTTTGTTTCCTTTGTCTTCCAGCACTGGATAACTTGCGGCAAAAACATGACTGTCCCAATAACAGCAGCAACATAACCAATACCGTCTGCAATAATTTGTGTTTCCATTGTCTTGTTTCCATAGTATACTATGTCTATGGTAGATGTGCACTGTCACTTAAATTTTGAGGCATTCGAAAAAGATTATGACGCTGTTATTAAACGGGCGTTTGATGCTGGGGTAACCACAATTATTAACGTTGGCACGAAACTGGACACAAGTCAAAAAGCGGTAGATTTAGCCTCGAAATATGACAATCTGTATGCCATTGTTGGCATCCACCCGCACCATGCAGACAAAAATGACGTCATTCTGGGGACTCAGAGCGTTAGCGTGGAGGACTCCAGAATCGATTCTGGACAAGTCGAAGATGCCCCGAGGGGTACCAGAATGACAATAGATACATGGTTAGAAGAGCTTGAGAAAATTGCTCTGTCATCGAAAAAAGTTTTGTCAATTGGCGAAATTGGGCTGGATAATTACCGGTACCAATCGAACGGTATTACAGACCCAAAAGCGCAAAAAGAACTCTTTCTTGCACAGATCGAGCTTGCTCACAAACTCAAGTTACCATTGCAGATACATAACAGGCATGCAGGGAAAGAGATTTTGGATATTCTCGAGGCTAATAAGTCGTTGCTTTTACCAGATAATCCAGGCATGTTTCATTGCTTTGCAGGAAGCCAGGATATACTAAAAAGAGTGTTGGATTTAGGTTTTTGTGTTGGTTTTGATGGCAATATTACCTACAAAGGATTAGCACCTGGGGAAGACACAAGCCTTTCCGAGTTGGCAGCCTACGCTCCCCTTGAGCGTATTGTTATAGAAACCGATAGTCCCTATCTTACCCCAATACCCTATAGAGGTGGAAGAAACGAGCCGCAATATGCTATACTTGTAGGGCGTAAAATTGCCGAAATCAAAGGTATAACCCAAGAGGAAGTCGACACACACACAACACAAAATGTTAAACGCATTTTCCAACTAGACACTAAACGCTAATGGCTAGACGCTAAATATATGACTACATTTTTTGAAAAAGTTTTTACCCGTTATCCAATAAAAACCAGACGTGCGCTAGAACTGCTTCCTGGACTTATTTCCTGGACGCTTATTTTATTCCCAGTCTGGGGATCGGTGTTTATTCCATCTACTGTTGCCTACTTTATTTTATTTTTCGATGTGTACTGGTTATATAAATCGTTTTCCTTAACATTTACGGCATTTATTGCGTCTAAAAAAATTGCAGAGGCCGAACAAAAAAATTGGGTAGAAGAAGCAAAGACACTAAGAGATTTTAGAAAAGTTACTCACGTTATTGTTATTCCAAATTACAAAGAACAACTGGATAAATTACGCCAAACACTGGTAACAATTTCCAGTCAAACTATCCCCACAAAAAAATTATTTGTTGTGTTAGGTATGGAAGCCAGAGAATCAGATGCACAAGAAAAAGCTACAAAATTAATTACAGAATTTAAAAAACATTTTGGGGGAATTATGGCAACCTACCACCCAGATATAGAAGGTGAGGTAAAAGGCAAATCATCCAATCAGGCATACGCAATTATTAAAGCATACTATGCATGGGTTGGGAAAGAAATAAACGAAGAATTTGCAACTGTTTCTTCTGTAGACGCAGATTCGCTTTTTGATCCTCAATATTTTGCTTACTTAACATATAATTTTTTAACGAATAAAAAACTATACAATACATTTTGGCAATCTGCAAATGTTAATTATAATAATTTTTGGAAAGTACCAGCGCCTATTCGCGTCCTTTCGTTTTTTGGCAGCTTATGGCGAACAGGACTGTTAATCCAGGGAGACAGATTGGTTTCCAATTCTACATATTCTCTTTCTTTAAAGCTTCTAAGGTCAATTGGGTATTGGGACACTGATGTGATTCCCGAAGATTACCGTATTTTCTTTAAAGCATTTTATAAAATGCAGGGAAACATTTGGGTTGCGCCAATTTTTCTTAAAACGTCTATGGATGCACCAATGTCTTCGACATATATAAAAACCATAAAAAATAAATACGACCAGGAACGCAGATGGTCATGGGGAGTTTCGGACGACCCATTATTTATTAAATGGTGGTTTACCGTACCAAATGTGCCGTTTGTTAGAAAAACGCTTATGCTGTATCACGTTTTGTTAGATCATTTTCTTTGGCCAGTTAACTGGTTTATTATTACCGTTGCAGCAAACATTATGCCATTTATTAATCCTGTTTTTTCCAGAACTACCCTTGGGTATAATTTACCCCGGCTTGCGGGTATTATTTTAACATTCTGTCTTATGGCAACACTGCTTATGATGGTTATCGATTTTAGACAACGGCCAAAAAGTACTGCCGTTTCTCCAACACGTCAATTTCTTTTTCCCCTGGAATTTATGCTGCTTCCCATTGTTGGCTTTTTCCTTTCTACGCTACCCGCAATTATTTCTCATACGCAACTTATGCTTGGCAAACGATTAGAATACAAGGTAACCGAAAAGTTATAACTCCATGGAAAAAATACTTGCACGTACCGAAAAAACAAAAGCCTGCTGGTATCTTATTGCTATTGCTTTTGGATTTTTTCTTCTGCGTCTTCCATCGTTATTTGAACCATATTGGTATGGGGACGAAGGAATATACCAGGTCATTGGCAATGCATTACACTATGGAAGATTGCTGTATACAGGCATATGGGATAATAAACCACCCTTGCTATACGTTTTGTATGCCATTTTTTCTGGGGATCAATTTTGGGTACGAGCAGCCTCCCTTTTATCGGGACTGTGTGCCGTTTTTTCTTTTTTTGCATTGGCAAAACAAATATTTAACAAACAAGAAAAAATCCAACTTATAACAACTGCTTTATTTGCTTTTCTGTTTGGGATTCCATTGCTAGAAGGAAACATAGCCAATGCCGAAAATTTTATGCTATTCCCAATTATTTTGGCCGGTTTTCTTATTTATCGAACTCAAAACTATACGCTATACGCTAGGCGCTATACGCTATTTCTTGCCGGCTTCTTATTATCTTTAGCTTTTCTTTTTAAAGTTGTCGGCATATTTGACTTTGCAGCGTTTACTTTCTTTCTACTCCTTACCAAAACAGATAGAAAAAAATGGTCAAGACAGGATATTGCACAGCTTTTTTCGCTTGGCACTGGATTTGTATTCCCAATTATCTTGACAGCACTTGTTTTTGTATTGCATGAAACGTTTTCCGATTTTATAACAGCAACACTTAAACAAAACGTTGGCTACGTTGGGTATGGCAATACACTGCTTATCCCCCAAGGATTTCTTTTGCTTAAGCTTTTTGGGCTTTTTTTGGTAACTGCGTATCTTTTTATCAAACGAAAAATTCTTCCACCTGCTGCAATATTTTTGGCTTTATGGTTTTCCTTTTCTCTTTTTAATGCATTTTTTTCTGGACGGCCGTATACCCATTATCTTTTGGTTCTCCTTCCAAGTTTTTGCCTGACATGTGGTGTACTTTTTACCCTAAATAGTAGATATAAAAAAACAATTGCTATTATACTTTTTATCACTCTTGTTTTGGTTATAAAAAATTTTACTCTTTACAACAAAACAGTAGCATATTATCAAAACTACCTTTCTTTTATTTTTAATAAAAAAAGTGTTACGGCGTACCAAAATTTTTTTGATCCAAACACACCAGCAGACTATGCAGTAGCATCGTTTCTTGCACTTAACCTACAACCAAACGACACTATTTTTGTCTGGGGAGATACACCCGGAATATATGCCTTAACTAAAACACTTCCCCCCGGCAGGTATATTGTTGCCTACCATATTACATCATCAGAGGCTGCGCTTATGGAAACTCAACACGATCTAGAATCGACAAATCCACGCTACATAATCCAAACAAGCAAAGAGGCAATTCCATTTCCTATGCAAAATTATAAAGAGCGATTTGTTATCTACAACATCCATATTTATGAACGCGGATTTTAAAAAATTATTTACTGACAAATTTGTTCTTTTCAGCTGTATTGGCGCTCTTGCTCTTATTGTTTTCCATGGACTTTTTTTGCTTTTATACTTTCAAAAACTCCCACCTCTTATTCCATTATTTAACCAAATGCCATGGGGACAAGCACGTTTTGCATCAAAAACAGAAATATTTCTGCCTCTTGGAATTTCCGTAAGCTTCTTACTTGTTAATACTATTATTTCGTCCGTTTTATGCCTTATGCTGCCACTTGCAACACGACTGCTCTGCGCAACAAGTTTTCTTATTGCCCTATTTGCTTTTATTGTTATTATTCGGACTGTTTTTATTATTATTTAATGCAACAAAATGCTACTGTCTTTCCATTTGTTATTTCTTTTGTTATTACTGTGGTTGCAACACTATGCATTATTCCTCTTATAAAAAAACTGGGGATTTTAGACGACCCAAAAAAACATAAACACCCAGCAATTATCCACACAAAACCAATACCCAGGGGGGGTGGTATAGCAATTTTTTTGGGTATACTAATAAGTTGTCTATTCTTTTTACCCTTAACGATTCTGACCGGTACAATTTACTTCGCCGCATTCCTGGCGCTTATTATTGGTGTTATTGATGACAAATACGATATTTCACCCTATATTCGTTTTTTTACTAATATTGTCTGTGCAAGCATTATCGTAATAGCTGGAGCAAGCATTCCCTTTATTACCAGTCCTTTTGGAGGTATTTTACATCTAAATGCACTTGCACTTCCTGTTATTGCAATAACTATCGGCGATATTATTGCAATTGTGTGGATTGTGTGGGTAACCAACATGATTAATTGGAGTACTGGAGTCGACGGGCAAATGCCGGGTGTTGTTGCTATATCGGCAATTGTTATTGGCATTCTTAGCCTTCGGTTTCCTGTTTCCGATCCAAATACACTTATTGCCGCAACGCTTTCTTTTGCAATTGCAGGTGCAGCAATAGGTTTTTTGCTTTTTAATTTTTATCCGGCAAAAATATTTCCAGGCTATGGCGCAACAAGTTTATATATGCTACTTGCCGTTGTTGCTATTCTTTCTGGCGTAAAATTGGCAACTGCAGTTATGGTTATGGCAATTCCATTAATTGATGGTATGTTTACTATTGTCAGGCGAATTGCAACGGGTCATAGCCCGTTTTGGCACGACAATAGACATTTTCACCATTTGCTTTTGCGGATTGGATTTGGACAACGACGCATTGCATTGTCTTACTGGCTACTTTCTGCTATATTTGGTTTGATCTCCCTGGTTCTTTCCAGCCGGGGAAAACTTTTTGCAATAGTTATGATTGCAATTGTAGTTTTAGGAACAATTCTTTCATTGCAATTTTTGGTTCGGGGAAAAAATGAAAAAAAAGATTTTTAATACACTTAAACTTCTTCGTCCACGGCAATGGATAAAAAACCTTGCCATCTTTGCTGCAATTACGTTTAATGGAGGACTTTTTGAGCCTGTTCTTTTCCAAAAAGTTTGTGTAGGATTTCTTGTTTTCTGTGGTCTTTCGTCGGCGATCTATATTATGAATGACATCTTTGACATCCACAAAGACCGTCTTCATCCGTTTAAAAAATTCCGCCCATTAGCCAACAAAGCATTAACCATCCCCTACGCGCTTATTATTGCCGCCGTACTGACTGCGATTTCTTTATATGCTGGATACTTTCTTGGCAACGGGTTTTTTATTCTTATTATTTCCTATCTTGTTTTACAAATATTTTACTCTATGCTTTTTAAGCATATTGCAATTATCGACATTTTAGCCTTGGCAGCTGGATACATTTTACGAGTATATGCTGGAGAATTTGCAACGAGCTTGCATATTTCTGTTTGGCTTTTACTAACAACTATTTCTATTTCGCTTTTTTTGGCAATTGGAAAACGAAGATCAGAATTAACGCTTATTTCAAAGTTTCAAGACAATGAAAAAAAAGCAGTGCGAAAATCCCTGTCCCACTATTCTGAGCCCCTTCTGGACGTTTATTCATCTATTTTTGCGACATCAACGTTTATTACGTATTCTCTTTTTACTTTTTTGGAAAATCCGGGTGGTTTTAAACCATCGGCTGGATTTCTTATGCCTCAATTTCTTCCAGATTTCTTGCAGCGAAAATGGCTCATGATAACGATTTTTCCTGTTGTGTATGGCCTTATGCGGTACTTGCAAGACATTTACGAAAAACACGAAGGAGAAAGCCCTGAAAAAGTTTTACTTTCCGACAAACCGCTTCTTACAACTGTTGTTGTCTGGATTATTTTAGTTGTTGCAACTATTTATTTATTTGGAGGCTAATCTCAGCGGTTAGTTAATAGCGTATAGTTAAAAAAAAATAAACTAAACGCTAAATTACTAGACGCTAAACGCTTTATTGTTTTTTAGCGTATTGATTGCTTATCCACCCTGTTTTCCCATCTTTTAATATAATTGCATACCAACCTTCTTTCTCGTCTACCAAAGCATAGCTTTCTCTTGGGTTTACCCGTGCTACTTCGGAAGCATTAATAGACGCATCTGCCCGCACTCGCAAAAATCCTGTTGGGGTATCTAGGATAATAATTTTACCCTCTGTTGGTATTGTCGAAGTACTAGCAGATGGCGTTGCAACGTTTTGCTGCGCCGAGGAAGATGCATCCAAAGACTGCAGATTGGGCATTACGCCAAGTGTTGCAATAATAACCACACGGTATCCTGCTACTGTTCGAATTCGAATAGTTTTTTCCCGGTATCCGTTCTTTGCCAAGCGAAGTTCGTGATCCGACGCTGTAAGCGAGCTGGTTAGCAATGGCGTTTTTCCAATTTCGTTATCATCGACAAATACATCTATTCCTGTAGGAAAAGAGGTAATCGACATCTCGACTTTTTTATCGTCTGGTATTTTGGTAAGCGAAATTACCTTTCCCTCGCTTAATCCTCCATCGCCAAAAATCCGATCAACTGCGGTTAACACCGATGGTCCGATGGTTACTTTTTCCTCGTACGCTGGAAACCCACCTTCTTTAGAGACCAGGCGAACGGCATAGTCTCCAACCGTAAGCATATCGTTACCTTCACATTTACATAGGGGTGTAACGCCAATTAATTTTCCATTAAGATACACGCTACTTTTTGGACTTGCAGTTACCTGGAGTGCACCCTTGCCAGACGTTTTGTTAAAAACAAAAATAATAAGAAAAAATGCAGCAATCGCAAGTATCGGGGGCACAATAAAAAGTAGTATCTTCTTAAGCATAGGAGTATATTACCATACAAGCGTTTTTCTTGCCATAAAAAAACCGCCTCTTTCGGCGGCGCTTTTATTTAAAATATAGTCCTCCTTCGCTAAAGCTTCGGCGGATTTCGGCCTTACGGCCTCAATAGTCCATTCCCCCCATACCACCCATTCCTCCTGGTGGTATGGCAGGTATATCTTTTTTCTCTGGCAAATCGGTAATAAGAGCTTCTGTTGTTAGTACCATCATGCCAACACTTACTGCATTTTGCACTGCGCTGCGGGTAACTTTTGCCGGGTCAACAATACCAGCCTGAATCATAGAACCAAATTGTCCGGTCATAACATTAAACCCGTAATCTTCTATTTTTCCAGCTTTTTCTTCTATTGTTCGCACTACCCATCCTTCGTCTACTCCTGCATTTCGAACAATGCCCTTTATTGGCTCGGCAAGCGCTTTCCATAATATGTCAACGCCTGTTTGTTCGTCTTCTGACAGAGATTTTTTAAGTGTCTCGA
>OBEQ012225745.1_pt1 | contig 30278 bp, 25 predicted proteins | sample 1670901 | NCBI WGS metagenome assembly OBEQ01 (sample SAMEA104232315, study PRJEB22302) | groundwater metagenome | biome: forest; feature: aquifer; material: groundwater | place: USA | collected 2011-08-07 | depth 5.4 m
CAACTCCCGATGGATCGTTTTGGCAACGTTTTCTTTGATTTTCAACTTGATGAACCTTTTCTTTCTGATGGTGTTCGTCTGAGTCTTTGTATCGGATATTTTGAAGGCGTCTGCCAGGGATTTAATGCTTGGGCTACGATTGATCCCAATATCCACTTCCCTGCGCCGGATGATTTCGCCAAGGTCGTTGATCGCCAGCACCCACATCTTGAGATTCACGAAACTTCAATCACCGTGAGTCATGTTGTTCCCGGTTTTCCGGTTCTTCTGACCGCAGAACGAGAACAGATTTTTTTCTCTCGGGTTATTACACCGACTTCCGAAAGCTTTACGGTTCCCTGGAAGATCGAGGACAACATGGTTCCGGAAGTTTTTTTCAGCCTATTTCAAGCCTCTTCCGGCCAGGGAGCGATCTATGATCTCGTTCGTTATCCCATTCGTCGAGACCTGATGAAAATTCCACCCGGAACAAAGCCGAGTGAGATAACTTCAATAACCTTTGCTCTGGATAAACCCATGTCGACAGCAGACTCTTCCGTACTCCGCGCATGGTATCCGGGAAGAGGTACTTTTGTCGTCACGGGAGCAACTGAATCCGCCTCAAGGGAACATGGAATAGAGCAACCCGAGCCTCGGGCAGAAGAGCCTCAGAAAGTTTTTGTTATTCCGGGAATCATCCTCACTTCGGCCCAGGCCAAGGATGCCCACCAGTGGCGTTACGTTGTGCAGGCGGATCGATCAGGACATTTTGACCAGCAGCTTCTCGAGCCGGAGGACCCAGTTTTTTTGAGTGTTGATGCCCCTCCATTTTTTCGGCGAGATGATAGTCCGCAACTCGTCGTCACGGTCCAAAATCATACTCCGACACTTCTCAATGCTCATCTTCAGTTCTCGGCCCATGGTCTCGATCTGAGCGGTAGTTCTTCGCTTTTTTTCGGCCTTCCCTTCGGAGAAGAAAAACGTTTCAAAATTCCCTTCACCGTTTCGGCTGAGGAAACAACCGAACAACCTTCTCTCGACCTCAGCCTTCGCTCAGGACCTTCTTTTGAAGAAAAAAAACATCTTAATCTTCGACTTGTGGAAGAAAGCGTATCAGCTTCAGGAGCTTCAAGCGTTTGGAGTTTTCCGAAGCTTACCCGAGCTTCTTTGGAGCCTCCTCAGCCTTCAGAAGGAAGTTTTCGACAGACGATCAGCATAGCCCCTTCGCCACTCGTTTTCGCTTTTTCTTCACTGGAGCAGGTGGCGGCATTTCCCATCTTTCGAGTACAAGATAGCGTTGTTCAGCACGCCGTCCTTCGTCAGTATCAGGTTCTCCAAAAACTTTTCCGACAAGAAGAAAAGGAGAAAAATATGCTGAATTTTCAAAGACTCTGGTCGGATGACGCGTTGGTGAGCGCGCGGAGTGCGAGAGCTTTCGGAATTCTCGAAGAGTATGGAGAAAAAACCCCTGAACCTTTTCGAACGCAAGTACTGGATTTTTTGAAATCGTCTCTCGAACTTTCTCAAAAGCGCCCCGCCGAAAGAGATCTTGAAATTCTCAAAGGACTTGCCTCGTTGTCGGCCGAAGGCTTGTCAAAGGCGAATCTCTGGTATCAACGTCGAGACCAGCTTTCTACGCCGTCTCTCCTCCTCCTCCTGCTGAGCTTTGAAGATTTCCGGGACGCGGGCACCAGTGATGTTGCCTATAAGATTGAGGAGCTCATTCAGATCCTCAGAACCAGAAAGACTACGGTTCTTGATCAGCAATGGGTCTCTGCGGGTGAGGCCAACCTGTCTTCCTCTTCGGATTTTCTCCTCACCTCGTGGTATCTTGAGGCACTCGTGCGTCAGAAGAGCTCTCGCAAGGAGCTTCCCTCCGTAATCGAATGGCTCATTCACAACAAAGAAAAGGAAGAATATCAATCCCTCCGTGATCAAGCGGCCTATCTCTCGGCCCTGGGCTCCTATCTGAGAATTTTCGATGAGAAGATTGGAGCGAGCATTATCACGCTCCTGGATGAGTTTGGTACGGAAAAAGTTGTGACACTCGATCCTCACCACCCTTTTCAGTTTTTTTCTTTTTCCCGGATCCAGAGTTCTCTTCCGCATCAAAAAATTCTCCCGCTCCTCCTCCAAGCCGATCAGCCTCAAGCTTTTTTTGTCGAGATTCGAAATGAGCATCTTCACAACAAGAACGCAGCAGAAGGTCAGCATCTTGCCCTCCTCCAGACCTGGAATGACAAAGAAATGCGAGGCGAACTACGTTTGTATACCGCTGAGCCTCTTTTGGATGTTCTCATCACTCAGGTTCTCCCTCCTGGCGCAAACAATGCTGAGAACCTTTCAGGTCAAAAGTTATGGTATCTTCCGTCGGTGAAAGCGGGGGAAACGATCATCCCATTTGAGTGGAAGCTTCCGTTTCCGGGCACCTTCTCAGTTCCGAGTAGCCTGGCTCAGGTCCTCGATGAACCTCTTCGAAAAGCCGTTTCAAAACCCCTCACCATTTCGGTCCAATCAAAGTGGAATTAGGCAGCTGCTTCAGCCTGGTTGAAATACTGCTCAAATTCTTCTCCGCTCAAGCTTTCTTTCTTGATCAGATCTTCGGCAATGGTAATGAGGAGCTTCTTGTGCTTCGCCAGGATTTCTTTTGCGGCCTTGAGCGAATGCTGGAGGAGTTTTGAGACTTCCGTGTCAATCAGGCGAGCGGTTTCTTCACTGTAGTTCCGCTCGGTCATCAGCTCTTTTCCAATGAAAGGGTTGCCATGCTGCTCGCCAAAGGTGATGGGTCCAAGCGGGCTCATGCCAAATTTCGTGACCATGCTTCTGGCAATCTTGGTCGCTTTTTCCATATCGTTGGAAGCCCCGGTCGTGATGGCTTCTTCGCCAAACATAAGCGCCTCAGAAGCTCGTCCGCCAAGAAGAGAGATCAGTTCATTTTCAAATTTTTCTTTGGACGTGAGGACACGATCTCGTTCCGGCAGAAACCAGGTGACTCCCAGAGCCATGCCGCGAGCAACAATCGAAATCTTGTGGACCGGATCCGTATGCGGAAGGACATGGCCGGTGATGGCGTGTCCGATCTCATGATAGGCAGTGATTTTAATCTCTTCTTCAGTCATCAGCTTGCCGGATTTTTCTGGACCCATAAGGACTTTTTCCAGACTTTTTTCCAGATCGATCTGATCGATGGTTTTTTTGTCCTCTTTCGCGGCCAGAATAGCGCCTTCATTGAGAAGATTCTCGAGATCCGCTCCGGAAAAGCCAGGAGAATGTCGGGCTACAATTTCGAGATTTGCCTGTTTGGACAGGGGCTTGTTTCTGGCATGGACTTTGAGGATGGCGAGGCGTTCATTCAGATCCGGATTGTCCACGCTGATACGCCGGTCGAAGCGTCCAGGGCGAAGCAGGGCCGGATCAAGGACATCCGGACGATTTGTGGCAGCGGTAACGATGACATTGGTATCTTGCTCAAATCCATCCATTTCCGAGAGGATTTGATTCAGGGTCTGCTCGCGTTCGTCATGCCCACCTCCAAGACCTGTGCCACGATGCCGTCCCACAGCATCAATTTCATCAATAAAGATAATGCAGGGAGAATTTTTTCGAGCTTTCGCAAAGAGATCGCGCACGCGGCTTGCGCCGACCCCCACGAACATCTCCACGAATTCAGAGCCAGAAATGGAAAAGAACGGCACGTCCGCTTCTCCAGCCACAGCGCGCGCCAGAAGAGTTTTTCCCGTTCCAGGAGGGCCATAGAGGAGCACACCACGCGGGATCTTGGCGCCCATTTTTAAATATTTTTTGGGATTTTTGAGGAAATCGACGATCTCAAGGAGATCATTTTTGGCGGATTCAGAGCCAGCCACATCAGCAAAGGTCACTTTCTCGCCCTTTTTTTTATCAAACTCTCGGGCGCGACTCAGGCCAAAATTCAGTGCCGTCCGATTGCTTTGCGAGACGGAACGCATCATGAGAAAAAGAAGACCTAGGACGACCAAGAACGGAATGGCCGATGCGGCAAAACTTATCAAGATGGCCGACGTGGTCGTATCCTTGATCTCGAGGGGCACGAGATCGGGCCGATCAAAACCAAGATCCTTGAGCGTGTCTTTGTCGGGCTTCACGGCTTTTTTTTCACTTCCATCTTCGAGGGTCGCGATCACGACATTATCTTCGATCACGATTTTTTTAATTTTATTCTCTTTGTAGAGGGTTTGCAGCGCGCTGATATCGGCCTGCTGAGGCGATATCTTCTCGGATGGCGCAAGAACGGTCATGTAGAGACCGGCAAAAAGGAACACGGCAATCACGATATAGACGAGTGTTGATTTTGATTGAGGCTGAGGCATGGAGTGTTGAGAAATGGCAGGCAGGAGTATATCAGAGGCCCGGACAGGCTTCCAGAAAATGAATTTTCAGTCCCTTCTTGCGAAAGTAGCGTTCGTAGGCTGTTTGCTCATCGAAAGGGGTCGACGTATCAATCTCACTTTTCAACATACTCCATTTTTTCTCGAGAAGAGATTTGAGCGAATAATCGAAAAGGGACCTGGAATCTGTTTTGAAAAAAAGATGTCCTTCTGGAGCAAGCAGTGACCGATACAGATCCAGATGAATGGGCGAGGTCATGCGACGTCGGATATGGCGTTTCTTCGGCCATGGATCAGGAAAGAGAATGATGATGGACTCGGTTTTTGGCAAATGATATCGCGCGAGGCTCTCGACATCGGTTCGAAGAAAGCCAATATTCGTGAGCTTCCTTGCGGAGGTTTTTTTGTGGGCTTTGAAGATGCGATCCGGTTTGACTTCGAGTCCGAGGAAAAAATGATGGGGTTCCTTCTGAGCTTTTGCCACGAGAAAATCTCCCGTCCCCATACCGATCTCGAGCACATACGGAAGACTTCCTTTTTTCTTGTTGAGCCACTCAGCAAAAGGAATGCTTGAGTTTTGAGCGAGGTAGATTGAATCCGGGTGCTCGTAGACGAGCTTTTTGAAGAGGCGTTTTTTTCTCATCCGAGGACTTCTTCATCAGTATCAAAGGCATCATCAGCTTCTTGTGCTTCCTTCTTTTTACTCTGCTTTGGCTCTGGCGTGAGCGAAGGCTCGAGATGGGCCGATGCTTTTGCCGGAGCACTGGCAAGTGCGTCCTCTTGCTCCATCATTTCCTTTTCCTGGCGCACTTCATGCGAGTACATCATAAAGCTAAACCCCATGAGAAAACCGGCAGCCGCGGACATGAGGATCACCATGAAGCTGCTCAGGTCTTGCTGGATAAAAAGAATCCCGAGGGTCTGAACCGCAAAAATATTTTCAAAGGCAACGATCAGAAGAAACACGCCGAGAACGCAGATGACGGTAAGCCAAAGATTTTTTCCCATAGAATGTAAAAAAGAAGAACTGCCAAGAGACTACGCCTTGGGCATGATTTTCTCCAGTGTTTTTTGCATCATCATCTGATAGCGGAGCATCTCATGGGCCTGGGTGCCTTCCTGGTAGACGGCTTTGATCTTTTTTTGCTGATTATCGGGAGCGTCTTTTTGCAGCTCTTTGAGACGTTCTTCGATCTCCAGGTCAGAAACTTCGATTTTTTCTTCCTTGGCAATCGTTTCAAGAGCGATTCGCAGCGTCACACGCTCTTTGGCCTGGGTCTCAAAGCTCTTCAGCAATTCCTCTTCATTTTTCTTCAACGTGGAAAGATAGTGCTCAAAGGAAAGACCGTAGCGAAGAATATTCTGCTTCACCTCGCGCATGATGCCCTGCTGTTCTTCGCTCACGAGTGAGGCCGGGAGCTCAACGATGGTGAGCTCAATGAGCTTCTTGTAAAATTCATCTTCGAAAACTCGCTTCGCCTCGACGTCTTTTTCCTCATGAATCTGCTGTTTCACCGATGTTGTCCACGCCTCGACACTGTCTTTTTTCCCCGTGACTTTTTCTACGAAGGCCTCGTTGAACTCGGGCAGCTTGCCTTCTTCCACTTTGTTGGCCTTGACCTTAAATTTCACCTGTTTTCCAGCCAAATGCTTGACGTGATAATCCTTGGGCATCGTGACCTCGAAGGTCTTTTCTTCGCCTTTTTTCATGCCCGTGACGGCTTCTTCAAATCCCGGGATGAAAAGCCCAGCACCGAGCACCAGGGGATAGTGCTTCGAAGACGTGTTTTCAAGTGGCACGCCGTCGGGGGCGAAGCCCTCAAAATCGATATCGACGCGGTCGTCTTTTTTTGCAATCCGATCGACCTCACGGTACTCGATGAGACGCTTCTGGACGTGGTCCAAGGCAGCTTTCAGCTCCTCAGCGGTCACCTCCACCTTTTTTTTCTTCACAGCAATTGTGCTCAGGTCGCCGAGCTTTGCCTCAGGATACACATCCCAGCTGGCTTCGATCTTGAGCGGAGCAAAACTTTCGAGCTTCACCTCCGGACGGCTGATCATCTTCGAGGGGTGCTTGGTGCCAATTTCTTGCAGGACGAAGGGGATGGCTTCTTCAATGCTTCGCTGTTCAATAAACGCAGCTTCTACGGTTTCTCGAACGATATTTTCTGGAATTTTACCCGGTCGAAATCCTTTGAGTTTCAGTTCCTGAGAAAGTTTTTGGATGACCCTTTGTTCAGCTTTTTTGAGGAGTTCGGAATCAATTTCAGTTATTGTAACGTGCTTTTTCGAAGGTTTGATATCCTGAATCGTGTAGGTGGAAGGCATGATTTTTTTGAAAGCCTAGACTTTATAGCAGTGAACCGCTATACTATCAAGAACAAGCTTATGCAGTACTCCATTGTCTTTCCGGCTGATTTCAAACATATCCCCCCGCTTCGGGATATGGTCTACCACTGCGCTCGACTTCAGGAATTTCCGGAAGAAGAAGCACAGCACATGAAATCCGTGGCGGATGAATTGCTCTCCAATGCCATTGAGTTTGGCTCCCGCCCGACGAGTGAAGTTGCTTTTGAGATCACGGCGGATGAAAAGATGATCAAGCTCGTGTGTACAGATCGTGGCAAGGTTGAAGGCGCGAAGGCGCAGGAAATCGAGAAGAAAATTGTAGAACCCGTCCTTGTGAGCGCCATGCGAGGGAGGGGACTGGGCCAGATCGTCAAAAATTTCGTCTCGGACCTCGAGTTTCGCGACCGCACTGGAGGTGGTATCATCGCCACGGCGATTTTGAAACGAGACTGAGTTTTCTTAACTTCCTCACAACCTAATTCCTAACCTCCTGCCTTATGTCCCAAGTCACCATTACCTCTTCCAATCTTCCCGGCACCAAAGAAAAGACCACCCTGCTCAAGTTCGCCGGTCAGCTCGACGAGACAAATATCGAGACTGAGGCGGCGAAGGTCTACCAGATCATGGAAGCCGATAAGCCGAAGCACTTTGTGTTCGATTTCTCTGAGCTCACGTATTTGAATTCCAAATCCATCGGCTTCATCGCCGACTGGCAGCAAAAAGTCGCCGCCAACGGCGGCAAAGTCGTGGTCTTCGGCGCACAGCCGAACATTTTTGACATTCTCGATGTGGTGGGACTCACCAATCTCGTTGAGTTGGTGAAGAATCTGGAGGAGGCGAAGGCAGCACTTTAAGCAACACCAATCTACCAATAACCATTCGAATCTCCTTATCTACGGATTTGTAGATTGGGAGATTCGTATGTGAGCCATTCGCAGATTAGTGTCGCCATTTGATTTCGGTTACAATCACGGAGCTTCCTTTTCGTCATGAACAAGATCCGCAACTTCTGCATCATCGCTCATATTGATCACGGCAAGTCGACTCTGGCCGACCGTCTTCTTGAACTGACCGGGACCGTGCAGCAGAGAGAAATGACGAATCAGCTCCTGGATTCCATGGATCTGGAAAGAGAGCGGGGCATTACGATCAAGCTCTGCCCGGTGAGAATGTATTGGAAAGATCACATCCTGAATCTCATCGATACTCCGGGCCACGTGGACTTCAGCTACGAAGTCTCTCGATCGCTCGCGGCTTGTGAGGGAGCGATCTTGGTGGTCGATGCGACGCAGGGCATTGAGGCGCAAACACTGGCCAATGTGTATCTCGCCCTCGAGCAGAACCTCGAGATTATTCCCGTGCTGAACAAAATCGATCTTCCCGCCGCAGAGCCGGAGATGAGAAAAAAGGAGCTCGAGAATATTCTCGGCTTCAAGTCGGAAGATATTATTTGTATTTCCGCCAAGACCGGAGAAAACGTTGAGACCGTGCTCGATCGTGTGATTGAAAAAATTCCCCCTCCGAAAGTGCGGGAAGGCACGGAAACCAAGGCGCTGATTTTTGACTCAATCTACGACAATTATCGAGGGGTGGTCTCGTATGTGCGCGTGTTTCAAGGCTCCATCAAGAAGAATGACACGGCATATTTCCTCAGCACGAAGAAGAAAATCGATATTACGGAGGTCGGATTTTTCCGACCCAAGTACGCACCCAGCGACGAGATCAAGGCTGGCGAAGTTGGCTATGTGGTGACGGGGCTCAAGAAAGTGGGGGATGCTCAGGTGGGTGACACCGTCTGGAAGCCAGGCGCGGACCTTCTCGACATCAGCAAGGCTACGGTGCTGCCAGGATACAAGAAGGTCACACCGTTTGTCTTTGCCTCGATCTACACCATCGAAGCCGATGATTTTCATATGCTTCGCGACTCCCTCGAAAAACTCGCACTCAATGATTCATCGCTCAGCTTCGAGCCCGAACGCTCCTCTGCCCTTGGCCTTGGTTTCCGCTGCGGATTCCTCGGACTTCTTCACATGGATATTGTTCAGGAGCGACTCGAGCGAGAGTACAACCTTCATCTCATTTTCACCGCGCCATCCGTGAATTACAAAGTTATCCTCACCAATGCGAAAAAAGAAGAAATTGATGTGAGTAATCCCGCTGATCTTCCAAAACCAGAATTAATTTTCGAGATCAAGGAGCCATGGGTGAAGGTGGAACTCATGACGCCGAGTACCTACATTGGCCCCCTGATCGAGCTCTGCAGCAAGAGGCGAGGTATCTACAAAAATATGAACGTGATCGACGAGAAGCGGGTCATCCTGGATTTTGAAATGCCGCTTTCCGCGATCATTATTGATTTTTACGATGCCATCAAAAGCATTACTTCTGGCTACGTCTCCATGTCTTATCATTTTTTGGACTATCGAACGCAAGATCTGGTGAAAATGGATATTCTGGTAGCCAACGACATCGTGGGACCGCTTTCGCAGATCATTCATCGCTCCGAAGCCCAGAACGCCGGCGGTGTGGTGGTCAAAAAACTTAAGGAAATTATCCCAAAAAAACAGTTCGCTATCGCGATCCAGGCCGCCATCGGAGCCAAGATCATTGCCCGGGAGACCATCTCCGCCTTCCGAAAAGACGTGACGGGCTACCTCTATGGGGGGGATGTCTCGCGAAAGAAAAAACTGCTCGAGAAGCAGAAGAAAGGAAAAAAGCGCATGAAAGCCATGGGCAGCGTGGACATCCCACAAGAAGCTTTCCTCGCGGTGCTGAAGAAGGAGTAAAAAGCTTGACCAGGAGGTGTTTTTGAATACAATGGACTCTGTCAGAGACAGAAGGGAAACAGATGCGAAAGCAGATGTTATAATTCCTTCCGAGACACGAATCGAGCAGTATATTCACTCACAAGTTCACAGGCTTGCCCTGAGCGAACGAAGTGAGTCGAAGGGTCGATATACCATACTCATCGATGTCTAGAATCCCTCTGAACAGAAGGATTTTTTTAAAATCATTTCTATGGCAACAACACGTGCCAAAAAGGAAGAAATACTCAAGGAACTCATCGAGGATATGAAGCAGGCGAAATCCGTTGTTTTTGCGGATCTTCACGGACTCACGGTTGAAGAGAACTTCAATCTTCGCCGCGCACTGCGCAAGAGAGGTGTGAAGACGAGAGTCGCGAAAAAGACCCTCATCATGCTGGCGGCCAAGCAAACGGGCTACACCCTCGAAAAGTCCCATCTCCAAGGGCAAATTGCTGCTGCTTTTTCGAATCTCGATGAAGTGGCTGCGGCTCAGGAGATCTACAAGCAGTCCGAAAAGAACGACAAGATCAAACTCATGGGCGGCATTTTCGAAAAAAAAGTTGTCGACCAGGCCATGATCCTCATGTTGGCACAATTGCCCAGCAAGGAAGAGCTCTACGCGAAGCTCGTGGGTTCGATGAAAGCACCTATTTCTGGTTTCCACGCGGTGCTTTCTGGAACGATTCGCGGTTTTGTTCAAGTGCTCAAGCAGCTTTCCGAAAAGACCGCGTAATTCGTTATTCTTAATTCTTAATTCGTATTTTTATGTCAGAAGAAGCAACTGTTAGCCTTTCTGCCAACGCGCAGAAGATTATGGACATGGTGAAGGAGCTCCCCGTTCTAGAACTGGCTGCTCTCGTCAAATCCATGGAAAAAGAATTCGGTGTCTCTGCCGCAGCTCCTATGATGACCCCGCAAGGCGGGGCAGGTGGCTCTGCACCAGCGGCCGAGAAGACCGTTTTTGATGTTGAGCTCACATCCGGCGGTGCCAGCAAGATCAACGTGATCAAGGCAGTCCGAGAGCTCACGCAGCTGGGTCTCAAGGAAGCCAAGGATCTCGTGGACGGCGCTCCTAAGATGGTGAAGGAAAAGGTGAAGAAGGAAGAAGCCGAGTCCATGAAGAAGAAGCTGGAAGATGCCGGTGCCAAGGTGACCCTCAAGTAAAGCGATCGTATCAAACCCCTCTTCCCAAGAGAGGGGTTTTTTGCTATAATGATGTGAAATCAAAACAAAAGTATGAAAAAGTTCTTTCGAACCTGCATTACGATTTCCGTTTCTGTGCTCTTTTTGAGCCTTTTTCAAGCGGTAAGGCCGGCTCTTTCGGCAGGGGATATCGTGTTGAAGGCGCTGGATACGACCGCTGGTCAGCCCGCGCTCATCATGCTCACCGGAAAGCCAAAAGAACTGATCGATCTTGCCATCACCAATCCGTTTCTCTCGGTGATTAGGCAGAAATTTCAGCTCTCCGACAAGGGCGTGCTGCAGTATTGGTATCCGGTAAGCCAGGTCGCAGGAGAGTATTTCGTTGAATACAAAGGTTTGAAGACAAGTTTTCACGTTGCCGCAAGTATTCCAGACACCAAGAGCTCGCTTGTGGATCTCTCGGATTATACGGCTTCCGTTGGGCAAACCATCGATGGTCGAGTGACGCTGAAAGATCACTTTGGCAATCTACTGAAGGGCCGTGAGCTTTCTTTCAAGATGAAGGGTTCTGGTGATTTTTCTTGCAAAAATTCTTGCGTAAGCAACCAACAGGGAACGTTGAGATTCTCCGTGAGCTCGACCAAGCCTGGCCTCAAGACCTTGGTCCTCTTTGATACCACGACCCAAACGAAAGTCATGCAGGAAGAGATTGGCTTCATCCCCGTCATTTCATCCCCCTCGGCTTTTTCTCAGGACGACTATCTTCCAATTTTCGATCCTCTCAAGGCAAAGGCTGATGCGAAGGGTGGTAATAGCGATTCGTTTCAAATGGCGTATCAAATCCCATCCACGTTTCGCTATTTGTCGGCAGATCTTGTGGACAGCACTCAGCAAGTGGCCAAGCAAGATGACGCTGGCAAAAGCCTTAATGCTCTGGTGGAAAGCGCTGTAGTGGCGGTGAAGCCCCAGGAAAAAAACACTGGATTTGAGATCGTGCTTGGCACGGATCCCACGAAGAAATTTGAATCCCCGGTCTCGGTCACGGCGAATTCAGCTCTCGATCTGGTCGTGCGAGCCGTGGATGATAAGGGCAATCTGAAGAAGAGCTACACGGGCACCTTACAGTTTCAGCTCAATCCGAAGGGGCCTCTGTTACCGTCGGACTACACCTTCTCACCACTGGATCAGGGTGCGCCGGTCTTTGAACTCGCTCTTGTCTTGCCATCTGGCAAATACACCCTCACGGCGACCGATAAGGACAATCCGGATTTGAAAGGCCAGCTCGAGATCAGCTCGAAGCCTGCCGGAAGGACCGCCCTCAATAATACGAATATTGTACTGTCACTCGATTCTCCGGTCTCGAATAGCTTCTACTCCAAGAATGTCGCCGTGCAGGGGACGACAAACACGGACAATACTGATATCTCCATCAAGGAAGCGGGTAAGGAGATCAAGAAAATCTCTGTGGATACGAACAAGAAATTCAATGCCCTTCTCGACTTGGGCGATGGAAAGCACAGCCTCGAGATCACGGCCACGTACTTGGTGGACGGTTCTGTTGCTACAACCACCGTGGATCTAGAGGTTGATCACACAGCTCCGATTATTTCAAAAGTGTACTCGGACATCGCTCCGGTGCGTGCAGGTAAGACCTTCCAGATGATTGTGGAGGCCGAAGCTGCTGCGACTTTGAAGGCCTTCATCAACAACCGTGCCTACGAGTTTACTTCAAGTGGCACGACCTACACGCTCAAGGCTGATGCGCCGCTGGACACCGGTGATTTCTCGATCACGCTGCAGATCTCCGACAAATTTGGAAACTCCGACACCTCAGAAAAAGTCGCCACCCTGAAGGTGACGCCTGCCCTCACCGAGATCAAAAATCTCTTTGGTATCCCCGGGATGGGCACCATGACCCTGGCTTGGGATCCGATCGCAGATGCTGCTTCGTACACGGTCAGTTTTGGTACCGATCAGGCTCAAACCACGCCAACGAATAAGATCACGGTCGAGAAGCTCTCTGCCGACGAAGCCTACGTTTTCACCGTCACGGCCAAGGACAGTCTCGGCCAAGATGCTTCGCTGCCAACGGCCAGCAAATCGCTCTCACCACTTGTAGATCCGAATGCCAAGAAGCTGACTCATGCCAGCGCTGACGAAGGAGTGAAAACCACTCCGAAGCGTCACACGCAGTCTGGCCCGGAGGTTTACATCTTCGTTCTCGCCTCCTTCCTACTCCTCAACCTCTACGGCCATATTCGAAAGGCCTTCCTTTCCTAAATTCGTTCATCCTTCACCTTTTTGGACTTCGAAAGATCGTTTATACATTTTACCCTTTTCACGAAAAATAACCTTTCTGATTCAGACATCAGGAGTCCAAAAAAGTGAGGGATAAAAAAAGAAGTGCTTCTCTGGAGAATTGTAGAGGAGCGAGACCACAAAAACCCTGAGAAGGGATTTGCTCTCTAAAGCTGACAACTTCGCAAAGTCCGCGAAGTTTCAGCTTCAGAGCCCTGCGCTTCGGTCCCGCCTATGGCGGGCACCTTCGCTCCGGATCGCAAATCTCGCATCTGCCCTGATGCATGGAGGGTTTTTGCAGGATGGAGGAGGTTTTGGTACACTCTAGCGCATGAAACTCTACAACACCCTCTCCGCCAAGCTCGAAGAATTCAGTCCGCTGAATCCTCCGAAGGTGACGATGTACAACTGTGGGCCGACCGTGTACAACACGGCGCACATTGGCAACTTGAGTTCGTATCTGATGGCGGATTTGCTTCGAAGGTATCTGGAGTACAAGGGATTCGAGGTGCAGCAGGTGATGAACATTACCGACGTGGGTCATCTGGTGTCCGATTCAGATACCGGGGAGGACAAGATGGAGAAGGCCGCGAAGAAGGAGAAGCTCGATCCCATCACCATCGCCAGGAAATACGAGGAGCTTTTTCACATCGACCGAAAGAAGCTGCGTATCAAGGATGCGATCAAATATCCCCGTGCCACCGAATACATCAGCGAGCAGCTGGAGATGGTGAAGACACTTCTCAAGAAGGGTATTGCGTATGAAACCTCGGATGGGGTGTATTTCGATGTTTCGAAATTCCCAGCCTACGGCCAGCTCTCGAAAAATAAGCTGGAGGATCTGAATGCCGGAGCGCGTATCGAGGTGAAGGATGAAAAGAAAAATCCGGCAGACTTTGCGCTCTGGAAAAAATGCGTGGGTGAAAACGCCAATCATCTGCTTCGCTGGGACTTCACAACAGGGAAACGTGTGAGCGGGGATCAAGAAGATTCAAACGTAGGCTTTCCTGGCTGGCACATCGAGTGCTCGGCCATGTCGAGGGCTCTGCTGGCGGATCAGATCGATATTCACACCGGCGGCGAGGACAATATCTTCCCCCATCATGAGTGTGAAATCGCCCAGTCGTGTGCGGTCTCCGGAAAACCTTTTTTCGCCAAGGTCTGGGTGCACAAGCGGCACATTTTTGTCGAGGGGGTAAAGATGAGCAAATCCCTGGGGAATTTTTACACACTGAGCGATATCGAGAAGAAAGGCTTCTCTCCGGTTGATTTTCGCTATCTCATCCTCTCCGTCCACTATCGCCAGAATACGAACTTCACCTGGAAGAGTCTGGAGGATAGCCAGAAATCGATCAAAAAACTTCAGCAATTTTTGGAACTCGTACAGCAGAGCAGTGATGAAGGCGCAACGGTGGATGTGTCGAGATTTCGAGAACAGTTCGAAGCCAGTCTTGATGACGATCTCAATGCTTCAGGCGCCTTGGCTTCGGTATTCGAACTGATGAAGGCCGGCAATATTGCTCTGGAAAAAGGTGGCATCAGCAATCGCCTCGAGGTGCTGAAATTCCTGCGGGATTTTGACCAAGTCTTCGCTGTTCTTGACTGGGATGTTGTTGAGGAAGAAGACCCCGAGATTGAGATTATGATCGCGAAGCGAGACCAGGCTCGAGACGCCAAGGATTTCAAAAAAGCCGATCAGATGCGTGAGGCTCTGAAGAAACGTGGCATTGAGCTGATGGATAAGGATGGCAGGACGATCTGGAGAAGGATTCTGTAGGGACACGATTCATCGTGTCCGTAATTTTGTTCGTACAACCGCGAGGAAAAGAAAAAGGGTGGCGAGGACAATCATCTTCCCCACACTATTCAAATACAGCGCGGTGATTCCGAACCCCAAGGAAATCACATAATAAAAAATATTCACCTGCCACGGAGCGAGACCGCTTCTGAGGAGTTCGTGGTGGAAGTGCTGAAAGTCACCTCGAAAAGGAGATTTTTTTTGGAGGATTCTTCGGCCGATCGTCCACAGGGCATCGAAGAGGGGAATGGCGAGCACGATGAACACCGTGGCGAATTTCGCTCCGCTGAAGATCGCCATGGTGGAGAGCATGAAGCCCAGGAACATGGTGCCACTGTCACCCATGAGCACGGTGGGCGGAGGGAATTCAAAAAAGACAAAGGCCAGGCTGGCTCCACTGATCAGGAGCGCCATGGTGGCCAGCGTGCTCTGGTCAATGATGTGTATATTTTTTTCTGCGGCGAGGAGGTAGATCACCAGCGCTGCAATCGTGGAGACGCCGCTCACAATCCCCGGCGAACCGTCCAGCCAGTTCATCGCATTCGTCACGAAGACGATCCACAGAAGGGCGGCGATCACGGCAAGCGGCGCAATCATGAGGTTCAAACCTCCTACATGAAGAGTCCATTGCACCTGGTCCAGCACAATGACACTTCCAAAAGGATTGCTGATGGCAGGGACTTGCACGCCCGCGAGAACAATGAGAAGTGCGCAGAGCGCCTGAATGAAGAGACGAAGAAAAGGCGAGAGCTTGGTACGATCGTCCAGGAAAGAAGTGAGCGTCAGGACGGCCCCGGCGAAAAAAAGAATCAGCACTTTTGAACTCAGAGAGAGGAAGAAAAGGCCGAGAAGAAAAAAGGTTACAAAAAGAACGATACCAACCCCATGAGGGATCGCGGCGCGCGCATAGCCAAAACGCTCGGGTTGATCAAGGAACCTCCAGCTTCGAAAGAGTTTTGAACTAAGCCAGGTGAGGAACGAACAGAGAAGAAATGATGATAAGAAAACAGTCATAAAAATTCGAATTTATTCCACCACGGGGAGTCCTTGTCGAATCTTTTCCAACTTCGCGTGACTCTCTCTCCTCTCCTGCTCCCACTGTTCGATCGTTTTCTCCGTGATATCCCCGGTCGGGTAGTCGCCATCCATGCAGGCCATGCAATGACGTTTGATTTTTGGATTGCCCTGCTTCACGGCCTTTTTCAAGTCCTCGATGTCCTGGTAAAAGAGGGCATCCGCACCAAGCTTTTTCTGAATTTCTTCCTCAGAAACCTTGTTCGCAATGAATTCTTCACGGGTTGGCATATCGATCCCGTAGTAGCAGGGTGAGCGCAAAGGTGGCGCGGCGGAGGCGAAGTAGACTTTCTTTGCGCCGGCTTGGCGTACCATTTGGATGATCGCTGTCGAGGTGTTGCCTCTGACAATCGAGTCGTCGACGAGCAATACATGCTTGCCTTTGATTTCCAGAGGTATGACATTCAGTTTGAAGCGGATGGATTTTTTGCGAATTTCCTGACCCGGCATAATGAAGGTGCGGCCGATGTAGCGGTTTTTGATCAGCCCTTCACGGTAAGGTTTTTTGAGCACTGCCGAAGCCGCGAGGGCTGCTTCACGGGAACTGTCCGGAACCGGAATGACCACGTCGATCGGGAGTTTTGCTTTCTTGATTTTTTTCCCCAGCAGTTCACCCATCCGCATCCTCGCCTTGTGGACGGAAATGTTGTCGATCATGGAGTCGGGCCGTGCCAGGTACACGTGTTCGAAGATGCAAGGGCGGAAAGTTTTTTGAAGTACCACCTTTCGGTGCACCGTGCGATCCTCGTCACTGATCAGCACAACCTCACCTGCCTCGAGATCTCCAATATTCTCAAATCCGAGAATATCCAGAACAACCGATTCGGAGGCAAAAACGTATTCATCCTTTTGACCCGGCGTCTTTCTCCTGCCCAGCATGAGGGGACGAATCCCATGCGGATCACGAAAACCAAAGAGGCCTTTTTCGCCGAGATAGCCGACCACCGAGTAGCCACCCTTGAGCTGGAGGAAAACTTTTTTCATCGCCTTCCAAAAGAAATCCATCTGAAAAATATTTTTATTCTGGTGCAGCTGCTTCAGGAGTGAGCTTCGGAAGATGTCGAGAATGGCCTCAACGTCGCACTCGGAATTTACCCGACAGAGATCTTCTTCGTGAACCTTTTGTTTGATCTCATAAAAATTGAAGCAATTCCCGTTTTGCGACATGGTGATGCCATAGGGCATGTCCGAGTAGAAGGGCTGAGCATTTTCGACACCAACCCCGCCAATCGTCGGATAGCGGACATGCCCGATCCCCACATTGCCCTTGAGCCGGAGCATGTTGTTCTTATTGAAGATCTCCTTCACGAGCCCGACATCTTTTTTCTGATGAAAGGATTTTCCATCGAAGGTCACAATCCCGGCCGCATCCTGACCGCGGTGCTGAAGCAGGGTCAGGCCGTCGTAGAGATCCTGAGCAATGGGTTGATTGGCCGTCATACCAATAATGCCGCACATAGGTAAAAGTTAAATTCTAATTTAGGATTTCTTCATTCTGTCGTTCTGCTGCTCTCACGGTGTTTTCGAGAATTGCGTAAATCGTCATGGGCCCCACGCCTCCGGGAACTGGGGTAATCCACGAGACTTTCTTTTTTGCCGCATCGAAATCAACATCACCGCAAACCTTTCCATCAAGCTGAGCATAGCCGGCATCAATCACAATCGCTCCTTTTTTTATCCAACTTCCTTTCACCAGCTTTGGCACGCCGGTTGCTCCGATAATCAGGTCTGCTTTTTTGCAGTGGCTAGCGAGGTCCTTTGTCTTACTGTGGCACACGGTGACCGTTGCGCCTCGGTTTAGGAGCATGATGGCAATAGGCTTGCCGATGAGATTGGATCGGCCAAGCACCGTGACGTCCATACCTTCGACGTTCACATTGTAAAATTCAAGTAGGCGAACGATACCGAGCGCCGTCGCTGGAGGAAGATCTTCAAAAGTTTTTGAAAGTGCCATTTTGCCAAAATTGTAGGCATGAAAGCCATCAGCATCTTTTTTCGGATCGATGGCTCGTGTCACGAGTGGTACACTCAGATGTTTGGGTAATGGGAGCTGGATCATCATGCCGTGCACGTGATGGTCTTGATTCAGCGCTTCCATTTTTTCGATGATTTCTTCCTGAGTGACGGTCTCGGGGTAGCGAAGGATCTCCGAGTGTATGCCGTGTTCCTTGGAGGCTTTTTCTTTCATGCTGACATAGGCTTTTGACGCGGGATTATTCCCCACGAGGAAAAAAACGAGTTTTGGGATGATGTGCTGTTCCCGAAGTCTCGCTACACGTGTTTTTAGCAATAAATAAAGTCCTTCTGAAGCCTTTTTTCCATCAAGAATCTGCATTTTTTGTGGAAATTTGAAAGAAAGTGAGCAAATCATAGACTCATTTTCTACAAAAACAATACTTTTTTCACCTCAAAAACGCCAATCTTCTCTGCATGATCTCACAAATGCCTTGAAATGCTTTCTCGTTTGTTTCGTTATACAGGTTGAATGTTCACTCTCTTTTCTATGAAATCAAGGCTCATTTCCTTGATGACCGTCCTTGTTATTGGTTCGGCACTGGTCCAAGGTGTGCATGCCGAAGAAAGAGGGCAGTCATTCTATTACCTTCTTCCGCCACTCTCGAGCGTGACCATCAATGATAAGAAAGTCAGCAATACCTTTGTTGGGAAGGGCAAAATGATCTTTCAGAAAGAAAACAAGGAGCTCATCCAACTTCCAAAAGCTTTGCTTGGCGCCAGAATCGTTGCCAATGATTTTCAGGTGGATATCAAAGGTGAGGCCAAGATAAGTCTGAGTCGAGCAGAAGGCCTCAAACTTCAGTTTGGAAGCCTTCACATCTCAACCCTTTCATCACCGAGTTCTCTTTCCAAAATTCAGATGGGAAACCTGACTATGAGCTTTCAAGCGGCCAATTTTCTTGTCTTTGCAAGCTCTGATCAGTCCGAGAAGCTCGTCAAAGTGATCGAAGGTGATGTGCTTCTCGAAAATCCGACTCTTCACCAGAAGACTTCACTGGGCGCCAATCAAGCAACCGGGAGTGATCTTCAGGGGAGACTTCTTCTTCCGTACGCTTTCGATGCCAGCACTTCTCAAGCCTGGTGGGAAGGCAAGGAATTTTCTTTTCCTTACGATGCTCTCCCGATCGCGAAGGCCGGAGAGGATCAACGCGTGCTCGGAAATATTCCCGTGCTGCTCGATGGTTCAAAATCTCAGTATGAGACAGGAGATATTTTTGAGTGGACCCTCAACAAAGGCCCTCTCGACGAGAAGGGAAGTGAGATCAAGGAAGTGGTCTTTGATTCCACGAATATCGTGAAGCCTCTTTTCACCCCCGTCGTCGAAGGAGAGTATGGATTCAGCCTTCAGATTACCAAGAGCAAAGGAGACAAGAGCAACACCGATCAGGTGAATGTTTGGGTTGGCAAGCGCTTTCTCAAGCCTGTCGCTATTTTCGACGATGTGCCGGCGAATCATCCGAATAATCTGGCCATCACGTATTTGGTCAAGAAGAATGTTCTGAAAGGCCAGCAAGATGAGAAAATCGGAAAGATATTTTTTCATCCGGGTGACCATGTGAATCGTGCTGAGATCTTGAAGACCATCTTTGACAATATCCGTCAAAAAATTCCGACGATCGACGAACTCAAGGCCCTCAAGGAACCGATTTTTCTTGATGTGAAGCCAGAGCATTGGTTTGCGCCGTATGTCTTCCTCGCGAAAAAAATGAACCTGGTGAAGGGAAGCAAGGGGCTGTATCGCCCTGCGGACCCGGTCCTTCTTGTCGAAGCTCTCAAGATTATCGCCGATATCAACGGTATTTCGGTCGACGGGTACGTCAAAAACGGCGAACTGCCATACCCGGACGCTCAGGCCAATGCTTGGTATCTGCCGTACCTTTATTTTGTGAAGAAGTACAATCTTGTTGATGTTGACTCAGAAGGCCATATGAATCCCTCCGCCCCCATGAGCCGAGCTGTTTTGGCCGAGCTTCTCTACCGACTCGACAGTATTAGCGTGGGAGAAAAGAGAGGTTTCGTTGGCGGAAAGTTGAAGAATTCAAAAACAGGCAAAGGAGTTGCTCATGCGGAGATTTATATTTACCAGGCCGTCCAGGATTCGAGTAATCCCGAGACCAAAGACGGTGGATTTTTGGAAAAGGGCGATTTATATTACAAAACGTCAACGAAAAATGATGGAACCTTCTCCGTCTCACTGCCGGTGGGCATCAAGTACTACCTGGAAGCGATTAGCGGAAACTCGGTCTCGAGCAATCGTGTGATCACCAGTGTTGATGAAGAGAAGACCGTCAAGGTTGAACTCGAAATTCTTCTTTCTGATTAATGTGCTTCAGGACATTCACGATTATCATCGCTGGGAACAATTTGAACCTCTTACCGAGGGGATTTTTCTCCAGTCCTCGGCTCAAAAAATTCTCTACGAGATGCTTGGTCAAAAAACTTGGCTTCTGGAAAGAGGCACGGTGAGATCGCTTGTGACCAAGATCCAGGCCAAGCGCGGCACGTTTCTCTTCCTTCCGTACGGGCCCCTGACAGACAAACTCGGAGCGCAAGACCTCCGGCTTTTTTTCCAGGACCTGAAGACCATGGCAAAAGACGAAGGCGCTTGCTTCATCCGTATCAGTCCTTTTTGGCCGGAAACGTCGGAATGCTTGGCACTGCTTGACCGCCTTGGGTTTCGAAAAGCGCCGATTCATCTCCTCGCTGAGACCCTTTGGATGCTCCCACTTCAAGGACAACAGGAAGAGCAGCTGCTCTCAGATATGGACAAAAAGCATCGGAACCTGATTCGCCGAGCCGAGAAAGACGGTGTCACCGTTGAGCAGTCGTCTTCAAGGGAAGTCGTGGAGCGATTTCTCGATCTTCATTGGCAAACGGTGGAGCGTCATCAGTTCACGCCCTATCCCAAGGCATATTTTCGATCACAAGTGGAACTTTTTTCCAGGGAAGATCAGGTTCAGGTTTTTGAAGCTTGGTATCAAGGTCATCTTCTGGCCTCCGCGATCATTATGTTCTACGGAAAGACCGCTGCCTATCATCACGGCGCTTCTTCATCAGACCCCGCCTTTCGAAAGATTCCAGCATCCTACCTCCTTCAATGGGAAGTGATTCGTGAATCTCTTCGGAGGAAGTGCGTGGCGTACAACTTGTGGGGCATTGCGCCTCCGCAAGCCCGATTAGATCACCCTTTTTATGGCATCACTCACTTCAAAACAGGTTTCGGCGGTTCTCGAGTGGATCTGGTGAGCGCTCATGACCTTGTCGTCAGTCCAAAGTATTACCTCAATTGGGCTGTCGAGAAGGCGAGGAAGTGGAGGAGGGGGTTCTAGTTTCTGGTTGCTGGTTATTGGTAGGTTGTTTATAAAAACAGCTTGTCATCATAGAAATGATCTAGTATATTTCCCTGGCGTTGAAACGAGTAACAAGAAACGAGGTAACCAGTAACCAGCTCCCATGGGAAAGAAACCCACCCCAAAACTCCGCCTCACCAAAAGCAAGGGAAGAATGCGTCATTCGCATTTCCGGTATGATGTTCGAAAGCGACTGAAGAATATGGTCAACCTTGTTCCTTGCAGCAATTGTAAAGCTCTTCGCATGGCGCACATGGTCTGCATGGCCTGTGGATACTATCGAGGACGCATGGTCATCGACAAGAGCACTCAGGTGAAGAAGAAAATTACGACCATTACCGCTTAACTATGAAAAAAGATATTCATCCTCAGTATTTTCCCGATGCGGTGACCGAATGCTCCTGTGGCAATGTCATCGCGGCCGGGTCAACGAAGGAGAAGCAGCACATTGAAATTTGCAGCGCTTGCCATCCGTTCTTTACCGGCAAGCAAAAGCTTCTCGACAGTGCAGGACGCGTGTCGCTTTTCGAAGAACGTCGCAAAAAAGCAGCTTCCAAGAAGGATGCTTCTCAGAAGAAAGAAGCTAAGGTACTTCTATGACTGCAAAGGACATTCGTCAACAGTACATCGATTTTTTCGTAAGTAAGGGGCACAAAGAAATCACATCGGCGTCGCTCGTCCCGGCGGAGGATCCGACCGTACTTTTTACGACCGCGGGAATGCATCCTCTGGTGCCGTATTTGATGGGGGAAAAACACCCCATGGGGGTTCGCATCGTCAATTTTCAAAAATGTGTTCGCACCGGTGACATCGATGAGGTCGGCGACAGCACGCACCTGACCTTCTTCGAGATGCTGGGCAACTGGTCACTCGGAGATTATTTCAAGAAGGAAGCCATCAGCTGGAGCTTTGAATTTTTGACAAGCTCACATTGGCTCAATATTCCCGTGGATCGTTTGGCGGTCACCTGCTTTGAGGGAGACAGCGATGCTTCCAAGGACACAGAAGCTGCCAAGTTTTGGCAGGAGCAGGGAGTGCCTGCGAACCGTATTTTTTTCCTTCCGAAGAAAGACAACTGGTGGGGCCCTGCTGGAGCCACCGGACCCTGTGGCCCGGATACGGAAATGTTTTTTCTCTTTGATCCGAAGCGATTTGACGAGGTGGCTCAAGGGACGAAGGAAGGCTTTCGCAAGGCGGATGAAGAGAAGCTGATGGTCGAGATCTGGAATGACGTGTTCATGCAGTACAACAAAAATGCCGATGGAACCTTTGTGCCCCTGAAGCAGCAAAATGTCGACACGGGCATGGGCCTTGAGCGCATCACCTGCGTACTCAATGGTTTCACCAGTGTTTACGACTCCGAGCTTTTTTTGCCGATGATCGAGAGCATCAAATCTCTTGCGAAGAACCATGAGGATATCAGATCCATTCGCATCATCGCTGATCACGCTCGTACCATGACCTTCATGGCGGCGGATCATGTGAGGCCGTCCAACCTGGGTCAGGGCTATGTGATGCGCCGCATCATGCGACGAGCCATTCGTCATGGAAAGATGATCGGTATCGAGCAGCATTTCTTGGCCGACCTGGCGAAGCTCATTATTGATCAGTACCAAGAAATATTTCCAGAACTTGAGAAGGGGAGAGTTGCCATGATCGAGGCGATTACTGACGAAGAAGAGCGATTTACAAAGACCCTCTCTCAAGGCCTTCGTGAATTTGAAAAGGCGCTGACCAAGGTTCGCGAAGAGAAGGGAGCACTCATTCCCGGTGATAGCGCATTTCATCTCTACGATACCTATGGCTTTCCCATCGAGATGACCCAGGACATGGCGAAAGAAAGTGGTGTGAGTGTGGATCTCGAAGGATTTCAGAAAGCCTTCCAGCAGCACCAGGAGCTCTCTCGCACGTCATCTGCCGGAGTCTTCAAGGGGGGCCTCGCCGATCACAGTGAGGAAAGCAAACGTCTTCATACCGCGACGCATCTCCTCCACACGGCCCTGAAGCGAGTGCTCGGCGATCACGTCAAGCAACGAGGATCCAATATCACCAAAGAGCGACTCCGTTTTGATTTCACCCATGCTCACAAGATGACGCCGGAGGAAATCAAGAAGGTTGAAGATATGGTCAGCAATGCGATCAAGGACGAGATCGATATCGCCTGGAAAGAAATGACATTCGAAGAGGCCAAGGCCTACGGAGCGATCGGACTCTTCGAAGAAAAGTACGGCGAAAAGGTCAAGGTCTACACCATGGGCAAGTACTCGCGCGAGGTTTGCGGAGGCCCACACGTGAGCAATACTCGTGAACTGGGTGGGTTTCGGATTACCAAAGAGGAATCCTGCGCTGCTGGGATGCGAAGGATTAAGGCTATTGTATCAACGAACCAGTAGTTACCAACGCCTCCTCGGATTTCCCAACAAGAATATTCTTCGCATCCGGTATGACTTCTTCTGCTTTGAGTTTCTTCAGTTTTTTTTCTGAATCTTTCTCTTCTCTTTCTTCTCGGACGAAGCGAGGAGGGGATTCCTGAAAGAGGTAGGTTACATTTTTCGCACCTTTTGAGAAGCTTATACCATCCTTTGTTCGCAGAAGTGTAAGTCCCGAACCTTCATTTTTCTGTTGAAGCTTTTTCCACAATGGCTCCAGAACATCCGTTGATGCTGAAGATTCTTGTTTCTGAGCGAAAACTTGCTCCATCTCTTGGAGCACACTTTCTTCTGAAGTTTCTTTTTTCGGAACTCCGTCTTGATACAGGATCACACACATGTCTCCATCGACCGCAACGCCAAATTTTTCGTAAGTTCCTTTCACATTTTCCAGGTGGGCAGGGGATAGGATGAAGGCCTCGATGATATCTGACCCTTTGGTAAAATTTCCTTTGTGGAGATTTTCACCGCAACGTTTTTTGGCAAGCCAGGCAGGATCATGTTCAAATAGCGCACCGGGTTTTTTTAGCATTCGAAGTCTTTCTTTTGCCAAGGTATCTAAATCCGAGTCCCTCACACCATTGGAAAGGAAGCTTTGAATTTTCGCGACATCGACTTCGAGCGCTCGGTCCTTTTTCGCTTTGAGGTTTCTATATTCATCGTCGATTCCTTCCAAATTCTCCAAGCTGATTTCCGGAATATTTCTCCTGACCCCATCTCGGACCGACCCAATTCTTTGAACAACATGATTTCGAATTCCTTGTTTGAAAAGCTCTCTGCTTTGTCGCAGAGAGAGTGGATCAGATTCAAAATTTTCACCGAGATCGGTTTGGGGTCGATGGAGCATGTATTTTTATGGTTTCTTTGGAGCAAAAAGACTCTCGAGTGTTTTTAGTTTCTTTTTATCTCCACCTTCTTCTGGCTTTACATCCTCTCCCGTTTCAAATATTTGATCTCTGAGCGGGATTTTATCTTTCTCCACCGTTCTCAACCAATCAATGTATTGATCAGCCGTCCATTCTTTCGTTTCTTCTTCCCCCATGTTAATCGAGAAGGTCTGTTTCCCCGGGTAAAATTTCACCGTGTTTTCCGTGCCCCCGAGCTTCAATTTCCAGATCAAAGAGACCACCGGAGGATTTTTGGGAGACCATTTGGCGACAATGGGAGAAGATTTATCAACCATATGATCGATCTCGAGGTTTTCTATCTCTCGGTAGATGCGAAAGTAGTCATAGAGCGTCTTGGCGTTTTCCCATCCAAAAAAAGGCGGCTTAATTATTTTTCCTTCCTTGTCTCGAATTTTGGAGGTGTGGACCAGATGAAAGATTCTTGAGGGATGATTGGGATTCAGATATTCACGTGAAATAGATTTTCTCCAGAAATCATTATTAAACTCGATTTTTTCTCGAGGAATTTCTCCTTCCCGGTCTTCTTCTTTGTCGGGCAGCTCTCGGTCCTCACGGATGCAAACACTGACGGCTATTTTCCCACCTCGAGCAACTATGCCGACCCCCGCGCAGCGATCCTGAAATCCGCTCTCGTCGAGATCCTCGGTAAAAAGATCCTTCATCAGATGATACATCCTTTGGGGATTCATACCGGGGAAACCACCGGTTTGACCTTCCTCGAAGGTTCTCGTGAGGACGCGATAACGATTGCCGCTCCGGCCGTGCTGTGTTGCTCGTAGCTGTTCTTCGAGCTGATGATCTTGCTCATGAGAGTGGTCATGTGCATCCCCATGAGCTTCAGCAGGAGCTCCATGCCCTGCTGCGCCATGAGCTCCGTGCGTTGCCCCAGCAGGTGCAGCTTCTTCGTGTCCTTCTCCATGACCTTGATCATGCCCATTTGTGTCTTCCGGAATATCGATCAGCGGATGGTTGAGGTAGGGGAGAAGATTGGCTTCTTCGGGTTTTCGCGTGGCCGTCAGAGGATCCAGCCAGTCGAGAGCATAGCGCTCAGCAATACCACAAAGCTTCGTATTGAGCTTCAGAGGATGCCTGCGATCTTCATTGATGCAAAAGAGAAGACTGCTCTGCATTTTTTTATCAATCCCGATGACATCTTTGTCTCGCTCTTGGTCTCGCTCGATCAGGACTCTTCCCTGAATTCTCTTCACCGCCTCGCCGTAATCCTTGGTCAGGCGACCCTCAAGGTCTTTCATCGCTTCGAGTGAGTCAGTCTGAGGAGCGCTGCGGTCTCCCTCTTTGGCCAATATGGCATCGAGTATATCTTTTGCTGCTTTCGGATAGATATGAAAACCATCCCCTCCATGAGCCTGCCCTCCACCTTCACCTTCTTCCCCATTTGTTTTATGTGCGTCATGTCCATGACCATGGGCATTCGCTCCGTCACCGAGAAGCCATTTGATGAGAGGCTTTTCTCTTAAGGCTTTTATGCGGCTGCGAAGAGAAGCATCCCACCGACCACCTTCGTCTTTGGACCATTCTCGTCCTTTCTCTGCCGTTTTTTTCTCAAAATATTTCCCCCCCCTTTCGATCAAACCGATATTGCTTATCTTTTTTCTCCCCCAACTCACAACTCCCCCGATTCTATTGGTCAACTCTTCTGTAGCCGCTTTCGCAGGATCGAGAAGGAGGGTGCGAGTTAAGCTAGGACCTAACTCATTACGGTGAAATTTACTACCACCTCCGCTCATAAAAATGCATAAAATATCACCCTATGATAGCACAAATTTGGCTTGAAATCGAGCTCTGAAGACTGAAAAGGGGAGAGGTTTTGGTGTCCTCAATACTTCGCACAATATATCTTAGGCGAAGTAATCACTTCTCTGGAAATGGGGGACTGAGAAGCTTTCAGGTTTCAGCTTTCAGGTTTTAGGTTCGCTATTTTTCTTTTGATGTGAATTCCTGTATTTTGTGTTTGTTTTTCTGAAAGCTAAAAGCTAGAAGCTAAAACCTAACCCATGCTCGTTATCAACTTCAAAACCTACCACGAATCCACGGGAAAAAATGCCGTGAAGCTGGCAAAAATCATTGATAAAGTTTCGGCAAAATCTCCAGTTCCTGTGTTGATCGCTGTCCAAGCTTTGGATTTGGAAAAAGTTTCCAAAGCCGTGAAGCACGTGAAAGTCATCGCACAACACATCGACGGAGTTGGCTATGGAGCGCATACAGGACATCTTTCACCAGAGGAAGTCAAGAACCATGGGGGAGTTGGGACATTGATTAACCATTCCGAATCCCCTGTTCCATTTGAGCAACTTGGAAAGTCCATCGATCTCGCGCAGTCTGTTTTCGGTGAAAACGTGATTGTGTGTAGCCCATCGTATGACTCAACCGTCTTGATCGATCGTGACTTCGATCCGCACCTCATTGCTTACGAACCTCCTGAGCTCATTGGTGGCAATATCTCTGTGGCATCATCGAAGCCCGAGATCATCAAAAAGGTTGTCGGCATCTCATCCGAACGTCAAATCCTCGTTGGTGCCGGCATCAAAACCCTCGAAGATATCAAAGTAAGCCTCAAGCTCGGTGCGATTGGTGTCCTCGTTGCGAGTGGTGTCGTCCGCGCTGAGGACCCAGGAAAAGTCGTGAAGGAGTTTTTGAAGGCGTGGAAATAGCTTGCAAATAGTAACGTGATGCGTTATCATAATAACGTACCTCGATATGATCATTAGCTTTCAGGACTCAGAAACAGAAAAAGTCTTTCAGCGAGAGTTCTCTCGAAAGCTTCCTCAAGATATCCAGAGATCAGCTCTCCGAAAGCTCCTCATGGTGCATGCTGCAAATGATCTTCGAGATCTGATAGCGCCTCCATCAAATCATTTAGAATCTCTTCATGGAGATAGAAATGGTCAGTACAGTATTCGAATCAATGACCAGTGGAGAATATGCTTTGAATGGAGCAATGGTAATGCTTCTCAAGTAGAAATAACTGATTATCATTAAATCTATGGCTAAAAAATTATTAGCAGTACATCCCGGTGAAATCCTCTCTGAGGAATTTCTAAAGCCATACTCTCTTACTCAATATCGATTGGCAAAGGACATTGGTGTGCCACCAATTCGGATCAATCAAATTATCCACGGTATGCGATGTATTACGGCAGATACCGCTTTGCGTCTTTCCAGATACTTCAAAACCACACCTGAATTCTGGCTCAATCTTCAAGCTCATTATGATCTCGAGGAGCAGCGGCAATCACTTTCTCAGCAGTGGTATGCAGCCGTGAAAATTTTCAAGCCAGTTCAGGCAACTGTATAGATGAAATGACCTTGGTTCAAACCCTTCTCCTGGAACATGGCGTGGGATTTGCTTCCGTCATCTTGACGCTCACGGCTTGATCGACTACTATGTGTATAGATTAAAAGTCTTTACACATTGCTATGGAGCATCGTACCAATATCGTACTCGATACAACATTTATTATTTCTTTAAAGAAAGCAACTGGGCAAGAAACGATTCGCGCGGCGCTTGAGACCGCCGGAAAGTTTTTTATTCAGGAGAATAAGCGAATAAAAAAGATGCAGGGCATAAGGAAATATATGGGGTCTGGAATTTGGGATGGAAATTTGAAAGAAATGAGAAAAGATAGATTTCCTCATGTCATCTTATGATCCTTGTTGATTCGAGTGTTTGGATAGAATATTTTCGGTCCAAATCTCATCCACATGCGAAAGCGCTTGATGAGATTATTCTAGAAAACGCAACATCAATAGTATTGTGTGATATCGTCCTGGCGGAAGTACTTCGTGGCATAAGAAGCGATGACGCTTTTGAAGAAATTAAGGATTTCTTGGTTCCTTACGTTTTTTTCTCACCCTGTACTCTTGAAACGTATATCCAAGCGGCATTACTCTACAGGAAGTGCAGAAAGCATGGTGTAACGATCCGGTCATTTTCAGACAGCCTTATTGCAACTATTGCTCTCATAAACAAAGTTCCTTTATGGACTTTGGATAAAGACTTTAAAAAAATCCAAAAAATTGCCCCTCTCAAGCTGTATACTCCTGACCAATAGATGCATATGAAGAAATGGATCTTCAAAGCCTTTCAATTCCTCCTCCTGCTCACCCCAGGGCTTTTTCTTTTCTATCTTGACCGCTTTCAGGTTGGAATTCCGACCAATCTGCTCGAATTTTCCGTGGGCGGCCTTTTTCTCTTCTGGCTGCTTGGCCTTGGTTTCTTGGGATTCCCACGGCCCATGCTGGGAAGATGGCATCGAGCAGCGCTTATTTTTTTCCTTGCCGCGGCGACGCTGGCTACCGCAAAGACCGTGCTGACCTTGGAGCTGGGACAATCCGTACCGCTTGGCATCTGGAAAGGCTGGTTTGTGATGCCAGCTTGTTATTACCTCATGCTCGTGAGCTCGTTTCGTACTCGCAGCGAGCTTGGGCGAGTGGTCGATGTGACGCTTGCCCTGGTGGCCCTCACGAGCGCTGTTATGCTGCTGCAATTCTTCACCGGTATCTTCTCCGAGGTGATGAGCACCCCGGACCTTCGTTTGGTCTGGCCCTACCTGGACCCTTGGAGTGGGCTTGGAGCGAGTGGCAATTATCCGGCGCTGTTTCTCTCACCCTTCCTCTGCCTTGGCTTCATGATGCTGATTCGCAGCGAGAAGAGCATGGAGAGATTTTTTTATGCGGCAACGTCGCTGATCATCGCTCTCACCGTCTATTTCACCAAGTCCTACGGTGCCTGGATCGCGGTCATTGGAGCTTGTTCCATCGGAAGCTTCTTCATCTTCTCCGGAGTCAAGCGATGGGTCATGACTCCCCTTTTTGCTCTTCTTCTTGTGATCGGTCTGTACGCTGATCAGAAGAATACCGAGAAATTTCGCTTTGGCTTGGATCTCGGGAATCAAAGCGTGATCACCTCGAGCGAGGAACGATTGAATATCTGGAAGGTCAGCTGGGATCTGATCCAGCGTGATCCTCTCTTCGGCGTGGGTCCCGGACAATTTCAGCGATCCTTCGCTCAACAGGCCCCGGTAACCCTGCAGCGAGACGTGAGCCGAGGCGAAATCAATCATGCGCTGCACAGCCACAATACCTTCCTTATGTTTTGGCTTTCCAATGGGATCTTGGGCCTGCTCAGCTATCTTTTTCTCGTGGGAGTCTGGGCTATCTTCGTGCCGAAAGAATGGCGTTGGACACTTCTCGCTCCCCTCCTCTACCTCCTGGCGCATGGGCTCATTGACGTGACGTATTTCAAAAATGATCTCGCCACCAGCTTCTTCTTCCTCGGCGGTCTCATGACGATCGCCAGATCCACGAATCTCGTGAGTGGCACCGTGGAGGAAGGTCTCAAGATTGGAAAATCACTCGGCTACCCCACGATCAATCTTCAGTTCGCAAGCCCACCGGAGAAGCCATACGGCGTGTATTCCGCTTCTGTGGTGATTGATGGGAAGAAGAGGATGGGCCTCCTCTACTACGGTCCTCGGATGGTCAAGGGGTTGGCGGATCAGATTGTCTGTGAGATGACCATCCTTGATTTCGAAGCCGATCTGTACGGCAAGCGCCTCCCCTGCGTCTTCGGTGAATTTATTCGTCCTCCGAAGTCGTTTTCTGGCTTAGGGGAGCTCAAAAAACAGATTGAAAAAGATGTGCTCGTGGCGAAGCACCGCAGGATTATATAGCAATGAGAATCGTCCCAATCACCACCAGAACTGTGCCGGGAATCTTTTCAATGACGCGTTCTTTCAG
>OBEQ011743036.1_pt1 | contig 30275 bp, 27 predicted proteins | sample 1670901 | NCBI WGS metagenome assembly OBEQ01 (sample SAMEA104232315, study PRJEB22302) | groundwater metagenome | biome: forest; feature: aquifer; material: groundwater | place: USA | collected 2011-08-07 | depth 5.4 m
GACGAGGCCGCGGGGGGAGGTGCCGTTCTCGCCGTACGAGATGGTTAAAGGGCGAAGCGTGCGCGCGGTGTCGCGTTCGGGCGTCGTGCCGCAGGCCTACATTTCGCGGAACGAGGCACTCGCCGCGTGCAGCGCGTCCAGGAAACGCCTGTGTACCGAGGAAGAATGGATGTTTGCGTGTCAAGGCAAGCGACCGACTACGTTTCCCTATGGGGACACACGTAAGGACGGTTATTGCAACGACGCCGGAAAAGCTCCGCTGCAGTTGCTGTACTCGGTCCAAGACGACGGGACGTACGGCTTCGAGCCGATGAACGATCCACGTCTGAACCAAATCGGCGGCACTGTCGCGCGCACGGGCAGCCACCGGCGCTGCACGAACAGCTACGGCGTCTTCGACATGGTCGGCAATCTGCACGAGTGGGTCGATGATCCCGCCGGTACGTTCCGCGGTGGATACTACTTGGACACACACATCAACGGTGACGGTTGCCGATACCGGACGATAGCCCACGACGTGAGCTATCATGACTACTCGACGGGCTTTCGGTGCTGCGCGGAGCCGCGCCGGTAAGAGCCCGTGGCCTGCACGAAGAAGGGGCTATGTCCATGACGACTCGGATTGCCACAGCTCTCGCCGGTGGGACGGCGAAGGCATCTGCAGAACAAATTCTTCGCGACATGCGAGCGCAGCTCGGCGGCACGCCGCCGGTTCTTGTTACCGTCTTCGCATCGACATCGCAGCCTCTTGGTGAGGTGGTGCAATATCTTGCCGCCGAGCTTCCGGGCGTGACGATTCTCGGCGCTTCGACCGCCGGAGAGTTCACCGAAAAAGGAGACGCTAAGAGCTCGATCTCTGCCTTCGCGCTCGCCGGCGACTACAAAGTGTTTGCGGGCATGGGTCTCGACCTCAAAGCGAACCCGGAACGTGCGGTGCGGCAGGCCATCGAGGGCTTGCCAAAAGCCGTGCAGGGCTACAGTCATCGGACGGGAATTCTGTTGCTCGACCCGCTCGCGGGAAACGGCGAGGAGGTCACGCTCATCGCGGCCTCCATGCTCGGCGCGGACGAGCCGCTCGCCGGCGGCGCCGCGGGGGACGATCTGCAAATGAAAACGACCCACGTGGCATGCGGCTCGCGCGCGGCCAGTGATGCCGTCGTCATTGCGCAGATCTTCTCCAAGTCGCCCCTGGGCCTTGGCGTGTGTCACGGCCACACGCCGCTCAGCAAACCGCTCAAAGTGACGAGCGCGCTCGGCAACGTGGTCAAGACGATCGAAGGCCGCCCCGCTTGGGAGGTTTGGCTCGAGCACACGCGTGATCGAGCGCGCGAGCGCGGCATCGACCAAGCCGCCATGACGGCGGCGGACGAAGGCCCCTACCTGCTGCGCTACGAAGCAGGGCTCGCCGCGGGCGCGGAGTACAAGATCCGCGCCCCCTTGTCGCGCACGGAGGACGGCGCGATCAGCTTCGCGTGCGGCATCCCCGAGGGGACGGTGATTCGCATCACCGAGAGCGCCGCCGAGTCGCAGATCGCCAGCGCGCGCGAGGCGGCCAAACGCGCGCGCGCGCAGCTCGGGGGAAGGCCGGCGGCGGGAGCGCTCGTGTTCGACTGCATCTGCCGCAATCTCATTCTCGACAAGGGGTTCGACGCCGCGGTCCGCGGCATGAGCGCCGAGCTCGGCGACGTGCCGATCTGCGGATTCGAGACGTACGGGGAAATCGCGCTCGACGCGGGCGACATGAGCGGCTTTCACAACACGACCAGCGTCGTGTTGGCATTTCCGAAGTAGTGAGCGGTTCCACAAGTCCCCTCCTACAACGCAGGGTCAAGCGGACCGCGCTCGCCGCTCTGCTGGCGCCCACGCTCGGGGAAGAAAAAAGCCAGGAAGTGGTCGAGCTCGCATGCCTCACACTCGATCTCAACGCGGTGGACAACCTTCGAAGCGATCAGGCGCTCGCCATCCTCGATTTGCTCGCGGAGTGTCCCGGAATCGTTGGGGTCGTCGCGCGGTTCGTGAAACTACGTGGCGAGCTCGCCGGGCTCACCCGGCGCGAGTCGAGCGCGCCGCCTCCCAACACGTCCAGACCGGCGGCGCTTGCGCCGCCGAAATCAACGACCCTCCCATCGCCCAGACACCGGGCCGAGGCGCCGGTGGCGCGCGCGCCAGGCCCGGACCTGAAAACACCCGATCTGCTTGCGTTTTTGGCGCCGTCGCTCGGTGAAGAAAAGGGGCTCGAGGCGATCGCAGCGTACGCTGCCAAAATCGAGGTGAGCGGGCCCACGTATACGCGGGCCGAAGCGCTGAGAATGTTCGAGCTCATGGCCCAAGCAGAAGGAATGCTCGGCGTCGTGGCCCGGTTCGTAAGGGCACGCTTCATTCTGAAGTTCCCTCTTTAGATTCCGGTCTTAGAGATCCGTCATGACCTACGTGCTCATGACGAAGCTCAGTACCTCAGCCCTGCGCGATCCGCGGGGCTTGCGCACGACCGGCCGCGACTGGATGCGCAAGATCAAAGAAGCGTGCCCGGACGTCGTCTGGCGCGCGCACTACGCGCTGCTGGGTCCGTACGATTTTTTGGACATCTTCGAGGCGCCCGACGAAAAATCGGCCTTTCGCGTCGCACTGCTCTCACGTGAGCTCGGCGCCGTGAGGGCCTCGAGCTGGCCAGCGATGCAGTACGACGCCTTTCTGGAGATGGCCGATGCCGTGTCCTTGCACGGCCACCCGTGACGTCGCCCGTTCTTACTGACAGTCGATTCGGTTGTTCGCCGTGATGTGGCAGCCTGACCGTTTGCAGTCGCGCGCGTGGACGAATTTGCCGCCCTGGCAAATGAGCTCGCTCTTGGTATCCATCGCGCAGACGATCATGCCCGGAACACCGCATGGATCATTGAGCTCTGCCATCGACTCGTCGCAGTTGTAGTCGCCGTTCGCCTTAATCGAGCACGCCGTCGCGCCGCGGCAGTACCGGTACAGGTCGAATTTGCCGTCTTTGCACTGCAGCATCTGCTTGTAGTCGGCGCTGCACGCAAAGGTGCCCGGCTTCTTGCACGGGTCGCCCTTCTGCTGGAGGCTCGTGTCGCAGGAGACGGTGTCTTCCATCTTCAGAGAGTCGTGCTTGATCGAGCAGGCTTTTACGCCACGGCACTGGAAGTTGAGCTTGAATTTCCCTTCTTCGCAGATGAGCGCCTTCTTCTTGTCCATCGAGCAAGCCCAGTTGTCGGACTGCGAGAGCATGCAGCCGTCCCCCTCGTCCGCGACCGAATCGTCGCAGTGGACCTTTTTGGTCGAGCGATCCTGAGTGCAGCCTTGGGGCCCCTTGCAAGGAACCAGGCCCAAGGTGAAGTCGGGGCCGCAGGAGAGCCCGTTGTGTGCATCGAGGCACGTTGCCTGCCCGGCCTGGCACTTGGCGCCGACCTTCGGTTTGCAGCTCGCCACGATGACGAGCAGCGACAGGACGACGATCGAAATCGCACAGCGGCGAAGGAAACGGGACATGGGCTCTCCGTTGCGGGTTTAGTGAGCTTCGCGTGAAGGAGGACTAAGAAAACAGGGCAAAAGGTCCCAGTAAAGGATTTCCGTCAGCCCTTCGGAACTTCGCGGCGAAGTGCTCGTCTTGACGGGCGCGTGGAGGCTGACACGCACACTCTGCGACTCACGCCTCTCATGGGCCGTAAAATCGTGCGAGAACGCGGGTCATCATTTCGGGGTCCTTGGTGCCGGCCATTTCCCGGCACGAGGGCATGCTGAGCATGGGGTTTCCGACGTCGACCGTAGGGATGCCGAGGAGTGTCGACGTGATCGGGCCAATGGTCGATCCGCAGGGCAAATCCGTCCGGTGCGCGTAGTGTTGAAGCGGTACGTCGGCGGCTCGACAGAGCTCTGTGAAAAGTGCGGCCGTGCGGCCGCTCGTTGCGTAGCGCTGCTGATGGTTCACTTTCAGGACCGGGCCGCCGTTGAGCGCGGGGCGATGGCGTGGTTCGTGGCGGTCCGCGTAGTTCGGGTGGAGGGCGTGCGCCATGTCGGCAGATACGCAAAACGACGCGCTGGTGACGCGGGATACCTCGTCGGCACCTCCGCCCGTCGCGGAGACTAGGCGCTGCATCACGCGTGGCAAGAAGGCCGATTGTGCGCCTGTGGCGCTCTGGCTCCCGACCTCTTCATGATCGAACAGCGCGGCGAGCGGCAAGGTATCGCCCGTTTCCGAGGACGGCGCGGCGTGAACGAGCGCTGTGATCGCCGCGTGGCACATCGCGAGGTTGTCGAGGCGCGCGGAGAAGAGAAGGTCGTCTTTGGCGCCCCCGAGCGCAGGCGCGAGCGTGTCGTAGAGCATGAGATCGAGTGCGACGATCGCGGTGGGATCGACCCCCGCCGCGCTCGCGCAGAGGGTCGCCAGATCGCACGTGCCGCCGTCCGAGAGGCCGAGGATCGGCGCGAGGGGCTCCTGACGGTTGAGCGCGACGCCCTTTTCGTTGACGTCGCGATCGAGATGAATGGCAAGCTGCGCGACACGCACGCGCGGCGCGTCGAGCTTCACCAGGTGCGTGGTGATGGTGCCGTCGGATTGCCGCGTGAGCGCGCGGCCGGCGAGCGCGAGATCCCGATCGAGCCAGGAGTTGAGGAGCGCCCCGCCGTACACTTCGACGCCGAGCTGCAAATAGCCGTCTTTGGTGTACTCCGGCTTTGGCTTGAGGCGCAGGTTCGGGCTATCGGTGTGCGCCCCCACGATGCGAAAGCCGCCGAGCGGCCGCTTCTTTGGCAAGACGAACGCGAGAAGCGCGCTGTCTTCTTGGACGACGAAATAGCGTCCGGACTCGAGCCCGGTCCATGCTGCACGCTCGTCGAGGCGCGTGAAGCCGGCGATGGATAGACGTGCGACGGCGCTCGCGACGGCGTGGAACGGGGTGGGGGATGCGGCGAGAAAGGCGAGCAGATCGGGAAGGGGGTTCGGGATCACGGCAGTAGTAGTAGCCGACTACGACTCCGAATCCGACCCCGACTCCGAATCCGACCCCGACTCCGACCCCGACGGAGGTGTGCGGCTCATGCGCCCTGGCTGATTCAGCGCGCGGCGCGTACACTTTTCACGTGCCCGTCCCCGACAGTCTTCGCCCGGCCTTGTTGGCCTATGCCGATCGGCTAAAGGCCGTGTTCGGCACGCGACTGCGCGGGTTGCGTTTGTTCGGCTCGTACGCCCGCGGTGAGGCCAATGAGGACTCCGATGTCGACGTGCTCGTGCTCGTGGACCAGCTGACGGATCTCGAGATCGGGACCGTGGCCGCCGAGGCTACGCCCATTCTGCTGGAGACTGGTGTGCCCCTGGCGCCCCTTCCCATGGCCACCGAGCGTCTCGAGCAACTTCGTCGCGGTGAACGCCTGTTCGCACGTGTCTTGGATGAGGAGGGACTTCCGCTTTGACACACGAGAATCGACGCGCGGCGATCGCGCAGGAGCTCCGGCACGCGAAGCTCGCGCTCGATGCTGTCCGGCTGCTGCGACAAGCTAGCCTCTACAATGATGCGCTGAGCCGTCTCTACTATGCGCTTTTTCATGCAGCGACCGCGCTCCTCTTGACGGAAGGATTGGAGCCGCGTCGGCATCGAGCGCTGCCAGGTTTGCTCGGTGGGCACTTCTTGGTCTCGGGGGTACTTACGGCCGCGGACATAGCGCTTGTTGGTCGCACGGCAACATATCGGGATCTCGCGGACTACGAGCGTACGTGGGAAGCGACAGAAGACGTCGCGGATGCAGCGTTCAAAGAAGTCGAACCGCTCGTCCAGAAGATCGAGGGGCATCTCACCAGAGGGGGATGGACCGGCGGCGGCTAGTGGCCGCTGACTCTGTGCAGGCGGCAATAGGAAGGCTGTTTCAGCGAGGTATCGACGGCGCGGCTTACCAGCCGAGCCACGTACTTTCGAGCGAAACTTCGCGGTCGGGCGGTACGTTCACCAGCGCGCCGCTGTCGCCAATCTTGTAGATAGTCGGCGTGTAACCACAAATTCAGAGAAGGCCCTTCACCTCGGCATGCGACGCTATGAGGCGCATGGCCCGCGCGAGGAGGGATTTCCCGGGCTCCATTCTGTGCCAAGTGCTCGCGCCGCTCGGATGCGGAAGGCAAATCGCGTCCATTTCGACGCCGTGGTAGCGAATGTGTGTCGAGGTGCCGACGACATCGGCGAGCTTTCTCGTCTGCGCGGGGGCTTTGCCGAGGGTTTCGTCGATGGCGAGCGTGCCCACCGGAATGACCAGGCGAGGCTTCAAGATGCGCACCTCTTCTTCGAGAAAGCGACGGCACCGGGTGATTTCGTCGCCGCCGGGGCGTCGATCGCCGCCGCCGGGCGATTTGCCCGGAAAACAGCGCGCGACCGCGGCCATGTAGATGCGCTCGCGGAATTGGTCCTCTGTGAGGCCGGTCGCCTCTTGGAACCAGCGGAAGAGGGTCTTTCCGGCGGTCCATGCGAAGGGGCGTCCGAACGAGCCCTCACGCGGGCCGGGGGCTTGGCCGATGAGGAGAATGCGCGAGAGGACGGGGGGGCCGTGAACGACGGGGCCGATCATGTTTGGGCATGCGCGGCAGGCGTCGAGCTCGCGGTGGAGGAGGGTGAGGGCGCGGAGGGACATGGGCGGGTTCGGGTTCGGGTTCGGGTTCGGGCTTCTCTCGAAGCGTTTGATTTTGCCGGCGTGCTCGGCCGTGTCAATGCCGAGCGGCCTGCGGCCGTGCCTGCTTCCCAGGCAGCATGTTGCGGTGGCGGGTTCGCGCTGAGGAGGGGGCCGAGGATCGCGCGTAAACGGGACGCGCTGAGCTCGCGGTCTACCGGCACGCGGCTCGCTACATCTTTTCGGATGATCCCGCTGAGCGATGAGAACCCAACGCTGCGGACGCCGGTGGTCACCTATGCGCTCCTCTTTACGATGGCCGCGGTGTGGATCGTCGTGCAGGGGGCGGGGCTCAACCCCGTCGCGCTTGCAACCAGCGTCTGCAACTTGGGGCTCATCCCCGGCGAGATCACCGGGGAAGCGCCGGTCGGGCTTGCCGTCCCGCTTGCGCCCGGGCTGGCGTGTGTCGTCGATCGGCAGGCAATCAACTTCGCCACGCCCTTATTTTGCATGTTTCTCCACGGCAGCTGGGTACACCTTCTCAGCAACGGCCTCTTCTTGTGGGTCTTCGGAAACAATGTCGAAGACAGCATGGGGCGCTTGCGCTTTCTGCTCTTCTACCTGATTTGCGGCCTGGCAGCGTCCGCGGCGCAGGTGGCGGTCAATCCTGCTTCGCCGATTCCCATGGTGGGTGCGTCGGGAGCGATCTCGGGCGTGATGGCGGCCTATCTCGTTCTTTATCCTCGAGCATGGGTCAACATGCTCTTTTTCATATTCATCGTGCCGATGCGCGCGTGGGTGGTGATCTTGTGGTGGTTCGCGCTGCAGCTCCTCGCGGCACGCACGATGTTCTCCGGCATCGAGCGTGAGGTCTCCTCGGGGATCGCGGTGATGGCGCACATGGGTGGCTTCGTGACGGGGCTCGCGCTGGTGAAGCCGTTCGAAAATCGAAAGCGGGTGTACGAGCGCGTGCAGCGCGCGCGAAGAGTGCGATCGCATCCCGTCTGGCGGTGAGGTTCGTCGCCTAGAGAGCTTTTTGAGCCGACGGGGACATCGTGATACTCCGATGTCCCTAGGAGGCTCTTCCATGACGAACGGCAAGCTTGTTCTGAAAACCACGCTCGCAGCAGCAGCTCTTTCCCTGGGCCTCGTATCGTCGCCGGTTCCCGCACAAGCGGCAGGCGGAGACGCGTTCATGCGCGTTGATGGGATCGAGGGCGAAGCGACCGAGCGCAATCACGCGAAGTGGTCGAACATTGCCTCGTTCAGCTGGGGAGCCACCAATTCAGGCGGACTGGCCATGGGCGGCGGTGGTGGTGCCGGCAAGGTGCAGTTCAATCAGGTGATGGTCACCAAGACGATCGACAAGGCGACCCCGAAGCTCGCGCAGGTGCTTGCCGAGGGAAGGCACCTCGCCAAAGTGGAGTTCGACTTCACGCGCGGCGGCCGTGCGGAGTTCGCATACCTCAAGGTGACGCTCATGGACGTCACGGTCTCGACGGAGACGATTGCGGTCGCTTCCGCCGCGGACCCGGGGGTCGAGCATGTTGGGTTCAATTTCGCGAAAGTGGAGATTGAATACAAAGAGCAGAAGGCGGATGGGTCGGCCGGGCCGCCGGTGAAGTTCGGGTGGGATGTTAAGCAGAACGTGAAGATCTGACGCGGCGGCGACGCGCGCACCTCTCTGTGATCCCGCAGATCACAGTCGACCGACCCAAGAGCGGCATCTTGCGCTAGCGACCGAAAGATGACGCGATGCCATCTATGCTTCTATGGAAGCGGTGGCCTCTTCGAAGATCCGCCGCGTGCGTGGCGTGGCCTGCGCGCCGACTCGGGTCGTGCTCGCAAGCACCCCGGTTGGTCTGGACAGCGAGCATGTCACCCCAAAAACCAAACCGCCACCGGCGCGACGAACGCCGTGAGAATCCCCGCGATCACCATCGCCACGCTCGACGCCGCCCCCTCCAGCGCCCCCTCCTCGAGCGCACGCGCGGTTCCAATTCCGTGCGCCGCGGTGCCAAGGGCCACACCCCGCGCGAGCCGGTCTCGGATACCGATGACGTCGAGCACCGCAGGACCGATGGCCATTCCGAGCACGCCGGTCCACACGACGATGGCTGCCGTGAGCGATGGCATGCCGCCGAGTCGCTCGGAGAGCTGCATCGCAATCGGGGTGGTGACAGATTTGGGGGCCAAGGTGAGGAGCATTGGCCGCGCGAGCCCGAACCATGCGCCGATCGCGAGCACGCTGGTCATCGCCACGAGCGAGCCGATGGCAATGGAGGTCAGAACCGTTCGCGCGTGGACGCGCAATAGGGCCCGGTTGCGGTAGAGAGGAACGGCGAGGGCGACGGTTGCCGGTCCGAGAAGCCAGCTCAGAGGTCGCGCCCCCTCTTGATACGCGCGCAGATCGATCTTTCCGAAGACGACGATGAGCGAGAGCACGATCGAGCTCGCAAGCACTGGAAGCGTGAGCACGAGGCGATGGCGCGCATGAACGGCACGAAAGAACGCGTAGAGGGCGATCGTTGTCGAGGTCGCGAGGACGAGCCAGCCGGCGCTGGTCATTGTCCGCTCGACCGCCAGGCCCCGTCGGGCGTGGCCGGGGCCTCGGTCTCACTGCGGCGAAAGCGCGACGCTACGACCGCCGTCGCGATCATCGCGGCCACCGTGGAAATGACAATCGCGGCCGCGAGCGGCCCAAAATGCGCCCCAATCTCGCTCTTGAAGGCGACCGCACCCACCGCGGCGGGGACGAAGAGAAGCCCGAGGTGATCGAGGAGAAGCTTTGCCCCATTCTCGACCCACGACAACCGCACGATTTTCGTCCTGAGCAGAGCGAGGAGAACGATGGCGCCGACGACGTTGCCCGGAACAGGCAACGACAGGCCGCGCGCAGCCGCATCGCTCGCGACGTAAATTCCAGCAAGAAATGCAACCTGCAAAAGCGACCTGACGAGCACGGCGCGCACCATACCACGGGGGACACCGTGCTCTGCCGTTGTCTCGCGTGCAATGTCACTCGGCACTTCGTTGCGATGGCGTTAGCAGCTTGACCGCGCCTGGGGCCACGTCGATGTCCACGTACCCGTCGAGCTCACGGGCGCAATCGTCGATGTGCGCCCAGCGTCCGTCCGCGCGCACACGGACGTGCGTCGCGCGCGTGGTCTCGAAGGTTGGGAGCGCAACGTCCCCTTCCTCCGCGGCGCGCCTGAGGTGGGTGACGAGCGACTGCTTTGCCTCCGGCCCCACGAGCACCACATCGAGCTCGCCGTCGTAGCATTGAGCCTCGGGTGCCACGCCGAGCGCGGGGCCGAGGCTTCGCGCATTCATCACGGCGGCCAGGACGTATCTGCCCGACAGATCGCGGCCGTCGACCTCGAGCTCGACGTGCCGTGGGGCATAGTCGTCGAGCTCGTCCGCGATGAGGCGGAGCGCTTTGGGCAGCTTCTTGTGCTTCTTGGACGCCTTTTCCGCGACGACGTAGGCGAAGACGCCCACCCCGAAGCCTTCGAGAAAGTACTCCTTTGCCTGCCGACTCTGCACGACGCCGAGATCGACGCGCTGCTCGACCGGGTGTGCCAGGCCGAGGATCGCAGCCGTCGGGTCTACGCCGACTCCAAGTGACCGCGCCACGTTGTTCGCGGTGCCCATCGGAACGATCGCCATGGGGAAGTTCGTGCCGGCGAGCCGCTTGGCGACCCTCGCAATGGTGCCGTCGCCACCGGCCACCACCACCACGTCTGTGCCATGGCAGAGGCAGTCATCGAGCTCCTTTTTGTCGAGACAGCGATCGACCTTCCAGCCGATCTCCGCCAGCCCCGACAGAATTGCCTCTTGCGAGGCGGCTGTGCCGGACTTCTTGTTGTAGATGAGCGTCGCGCGCATCGGAACTCGGCCAAGTGCACGAAGCGCGCCGCCCGCGCGGGCACGTTGGCCTCGCTCCTGCAAAGGTCCGACTCGTGCGCATTCTCGTGACGAACGACGATGGGGTCTACAGCCCCGGAATACGCGTGCTTGCCGAGGTCGCATCCACCTTCGGCGAGGTTCGGATCGTCGCTCCTGATCTCGAGCAGTCTTCGGTGGCCCACGCAGTGACCGCGTCGAGGCCGCTGTCTTATCGTCGTGCCCGCGTAGGACCCTTCGAGGCCTTTCGCGTGAACGGCACGCCGGCCGACTGCGTGGGGCTGGGTCTGTACGTATGGGGGGCGGTCGACGTCGTGTTCTCCGGGCTGAACCTCGGGCTGAACGTGGGCAACGCCATGTGGCATTCAGGCACTCTCGCCGCCGCAAAGCAGGCCTCGCTATTGGGCATTCGCGGAGTTGCGTTCAGCGCGCCAGACACCGGCGATGAAGCGAACTACACGGCGATTCGGCCGCACCTGGAGCGTGTGATCGCACGGCTCCTCGAGCTTCCGCAGCTCACGCTGACCAATGTGAACTTTCCTCAAAATGCGCGCGGCGTCCGATTTACGCGCCAGTCGGTTCGTCACTACGAGGGCCGCATCGAACAGGCACACGATCCCCAGGGTCGCGAGATCTACTGGTTCGTTCCGCGCCCGGTGGGACCTGCGGAAGTCGGCACGGACCGTTGGGCCATCGAGCAGGAGCTCGTGTCGATCACCCCGCTCCGGCTCGAGCTCACCGATCACCGTGCATTGGAGAAGTTGATCGAAACAGGAGCCGGATTTTGAAACATACCGCCAGATATGCCTAGGTCACTCGGCGGCTCGCTTCGACCCGGCGTCCACATCCCAATTCGGCCAGAGGAGCACGGCGGGGTGGACCTTGAGTGCGCGCGCGAGCCTCTCGGCTCGCTCAGCACCCAGAGTGGAGCGCCCGCTCCGGCCTCAGTACTCGCTCGTATGCACCAGCATCTTCTCCAGCCGCACGTACGACGACCCGCTCCACCACACGCGCATCTCCATGTGGTGCCCCGCCCGGCCCTCCAGATTCCCATTCACCGTAAACCGCTGATACTTGAACGGCGCGTGAAACTCTCGCCGGTGAATTCTCCGCGACCCCACCACCTGATCGGTGTCCGCGTCGTGCACTTCGAGAACGACGACCTCGTTGTCGTCGGCCACGTTGTTGTCCACCATCAGAAAGAGCACCCCGTGCGCCGACCCACCGCCCCAATCGGTGGCATAGGGCCCAAACGCCATGTGATCCGGCCTGTCCAGCCCAGTGCTTGCTGACCATCCTCCCGAGTCGTCGCGCCCGATCTTGTGGGAGAGCTGGTTCGGCGTGAACGCTCGCCCTCTGATGTTGCCCCCAGGCGTGTCCGTGGGCAGCGTGAGTCGGCGTTTCGCCTCGATAGTCGTTGCTCCGCCCGCCACGGGGAGTGAGATGTTCTCGTGAATCAAACCGCCGCCCAGCTCGATGCCTCCGTGCACGGAGCACAGGCAGAGGCCCAAGTCGTCGTTGTCGCTCGGCCCCACGTGCGCAAGCTGCGCCGAGCGCCCGGCCGCATACGCGTTCGTCGCGCTCACGCTGATGGGTTGCGCCGCCCAGCCGATGGTCACGTCGGTGGAGAGAGTCGCTTCGTTGCGGAGATCGTTCCACATGCTGGGCGAGAGCGTCTTGTTGCTGCCGCCCCAAGTCATGTTGATCGCCTTCTGCTCGGGGCGCCAAAAGCGGTGATAGCGCTTCAAGTAGTGTGGATTGGGCCATTGAGTCATGACGAACCCACCGATGAGACTGTAGTTGCCGGCAAATGCCGGGTTGCCGGCACCGTTTCGGACTTGCATCGTGCGATCGATGTAGTTCTTGTCGCCGTGGAGCTCGTAGCCGAGCTGCACGTAGACCGGACGGCGAATGCCGTCTGGAAAGAGCTCGTGCTCGTGGCACGCGTCGCCGGTGTGCGGTCGCTGCCCGTCAGCCTGCTTCACCAGCGGTCCTTCGTAGACGAGCTTGATTCCCCCGGAGATGGACTTCTCGCTGATGGGGTCGATCCTCTGCGAAAACGGAATCGAGCCGGGATTGCACGCCTCCCACCATGGGATGCGCGAATTGGTGATGAGCGGCGCCTCGTTGAGGCTGTACCAATTGCAAATGCTGCCGTTTTTGCCGCAGTTGGGGTCGTCGTTGGCCTCGGGCACGAGACTCGGAAACTCGATGTGCTCGGCCCCTTTGTAGCTCGTTGGCCAGCGCCCTTCGCCGTCTTCGCCGGGGACGAACATATTCACGGGACGGCCGTCCGGGTCTTTCAAGTTGAAGTCGAGCACGTCGCCGTCCTGTCCGTTCAAGGGAAAGAGGCCGTTCATTTTTCCGTAGAAGCCCGTCTGATCGATCCACGCCACGTAGAACTTACCGACGAACACGCGGTCGTTGGGGTTCGGCCCGTCGCCGCGCGCGGGATCGAAGCCCATCCCATCGAGGGCCGCGCGGACGAGATCGCGCACGCGCTTGGTCGAGGAGGCGGAAAAATTGTCGATGTGCGGCAGGGTCGGATCGTCGGCGGATGCGTCCCCATCGGGCGGATCGGTCGGGGTGACGCCGGCGTCTTTGGCTGGTGCCGCCTCCACCGATGTAGCCGCATCGCGCGCATCGGGCGTGGAGTCCTCGTCGGGAGCAGCAGGGGTAAGGTCGGCCGCCGTGCCTCCGGCGGCGCAGCTGGCCAGGATCGGAATCGCCAGAGCGAGACTTGGGAGCTTTCGGGCACGCGGCATCGTGCCCCTTTCCAAAGCAACCGCTGTGCCTCCAGAAATCCCGAGAAAATGGGGGCCCGCTTCGCGTGCGGGCGCGAGATTCGCGACGCGGCGCGAGGACCTGCTCGCGTCGTCTCGACGCGGATCCCAACCGATCCATCGGCGGCGATTCGCTCGCCTATTTGAGAAATGGGCAGTTTTGCATCGCCATGCAGCGGTGCGATTCCGGGTGGCTCAGAAAGTACACATCGTGTCCGCTTGTCGCGAAGAAGCGTCCCACCAGGTGGTCGTAGTAAATCGCGTCGTCGAACGCTTTGCACGGATCGCCGAAGGTCCACACATGCTGACCGAGTGGATTGGTGTAGGCGTTTACGACGGCAATCACCGGTGCGTCCGCGGCCCAGGCCGCGCCGTCCTTCTTCCCCCAACCGTTCAAACGCGGTGCCCATGCTTTCGCCAACGATGGCGCGTCGGTGGGACGTAGCGTGGCGATGCGGGCGAGGCGAAGCGGCACGTCCGGGTGCGGTGCGTCGTATCGGTTTTGGCCTTCGCTGTGCCAGTCACTGTCGAAGAGCGCCTTGTCGCAAGTTTCCGAAGGGTCTGGCGGCGACGCGCACGCATCGCTCGTTTGGTAGTTCATCGAGCATCGCGGCCCCGCCCGCGTTCTTCCCAATCGCGACAACGACTCGATTCCGTGGCCCTCGATGAGCACTTGATTCGGTGTTTTTCCACCCCACGCGTCGTAGAGAGATTGCGGTGTCACGTAGTCCGCGTACTCCGGATACGACGCAAGCGCGCTCGGGGGTAGAAAGGGCAGCGCGCCCGCCGCGCGTGCAAAGGCGTTCCCGCTCTCCACCGGCACGAACTTGTCGCCCACCGTGTTGGAAGAGAGAACGGGGCGTGGCGGCAATGGCTCTCCGTCGAGGCCCGGATTGGGCCGTAGCATGTAGTAAGGCGCGAAATTGATGGGATCGGCCGGATCGATGGCCGCTTGCGTGAGATTCATCAAGCGTCGAAGGTCTGGGCTCTGCCGCTGCAGACCGAGTCCCTCGTTGGGCGAAACCAATGGTGAGCCGACGGGGAAGAGCGAACCCTGGAAAATCGCGCAGCCTTCCTTCGCCTCGCACGTCTTGGCGTCGTCGGCCCTCGCGTGGGGGATGACCGTCGGCTTTTCCCAGGTCGTGATTCGCCGCCCGGCCGGCGCCCCCTCGAGCACTTTGCAGCCTTTGTACGATTCGACCACGTCCGGCTTGTCGTAAATCTGCACGTCGATCCTGTCGCCGACGTTGGCCGCCAGGGGCACGCGAAAGCGTCCGTTTTCGGCCGTTCGCGCGCACCTCACCTCTTTGTTGTCGAGGTTCGTGACAACGACGGTCTTTTTCGAATCGAGCTCCGCCTGCGTCAAGCACGCAATCTCGATCTCTTCGGATTTCACCAGATTGTTCACGACGAAGCGGACGCTCCGCTCCCCGTCGCTGCACGCCGTGTCCGGCCCATTTTGGTACTTCGGAATGTCGCTTGCCGGAATCGATACGACGAGCGGCGACAAGATTTGTTCGAACACCGACTCGGGCACCAGGGCGGAGCGCGTGGCGACGTCGATGAGCCCTCCGCCGCCAGAAATCGGAGCCACCGCCGAGATGAAGGGATCTACGGCACCATGGACTTGTGCCACGATTCCGCCGTACGAATCCCCCGCGCTGAAAAATTTTACCCCTTTTCCACCGACGTCCGGCGTGCCGTTGCCGTCGAAGTCGCCGGCCAGGTTCGGGGCGCCGTCGCCGTCGTAGTCTTGCGTGCCGAGCTGCCCGTCGAACGATCGCACGAGGCGAGTCGCCGCGACTTGATCGAGGACCGACTGGCGCACGTTGTCTCTGGAGTGGAAGATGTGCGCGGTCCACAAGAGGCCGCCAGAATCAGCGGTCCCGTCCGCGTTGAGGTCGCGCGCGCGATGCTGCGTGATGGCCGAGACCCACGGCACCAGGCACGTCTGCCGCAAGAACACCTCGGCGACGGTCTCGAGTCCTTTGTCGAGCACGAGGCCGTGCCCCGGCATGTTGATCCCGAACGTTGCCAGTCCATGTCGCGCGAAGTAGCCCGCGCGCAAGAGGATCTCGGCGCCGTTTTGCGCGGTGCCGTGCGACCACATCACCGTGGAAAAGGGCTGTCTTGCCAGTTTCTCCCGCGGCACGGCGAGCCAGAATTGCACCGTGTCCGCGTGAACGTTCCCTTCGCCGGTCTTGTAGTTGAGCCGAAATCGCGCGTTGGCGTCCTCGTGCTCCGGATCTCCCATGTAGTAAGGTGCTTTGAACGAGCCGATCACGAAGTGATCGATGTTGTCCACAATGCTCGACTCGAGCTCGACCGCGCTCGGGCCTTTGAGGGTCAGGAGCTTGCCGATGAGCTCGTGAATCGTCGTCTTTGCATCGTCCATCTTGACGACGAACGGGCTCTTCGAGGGGCTGATGCAGCGCGCATCGCTCTGCCATGCTGCCGGCTCCTCTTCGCCTGCGCGCGCAAGGCCCGCGGCTCGGAAGGCGGCTCCTTCGGGGGGAAAATCGGTCGAAAGCTTGGCGAAGGGGCCGTTGCCGTAGAGCCCGTCGCGTAGCAGACGCATGTCCTCGTAGACGGGCTGCGTGGTGAACGTCCATGCGAAGGCGACGTGATCGAGGCCTGTTCGCGCGAGATCTCCGTAATACGCGGCGTGCTCACCGCTCGCGAGAATGCTTGCGAGGCGCGCGACGCCGGCCTTCTGCCAAGGATGGTGCACGTAAGAGAACGGCGAGCGCACTTCTTTTCCGTCCGAGCCGCGCAACCTATCGGTGACGACGACGGCGTACTCCGTCTTTTCTTCCATGGGAACGACGGGGCGGAGAATCAAGGTGTCGGTCTCGCGCTCGTACCAGGTCATCACGTCGTCTACGCCGCGGATTTTTCCGGGCGAGGCGAGGCCGAAGGTGTTCGGGTGATCGAGCACGCCGTCGAAGTCGGTGTCGAGCTGGGGCGAGTACTGTCGTTGCGTGAGACCGGGTCCTTCTTCGAGGGTTTCGAAGAGGAGATTTTGCTCCTTGGCGTGCGGATCGTTTGCCCAGTAACGGTTGGGCTCGGCCACGGTGACCGGGAAATTCCCCTCGCCGAGGTCGAGCGCCACCGGCACGCCCGTTCTCAAGTTGATGACGTAGACCGGATCGTTGGAAAAATCCCAGCCATCACCCCGCATGCGCGCGGCAAGATCTTCGAGATCCAGCGCGGGAGCACCTGCCGGCGCGGCGAGGCCCGGCGAGAATGCCATGGTGATGGGCGCGAAGGTTCCCCAGCCCTCCATGTCGTCGAATCCCTCGCGAGCGCGGCGCTCCATCTGCGTGGATGCCGTGAGACTGACGTTGATACGTATGCCCGTGCGGCTGGTGGGATCGGCGACGGTGGCGACGTCGTTGGGTGTCGGAATTTCAGGCACCGGACGGCGCGCGAGATCGAACACGATGGTGGCGCCGTCGCCGGGCGGCGTGGCGCGCAGGCCCGTCGGCGCGGTGTCGACGAAGCATCCGACCGCGAGCAGCGCGGCGATGAGGAAAAGCGCGATCGGCACGGAGGGCACGGCGATCCTACAGCGAAAGCGAAACCCGTACCACGAGGCCGGTACGTGTATTCATTGGGCCGACATCGCGACAGCCTCGCATCTCGCGAGCCAACCTCGCGAGCCCTCGCGAGAGCACCCGTGACGTTTTCATTTTACAGCGGCCGGCTGGGCCGGTGCGTCATCGGCATCCGCCACGCGCGTTCCGGTGAAGGTCGCCGTGACCGAGTGCTCCACGAGGGACGTGCGCATGAACGCGGTCCAGCGCCCCTTGTCCAGTCGGTCGATCTTTCCGTCCATCACACCATCGGGCTTCGGAGCGTCCCACATGGCGGCTTGGCCATTGGCGAGACGAAGAAAATCGATCTTGATCGCGCGAAGATTGTCCAGCACCTGATGCGCTACGAGATCGACGCCTGCGATGCACATTTCCTTGATCTGGGTCTCGTGTCCCACGCATACCGGGCCCAGGCATCGGTCGGATACTTTGTGCGCGATGCCTGCGCAATCAAAGGCTTTCTCCAGCGCTTCGGCGAATGTGGGCGCTCCGAACTTGGCCTCCGCGAGCTTGTCTGCCGCTTGCACGAGGTAGTCTCCGAGCGGCACGCTGAACCCGTGATCTCCCAGCTCGAGGAGCCCATTTTCGACTTTGGGCGAGTGCTCGAGAATATGCAGAAGGGTCGCTGGCACGTGATCGGCGTGCGTCTCCGGCGCGAGAGACGCGGGCGCGTGGAAGATCGTGCGTTGCCCCAGGATGGTGAACCCCAAGCCGGTGAGCGCGTGCGATGCGCCGCTCTCGCCGTTTTCGTTCGGTGTCGGCAGATTGAGCGAGCTTGTGACTTCGAACTTGGTCGCCAGTGACGCCAAATCGTCGACGAGGTCTGCGATCCGTTTGCTGGCGGGCATGTTTTGGTAAACGGTGTCGAAGAAGGCGTCGTTGAACCAGTTCTCGAAGGGGGCTTCGATTTGATCGGGCAAAAGGGCCAACACCGTTGCGATGATGGGGACGTGCGCAGCCTTCAAGAGATCGATGATCGTCTTGGAGGGATTGTCCTTGAGCTGCGAGAGCGCTCGAAGCGAACCGTTGGCCACGTCCGGAAATACGCCGGCAGTCGTCAGATCGTAGCGCGTCGATAGCTCGTATTTGCCCGACAGCGTCGTAAGCGCGGGCTTCTCTTCGGGAGCGGTCTGCTCCTTTTCGTTGGCGGCCACAGTCTCGGGGGCGCTCGGGAGCGAAGTGCCGCCGCCAAAGGCCTCCGAGCCGTCGTTGCTGCCGCAGGCAAGAACGAGGAAAAGCGCGGGGAGGAGACACAGTCTTCGCATGGTTTGCTCCTAGGACTCAGCGCAGCGCGGGTGCTTTTCCGAATACCGGAAACGCTTCGCATATCGAATCGAGCCCCGAGAGAACGCGCGGGAGCTCGCTTCCGTCGAAGTCGATCGCGAAGGTGAGTCGGTTTCCGATGCCTCGCTGATCGACCGCGCAGCCCTTCGCATGAAAACGACCGTCGCTCTTTGCCGTCACGTCGATGCGGAGCCCGCCCACCGTCGCATCGAAGGCGGCCTTTTCACCCGCACTCTGCTCGAGGCGTCTCAATTGATGTCGGAAGCGTACGAATTCGTCTGCGCGGAGCATCGCGGCGAACTGCCCAACGAACCCTCCCGCCGCAATCTTGATGGTCGCGTACACCCAGTCGCGATCGTAGAGGTCCGCCGCAAGTGGGAACGTGCGCCGCCGCGGCCGAACGACGAGGTAGTCGCGGGGCGAGGCGCCAATGCGAAAGGCGAGGAGTTCCTCGACCAAGCCCGCGGAGGTCGAAGGCGCTGGGTAGTAGCGCGCGTAGGCGAGCGATGATTGCGCTTTTTGACGGGACAAGATCCGATTCTCCTTTTCGCGAGCGACGAGTCGCGCCTCGCAGAGGTTCATGAGCAATGGACATGCCGATCGCCGCGATCGCCCTCGTTTCACTGGAAAAACAGCTGCTTCCGAGTGGCAGAAGGGTAAGCGTCGATCCAGCTCGTTGCGGAGGATGTGCGCAGCTCTCGCGATTGCTCGCGATGGTCGCTCGCGATCCGGGACCCGTGTCCGTCTTGACCGCACCATTGCCGCGCGCATACCCTGAAAGTTGCAATGACGGCCTCGGGCGCAGGCCTCCCGGCACACCGCGGTCGGGTTTGGTTCGGGAAATACGAGCTCCTCGCGAGCCTCGGCCAGGGCGGCATGGCCGATGTTTTCCTCGCCGTGGCGAGCTCCGGGCACGGGGTCAAGAAGCTCGTCGTCGTGAAAAGACCGCGCGGCGAGCTCGCCGAAGAGAAGACCCTCCGCGAGATGCTTCTGGACGAGGCGCGTCTCGCGGCGCGACTCAATCACCCGAACGTGGTGCAAACGTACGAGGTCGGTGACTACGAGGGGACGCCCTTCTTGGCCATGGAATTTCTCGAGGGGCAGCCTCTCAACCGTGTCATGCGCGAGGCGCTGCGAACGGGCACGAGCCTGCCGACTCCGTTCTTGATGCGCATCGCGTCCGACGCTCTGGCTGGGCTCCACTACGCGCACGAGCTCTCGGATTACGACGGCCAGCCGCTTCACATCATCCATCGCGACGTGAGCCCGCAGAACGTCTTCGTCACTTACGACGGTCAGGCCAAAATCGTCGATTTTGGAATCGCGAAAGCGGCCGGGAACTCGTCGCACACGGAGGCGGGCTCCTTGAAGGGTAAAATCGCCTACATGGCGCCGGAGCAGGCGAGCGAGCTGCCGATCGACCATCGCGCTGACATTTTCTCGATGGGCATCGTCTGCTGGGAGCTCGCGACCGGGCGTCGGCTCATCGCGGGCGATTCGCCTTCGGCCAAGCTCTACAACATCGTAAACGCAGAGCTGCCGCGCGTCTCGACCGTGCTGCCCGATGTCGACTCGCGCCTCGACGACATCATCGCCAAGGCGCTGGAAAAAGACCCCGACCAGCGGTTTCAGACAGCGCTCGCGATGCGTGAGGCGCTCGAAGAGTACATCGCGCGGAGCGGCCTCATTGTGCTGCCGGATGCCATCGGCAAACTCACGGCCTCGCTGTTTGCGCCGGTTCGCGCCGAAGTGGCGGCGAAGATCAAAGAGCACATGGCGGGCCTCGCGGCGCCGACCCTCCTCGACGCGCGCACGGCCGTGCAGGGGCTCTACCGACTCGATCTCGGCGGCACCTCTCGCGGGCAGTCCATGCCCGACGCATCGATGGGCTCGCTCACCGCCGGGATCAGCGCGATCAAGTCGCATTCCGTCTCTCGCGCGCAGCGTCCCCAGGCTTCTACCGGCATAGGCGTACTTCTGGCGCTCGTCTTCGGGGGCGTCGCCGCCGCGCTCGTCTTGGTCGGCGCGGGGCTCCGCGTAACGGCCACGCGCTCCGCGACTACCTTGGTCGTGAAGCGCGAAAGCGCTCCTCGCATGCTTCGCGAGCTCGGGCCGCAGACTCAGGAGGAACGGAGAATCGACGCGATGGAACGCTCCACCCCTTTGCCGCGCATGCGTCCCGCGCGGGTCGATCCTCCCGCCGTGCCGGCCCTACCGAGCGACCCGAGCAAACCGAAACGCCGAATCGATACCGCGTTTCCTTCGGACTGACACCCGTGCGACTTCACGTTCTCGCCGCCCTCGCTCTCTTTTTCTTCGCGCCGCCGCTCTGGGCGGGAGATCGCGAGGGCGAGGAGCATTTCGCTCGCGGCGTCGAGTTGTATCAAGAGGGGAACTACAAGGCGGCGGTCGTGGAATTCCGGCGCTCGTACGAGGCGTCTCGCAGGTTTGGCGTCCTCTACAATGTTGGACAGGCGCAGTACCAAACGGTCGACTACGTGGGGGCGCTCACGACGTTCCGACGGTATTTGAGAGACGGTGGAGACAAGATCCCGCACGCGCGGAGGGCCGAGGTAGAGCAGGAGATCGCGCGCCTTCGCACACGCGTGGGGCGCATGAACATCAAAGTCGCGCAAGCGGGGGCGGAGATCACGGTCGACGACGACAAAGTGGGAATGTCGCCCCTGCCCGACGAGGTCCTCGTCAGCACGGGTGTGCGGCGCGTGACGGTCACCAAGGATGGCTACAAACCGTTCTCCAAGGCGATCGACGTGGCGGGAGGCGACTCGACCAAGGTCGACGTCGGGCTCTTGCCGGTGACGGACGGAAATGAAGCAAATGAAGTTTCGCCGCCCCGACCGCCCGTAGAGCCGGTTCAGGAAAAGCGCATCCCGTGGGAAGGATGGATCACGGCAGGGGCTCTGACCGTCGGCGCCGTCGTAACCGGAGTGATCGCGCTCAAAGAAAATAGCGATCTCGTCGACGCGCGCGGCACCTTCAACGTTCCGTCGGCCACGCTCAGCGGCGCCAGTACCCGCACCAAGGCGTTCGCCATCATCAGCGACGTGTGCACCGTTGGCGCGCTCGTCGCGGGAGGAATTTCGCTCTACTTGACGCTCAAACCGGAGCCTGCCGAAAAGACACGAATTGGCATCGGCCCCGGCGGTGCGTCACTGTCAGGGACGTTTTGATGCGGCCCGTGATGACCCTCCCGGCGGTCTTCCTCGCGTCGGCGTGCTCCTTCTTTCTCAACGCGTCGGACAAGCAGTGTTCGTCCTACAGCGATTGCGGTGCGCACGGCGGCGAGTTCGTCGGGGCTATCTGCGGGCGGACGGGCGTCTGCAGGCCGTGCACCACGAACAAAGAGTGCATCGACGGGCTCGGCAAGGCGGCGATGTGCATTCACCCGAAGGTCGAATGCCACGCGCGCGAGCAGAGCAATGCTGAAGCCCAGATCGACGCGTGCACTCAGGAACGAAGCCGGTGTCAGGTGCTCGAGTCGGTGGACTGCAAGACCATTCTGGGCGACCCCGCCAACGACGATGCGGTGCTCATCGGGAGTCTCTTCAGCCTGACCGGCTCCAACGCGTTGGCCGGTCTAGCGCGCATGAAGGGCGTGGAGAACGCGTTCAAGGAAATCAGTTCCGTGGGAATTCCTTCGCCGGGCCGAAACGCGCGCACCCTCGTCGTGCTCGAATGCGACGAAGGCGCCAACGTGACGCGCGCCGCGACGCACCTCGTTCAGGACCTCCGCGTCGCCGCAATCGTGGGCCCGGAATCGAGTCAGGATACGACCGACGTGAGTCACATCTCGATACCTTCCGGAACCCTTCTCATCTCCCCTTCGGCGACGAGCAAGCGAATCACCGATCTCGTCGACAACGACCTCGTGTGGCGAACGGCGCCTTCCGACGTGCTGCAGACGCAAGTGCTCGTCGATCAGCTCGCGGCGCTGGAAAGCGCGTTCGTTACCGCCCATCCGAACACCAAAACGAAAGTTGCTTTCGTCTATTCGGAGGACGACTATGGCCGGGACCTTCTCGACCTCATCTTCGCGAAGGCGAAGCTCAATGGCAAAGCGCTCGACGACGCCGAAAACCAGAGTCAGATTCTCAAGCTCAATTACCCGCACAATGCGGAGAACCTTCAAGCTCAAGTCAGCCAGGTGCTGGCCGCGGCTCCGCGCCCGGCGATCGTCGTGGGTCTGGGGTCCAGGGAAATTGCCTCCAAGTTTTTGACGCCGCTCGAAGCGGGCTGGGGGGCGGAGCCGCCCCCGGAGTATCTGTTCTCCGACGCGGTGCACAAGCAAGAGCTTCTCGACGCGGTGTCCGACGATCGCCTTCGAAAGCGCGTGCGCGGGACGATTCCTGCCCCACAGGCGACAGCGGCTTTTCACGCCTTCGTGGCCAAGTATGGAACGCCGCAGGTTCTCGGAGTGGCAGGCGCATACGATTCCATGTTCCTCATTACCTACGCGCTCGTAGATCCACCGAAGGTGGTCACCGGCGACGTGATCCAGAAGGGCTTCCGCTATCTCGTCGACGGTCCAAAAGTCGACGTCGGCGGTGCCAATCTGAGTATGGGATTTCAGGCTCTGTTCGCCCGCACCGACGGCGGCGCTGCAGCCACGTTCAATTTCGAAGGCGCGAGTGGCCCGCTCGACTTCGATCTCGATCGCGGCGAGGCTCCTTCGAACATCGAAGTTTGGTGCATTGGGACGGACCAGGGCAAGCCGGTCTTCGGAGCGTCTGGACGCTACTACGATGCTTCGCGCGCCGAAATCATCGGCTCGTTCACGCCTTGCAACTAAAACTCCCCTTTCAACCCAAGCCGTTTCAGCCGGCTGCGCAGCGTGCTCTCGCTGAGGCCGAGGGAGCGTGCAGCGCGCGATTGATTGCCGTCCGCGCGCGCGAGCACCTGGACAAGGATCTCGCGCTCGAGATCGTCGAAGGTCGTACCCCCTTCGGGGACGTTCAATGCGATCGACGTTGCCGGGATGGCGTCTTCCAAAGGAATGCGCATCGAGCCGGTGGAGGGCGGTGATTCGGGGTGCGCCGAACGGTGGGAGGAAGGCGGCGGAGCTGGTGCCGCGGGGAGCATCAAGTCGTCTTCGCCGATCTCGCGGCCAGGGTGGTAAATGGCAAGGCGCTCCATCACGTTCGATAGCTCGCGTACGTTGCCCGGCCAGGCGTGCCGTTCGAGCGTGTGCCAGGCGGCGTCGGTGAGGCGCGGCACTTTTCGGTTCATGCGCCGCGCCGCGGCTTCGAGCATGGGCGCGCCGAGGCCGCGCACGTCTTCGGTGCGTGCACGGAGTGCGGGGATGGCGATGGTGACGACCGCGAGCCGGTAGTACAAGTCGGCACGGAACGCGCCGCTCTGCGACTGCGCGAGCAGGTCGCGGTTGGTCGCGGCGATGACGCGCAGATCGACACGGCGTGGCTCGCTCCCGCCGACGGGCCATATTTCGCGCGATTCGAGCGCTCGAAGGAGCATCGCTTGAAGTGACGCGGGGGCCTCGCCGATCTCGTCCAGGAAGAGCGTTCCGCCATCTGCCAATTCGAACAAGCCGCGCCGCGAGGCTTGGGCGCCCGTAAATGCGCCTTTCACGTGACCGAAGAGCTCGCTCGTCATGAGCTCCGGCGGGAGTGCGGCCAAGTTTTGCGCGACGAATCGCCCGCGCCGCCGCGCGCTTCTTTCGTGAATGGCGGCTGCGACCAGCTCTTTGCCCACGCCGGTCTCCCCATGAAGCAGAACGCTGGCGTCGGTGCCCGCGACGGCCACGATCTGTTCGAGGACCTTGGCCATCGGGCGCGATGAAACCTGGAGCTTCGGACGGGCGACCGTGCGATGAACCGCCTCGACGTCGTCGCGCAGCCCTGCGTTCGCCGCTTTCAGCTCCGAAAGAAGCCGCCTATTTTCGAGCTCGAGGTGCCGCGCCTGGGCCGCTCGCTTGATGGTGAGCTTGAGCTGCTCCAAATCCCATGGCTTTTGCACGTAGGCGAACACGTGTCCGAGGTTCACGGCGGCGGCGAGATCGTCGTGATCGCTGTAGCCGGTGAGCAAGATTCGCTGCGTGTCCGGGTATTCGGCGTAGGCGCGCGCGAGGAGCTGCGAGCCCTTCATCGGCTCCATGCGCATGTCCGACACGATCACGTCGAACGCCTTCTCGGCCATTTTGTCGAGCGCGGCCGCGCCGCTCGCGGCGACGGTCACGTCGAATTCATCGGAAAATACTGCCTCGAAGACATCGCGGACATCCGCCTCGTCGTCCACGCAGAGCACGCGTGTTCTCGGAGGCGCCGGCTGCGCTGGCGGCGGCGGAGCGGAGACCGTCATCGGGGAAAGAACTTATCAGATTCTCGCGATTTGCGCTTGGCCGGCATGGCAATCGACACCTCGGTGCCCCTCCCGACGTCGCTTTTCAGCTGCACCGTGCCACCGAGGGCATTCACCAGGCCGTACACCGCGCTCAGTCCGAGCCCGCTCTTCGCGGCGTTGGGGCGCCCTTGGTAGAACGGATCGAAGCCCTTCGCCAGCTGCTCGGGTGGGATGCCGCGGCCCTGATCGGCCACCGTCAGAACGACGCGCTCGCCGTCGCGCCGCACGCTCGCTCGGATGGTGCCGCCGCCCGGCATTGCCTCCACGGCGTTGCGCGCAATTTGGAAGAGGGCCTCTGCCAGCGCGGACACGTGGCAATCGATGGCGCCCACGTCTGGATCGTACACACGGTCGATCATGACGCCGCTGCGCGCACGGCCGATGGCGCTCTCGAGGGCGAAATCCAGCATCGCTCCCACGTCCGCGGGCTCCAGCGTCCCCTCCGCGGCCATCGCGAAACGGCGCAAGCGGTCTACGGTACGGCGAATTCGAGTCAGCCCGCCGTCGGCGCGTTTCAGGGCGGCGAGCGTCTGCGCCGGGTCGGTCTCCGCGTATTTTTGCGCCTGTTGCGTCGAGGCTGCGCTCACGGTGAGCGCGTTGTTCAGCTCGTGCGCCATTCCGCCGACCAGAACGCGCAATGCTTCGAGCTTCTCGACGACGACGAGCTGTTCCTGCATTCGCCGAATGTGCCCGACCGATGCGCTCAGGCGCTCGCGGCGCAAGAACGACCGAAGAGAGCCCTTGTGGCGCGACCGTGCGATGACGTACCCGCCCACGGCCACCGTGATGGCGAGCAGGTGCCCGCTCGCTTGCGCGCCCGGAGCGCCGAACACGAACGCGGCATACCCGAGTGCGCCCAACGCCAGAACCACGCGCGGTGGCAGCGGCAAGAGCAAGAAGGTTGCGATGAGGCTCAGCGGCGCGGAAAGCGTGTATTCGCTCGACGCGCTTCCGGCGACGCGCGCCACGAAGCTCCACCCGACGATGAGCACTACGACAGAAGAGGCCGCCAGCGCGCGCAGGGCGACGAGGTTACGCCGTGCGATGGGCACGCCGAGGGTGAAGCCGCCGAGAAGGATCGTCACGAAGAGTTGCGCCACGGTGGCGTGGCGGTCCAAAGGCGGCGTGCGCACGAAGACGTCGGCGACGGCTGCGATTCCTGAAAGCGTCGCGTAGAGCGCGAGCGTCGGCAAAAGGGGCCGCGCGAGACGCGCCCGCTGTTCGTGCAAGTAGCGCCGCCGCGGGCTTCCTTTTCGCGTGAGCTGCTCGCCGACCCGCTCCGCGCGATCGCGCAAGACGCTGGCCGCAGGGAGCGTGAAACGCGGTCGCGTCTGGTGCTCGGCGCCGCCGGACATGCGTGAAGCTTACACGGTTAGAGGAGCGGGGTCGGATTCGGAATCGGACTGGGGCCGTCTAGAAACCCCCACGCAGACCGGCAACTCCGACTCCAATGAAGCCGCTCAATGCGGTCTTGCCCGATGCTCCTGGCACGAGCAGCAAATACGCGCCCACCGAGCCGGCCGCGAGCGCCGAAACGAACGCGATGTCGGCGGCGGTCCGCAAAAATAGGCCGTTTCGACGCGTATTCGGATCCTGTGCGCCCGCCGGCTCGCTGTTGTACTCGAGCGCGAGCGACTGCGCGCGCACTCCCGAGAGAAGCCCCAAGAGTCCAAGGGCACCACCCGTGCCGACCAGCGTCCAACCCACGACGTGTCGGGTGCCCGTTCCGGCAGGTTCCTTGGCATCCGGTTCGAGGCGCACGTCCACCAGGGTTGGGCGCCCTGCTTCGATGTTCACCGTTTGGCGTTTCGCAACGAACCCGTCTGCCTTCGCATCGAGCAAGTGCTCGCCGACGACCGCGCGCATTTCCGCGAACTCGCCTGGTACCAGCGCGACGTACTGCCCGTCGAGCTTCGCGCGTGCGCCGTCCGGACCAACACGCAAACGCAGCGTTCCCAGTTTGGCTCGTACCGCGACGAGCGCGGCACGCGCGTTCGCCATGTCTTCTTCCGATCCGCCGTTGTTGTCCGACAAGAATTTCGACAAATCTTGCTCGGCGTCCGGAAGCTCGCCGGACTTCCAGCGGGCCAGCCCCAGGTTGAGCAGGATGCTCGCGTGCGGATAAAGGCGGTAGGCCTCGAGAAACGCATCGCGCGCGTCTCGGTACTTTTCGGCGAGGGCAAGAGTGACACCGAGCTGAAACTTCTTGCGCGAGTCGTCGCGTGCATCTGCGCGCGCCAGCCCAGGAACGCATGCGAGGCCGACGGCGAGGACGAGCCAGTTCGAGAGTCGCCGGCGCGGGCGCTTGGAATGGTCAATACTTCGCATCCACCTGGAAATGAGGCTCGGGGGATTTTGCCGGGAGTCTGGGCGGCCGATCTCTTTTCGGCGTCGCCGGATATTTCGTTTCGGCGCGAGCGGGCGCCGGTCTGAGGGGGCTCTTCGGGGCCGGGGGAGCGGTGCGGGTGGTCGCTCCGGAGTCGGCTGCGGGGGTGTCTCGCATTTCGATGGGATCGACCATAACGGGGATGTCCTTCGCACGCGGGGTTGGCGAAGCCGGCTCGCCGTGCGCCGCTGCTGCCGCGGTGAACATTGCTCCCGAGCTCGTCGTGGCGTTCGCGCGCGGTCTTCCGAACAAGAGAAAGACGAGGAGCCCAGATGCGACGACGAGCGTCGCCCCCGCGAGAGTCAGCCCGAGCCTCGAGCCGCGCGGCGCCCCGCTTCGGGTGAGCATGCCCGCCGTCATCACCGTTTCGGTGTGCATGTTGCTAGCGTCTACGCCGCTGTAGATTTGCAAGACGCGGGGCGCCACCGTGGCCGTTCCGAGCGCGCGCCATGCCCGGAGAAGCTCCTGTGCCGACGCGAAACGGTCCGCCGGGTCTTTCGCCAGGGCTCGTGTGATGAGGGCATCCAGCCCTTCGGGCACGTGCACCTGGGCCAAGTCGCGAAGCGGGCGTGCCGAGCGTTCGAGCTTGCTCGCGATCATGGCTACCTGCCCGGACGCGTCGTGGGCGAGGCGGCCACTCAGTGCCTCGAACATCACCATGGCGAACGAGTACAGATCCGCGCGCTCGTCCACTCTCGAGGCACCGCGAATTTGCTCGGGAGCCATGTACGCGACCGTCCCCAGCGCTTCGCCGGTCGACGTTAGGTTCTCCACGTCGTTCGTATCGAGCTTGCACACGCCAAAATCGAGAATTTTTGCCCGCTCGCTTCCATCGGGCATCGCCGTCATGAAAATGTTCGCGGGCTTCAAGTCACGATGCACGATGCCGGCGCCATGCGCGTCGATGAGTCCCAAGAGAACGTGCTCACCGAGCCACTTGACCTCTTCCCAGGCCAAAAACCCCCCAACGCGACGCAAGCGAGCGCTCAGCGTTTCCCCTTCGAGGAGCTCCATGACCAAAAACAGTTCACCGTCGTCGCTGCGCGCGACGTCGAGAAGCCGGGGAACGTACTCGCTCCGCACGCGCGCCGCGGCCATCGCTTCGCGGTGGAGACGCTGAACCAAGATTTCGCCGAGCGCGCTTCGCGTGACGACCTTGATGGCGACCCGCGCGCCGGTGTCGAGGTAAGTTGCAGCGAAGACCTCGCCCATCCCGCCCCGGCCGATGGGGGCCAGAAGGCGGTACTTGTCACAGAGGACGCTGCCGACCTCGATCGTCACGTTGCGGAAAATCTAGCACGATCGTTCGTCATCAGGCCGTCACGGGCGTTGTGAGCGAGCTTTCGGCAGACTTGCCTCCTATGTAGGAATGGGCGCCACCGGTTCTCGCGATTCGTCGCGAGCTTCGCGCGAGGACCTCGTGGCCACAAGCGCTGGATCTCTCGCGTTTGGGTCCCGATTTGGCCCTTTTCTCGTAAAATTCAAGTCTTCGTCGCTGTGGGCTCGTTCTTGCTTTTGAGCCCTTGGCGATGGGCCTGGCGACTCAATCATTAGCGGTCTTGATGCTGGCATCCTGCGTGGCCTGCAGCGCACATGGGGTCGCGGCCGACGCGTCGCCGACGGGCGATCCCGCTAGTGGCGAAGGGAGCGGCACAAGGAAACCGCCGCCCGCACACGCGAACGATGCGTCCGCGTTGCCGACCTTGAGTGACGGCGGGAGCGCTCGAGACTCTGCGATCTCGCAACAAGACTCTGCGAGCCCTCGCGAGGACGCGAGCCTCTCGGACTCCGGGCCCGCGCCCGACACTGGCCCGGCGGTGTTGCCCACCAAGAAGAGGCTGAATGTCTCTTGGAGCGGCCAAGAACTCTCCAACTACGCGGGCCCGGCGGCCGCCCGAATGGCGCTGTCGACGCGCCTGGGTAATCCACCGACCCAGACCGAGCTCGCCACCGTCATGCACACGTCTTCGACCGGAACGGCCGACATCGGGCTGGTGGTCGGCGCGCTCAATCAGTACCTCTCGACCAGCAATTTCCGAAGAACGGACATCCCCGATTGCGACGTGGCGGCGCCGGCCGCCACCTCAATGGTGAAGGGAGCCGTCTTGAACACCATTGGGAAGAACGACTTTCCTATGGTGGCCCACGTCATCAGCGGGTTTCGCCCCTCGGGCTATCCGCCGTCGGGGACGATCTACAATTACGTGGCGGTCGTTGGTTACGACAAAGACGGCGATTCTGCGTTGATCGCCGACCCAGGTGGCTTCGGCGCAGGCGGTCTCGACTGGTTCAGCGTGGCCCCGACGTACTGGATCACTACACAAGATCTCACGACGTGGATCTGTGGCAAGGGATTTGCGAGCTTTTGAGCACTTGACTACCAAGCCGACGCTGCGTGGCGGTGCTCAAAGCCGCAAACGTTGACGCAGGCGGCCTCGACCAGTACGACCGTAGTGCTTCGCCATGAATGCCAAGGTGCCGGGGGTGGACGTGTGGGGTCGGGTCGCGGCGGCGATTTTGTTTGCCGCTTTTTGTGCGTGCGACAAATCCGATTCCTCGGCGCGAGGCAATCCGCCTCACGTGGTTGCCGCGCTCAGCGCCGCGCCAGCTTCGAGCGGGAGCGTACCTCCCGTATCCGATGTCGCCGCCGACTACCGCGCGCGCGTCGATACCTTCCTACCCATCATTCGGCGGATGGCAGCCGTCGCCGAGGTGCTTGACGCCGTCAAGAAGCAGAATGCCGACAGACTCACGCCCGAAGACATCAAGAAGCTCGACGAGCGATGGACCGCGGCCACCGGGATCGCGGACTTCATGCGGCCCTACATGGAAAACGCGTGCGCAAAGGCGTTGCGCAAGGTCGCGAGCGAAACACGCGGTGTGGTCGAAGCCTTCGTTATGGACAAGCGCGGCGCTCTCGTTTGCACCGTGTCGAAGACTTCCGATTATTGGCAGGGAGACGAAGCAAAGTGGCAGAAGTCTTTCAACGAAGGGAAGGGGGCCGTGTTCATCGACAAGCCGCTTTTCGACGACTCTTCTCAGACCTACTCCTTCCAGGCATCGTTGCCCGTCATGGAAGGATCGCAGGCGATCGGCGCGATCACGGTAGGGCTGGATGTTGCTCGATTCTGAGCTTGGCGCCGCGGGGATGGTGCCGGGTTGCTGAGAGCAGGGTTCACACAAGGGTTCGGCTATCGGGCGCGGCTGGTCGCCTACGTTTTGACCGTCAGCCTCGTGCCACTCCTCGTGTTCGGCCTGTTCACGGCACGTCAGGTCGGCGCTGCCGTGGAGAAGCAGGTAGAAGGAACGCTCCTCGCCGAAGCCGAGGGATTCCAACAGGCC
>OBEQ012582876.1_pt1 | contig 30257 bp, 25 predicted proteins | sample 1670901 | NCBI WGS metagenome assembly OBEQ01 (sample SAMEA104232315, study PRJEB22302) | groundwater metagenome | biome: forest; feature: aquifer; material: groundwater | place: USA | collected 2011-08-07 | depth 5.4 m
CGGAATGTGCTGGTGATCGAGCGGCTTGTACGTGCGCAAGTTCACGGCACCGACCGGGTGATGCGTACCTGCGCTCGGTGCGATTCGGCTTCCCGACGAGCCGGTGATGCCGACCACTTCGACGGGGCCTTCGAGCAACCCTTTCTTCGCGAGCGGCAAGAGTCCAAGCTCGATGGTCGTCGCGAAGCATCCCGGCGACGCCACGTAGCGCGCCTTTTTGATCGCCTCGCGATGAAGCTCGGGCAGCCCGTAGACGAAGTCACCCGCGAGTTTGTCCGGGCAGGGGTGTTCGGCGCCGTAGTATTTCTTGTAGGCGGCCGGATCGCGCAGCCGAAAATCGCCGCTCAGGTCGACCACGCGCGCGCCGCTCGCCATAAGCTCGGGCATCTTGTGCGCACTTACTTTGTGCGGCAGCCCCAAGAGCACGACGTCCATGCCCTTCGCGGCCTCACCCGCTGGGATTTCCTCGAACGTCAAATCGGTCCGACCCTCCAGGTTCGGGTGCACCGCGGAGAGCGGTTCGCCGATGAAATCGACCGATGCAACGCGAACGAGCTCGACCTCTGGATGGAGCAGCAAGCGGCGGATGAGCTCCGCCCCGCCGTATCCGCTGCCGCCGATGACGGCGGCCTTGAAGCGCTTCGACATGGCGTCCGACAGTAGCAGTTCTCGCTTTGTCACGCCTCGCGCGTGCGTTCTCCCGAGAGCTCCGACCGGGCGTCCTCTTTTCGAGCGATGGTTCCGTTCAGCCAGTCGAAAAGTGGAATCGTCACGTTGAAATTCCACTTCTGCATGAGGCGCGGGTCGTGATGGCGCGCGTGGTGCTCGCGTAGCACTCTGATGAGCTTGCGCCGCCCTATCCACGTGGTCTCGGGCAGGTGATACGAGAGGTGCGAAAGCTCGTAGAGCACCATGTAGAGCGCGGCGGTGACGAGGAAGAGCCAGCCGCAATTGGCTCCCAACGCCAGTCGAACCGCAAAAGCGAGCGGCGCCGTCGCGACCACCACGCCGAGAATTCCCATCGCCGGGATCAGGACGAGGCGAAATTCGCGCGTGTCGCGAATGGCCATGTCGCTAGTCATATAGACCGCATGGTGCTCGGGGGTGTGGCGATCGTAGATCACCTGGAACGGCCAGCGCCGGCGATGAAGGACGTGCTTGTGCGCAAACCACTCGTAGCCGTTCGCGACGAGAAACACGGCAGGGATGACGAGCAGCTGGATGGGGCGGACCGGGCCGAGGTGCCAAACGCCGATGGCGAGCGTGGCGACGCCTATTCCCGTCGTCGCCGCGAGGTGCACCCACGGGTTGTACCAGCGCGGGATTCTGGCCATGAGCTTGTCGCGCGCCCGCTCGCGCGCGGCTGCGGTTCTCTCGAGGAGGGGCGGAGCCCGCTTGACCATGACATACTATGTATTCTGTATTTACAGAATGCAAGACTGGCCGAACCAGACTGGTGAAATGCGGCTAGGATTTGCCCAAGAATGGGCAGGGACCTCGCCGAAGACGCTGCGCGCTGGCTGAACGAGCAAGGGGCAGCCATGGAGTCGGCATTGGCCGAGCTCGTCGAGATCAATTCGTTCACCGAGAACGTCGAAGGGGGTACCAAAGTCGGGCAGCTTCTGCGCGAGCGTTTTCTCGAGGTCGACGCGCTGAACGTCGAGGTTAGGCCGAGCGCTCGTTTCGCGCCGCACCTCGTCTTCGAGGCGCAAGGGGCTAAGGGCAAAGCTCCCATCGCGCTTCTGGGGCACCTCGATACCGTGTTCCCGCCGGGCACCTTCGAGGGATACCGAACCGATGGCGAGCTGCGACGCGGACCGGGGGTGCTCGACATGAAGGGGGGGCTGGTGGTCGTTCTTTGGGCGCTCAAGGCGCTGGCCGCGACCGCGGGGCTGGCCAGCGTCGCTCCGCTGAAGCTCGTCATCGTTTCGGACGAAGAGGTGGGCTCGCCCGAAGGGCAGGGGATCATCAAGAACGCGATCGCCGGAGCCACCTCTGCGCTGGTTTTCGAATCCGGTCGCAAGGGCGACGCCATCATCACACGGCGCAAAGGCACTGGCGGCATGACTGCGATCGCCCACGGCAAAGCGGCACACGCCGGCAACAACCACAAAGAGGGCGCGAACGCGATCTGGGCCTTGGCGCGCTTCATCGAAAAGGTCCAGATGCTCACCGACTACGATCGCGGTTTAACGGTGAACGTGGGGAAGATCTCGGGCGGACAAGGCAAAAACACGGTTCCTGATCGCGCTGAGGCGCTGCTCGATTTGCGCTTCGTGACGCGCGCCGATGGCGAGATGCTCGTGCGTGCGGTCGAGACGGCGGCGCAGCAAGCGTCCGACGGCGTTCCCGGCACGCACATCGAGCTGACGGGCGGAATCGCGCGTCATCCCCTCGAGCGGAGCCCGGAGAGCGCGCTTCTCATGAACGCGTACGGTCAGGCCGCGCGGGCGGCGGGCCTCGGCGACGTCGAAGCGGCACTCATCGGCGGCGGATCGGACGCAAGCACGTCCAGCGCGATGGGCATCGCGTCGATCGACGGCCTCGGACCGCGTGGCATCGGTTTTCATACCAAAGACGAGCAGATCGAGGTGAAAACGTTGGTGCAGAAAGCGCAAGCGCTGGCCCGATTTCTCGTCTCCAGGTAGCCAAGGAGCGCCCTTTCGGGCACGTCTACACGATGATGCGAAAGCTCCTTTTGCTGGCCGCTCTTTCCGCACTTGCGGCGTGTCCTCCCAGAGAAGACGTCACGCCGCAGATTCAGGTACATCCAGGCGCCGCGCAGCGAATCGCGCTTTTTCCAAGCCGGTCGGGCCGCGATGCAGGTCCAGCGGCGACGCCCGCACGGGTTCATCCGCTCGCGAAAGGGGACGAGCTGGGGGGGCCGAATGCCGTCGGCCGCGCGGGGGACATCGTCCTCGAGAACGGCGAGGTCGTCTTCGTCATCGACCAGCTCGGCTCGAGCTCGGGCTTTGCCGAAAGCGGTGGCAATGTCGTGGACGCGGCCGACGCTCGCACCAAGAAGGACGAGCTCGGGATGATTTTTACCTACTTCGGCGTATTCCCTCGTCAAGGCGTGTACACACGCCTCACGAGCGGCACATCGTCGGATGGCGCTGCGTGGGTAGAAGCCAAAGGGCGCGAGCTCTACGAACCGGACCTCGAGGTGGTGACACGCTACATGCTTCGCCCGGGCGATCGCGCGCTTCTCCTCGAAACAACGCTCACCAACCGGGGTGAGACGACAGTCGACAAGCTCGGGCTCGGGGATGCGATCCAGTGGGGCGGCGCGGAGAAGATGGCGCCTGGCAAGCCGGTCGGCTTCAAAGGGCCTTCGACCGGGCCCTACGTCGGCGGGGTTGGGCGGCACGTGAGCTACGCGATCACGTCGACCGAGGGGGAAATCGTCGCGATCAGCGGCGGATCGTGGACAGACACCGAACAGAAGAAAGACGTGGCTCTGCGCTCGGGACAAAGCGTGCAGTATGCACGCGTGTTCGTGGTCGGGGAGCGCGCCGACTCGTCGAGCCTGGTCGGCGAGTTGATACGGGCATCCGCAGGGCAGCTCGGTCGTGTCGAGGTTCAGCTCACCGAGGGAGAGAGAGCGATCGACGCCTTCCCCGGGGCGAGAGTTGGCCTTTTTGCGCCTGGCGGCGGCGAGGTTCTCGGCATCGTGTCGGCCAAGGAGGGCTCGGTTGTCGGAGGGGATGTCCCGCCCGGAACCTACGAAGTCGCGTACGCGTCGGGTGGCGGACGGGCGATGGATGGCAAGGCGGTGACGGTCGCCGTCGAGGCCGGGAAAACGACGCGTGCAACGATCAAGGTCACGCGTCCGGGTCGGCTCGTGCTCTTCTGTGCGGAGCTCAGAATCGGCGATGATGGCCGGCAAAATCGAACGCGCTCGGCCTGCAAGGTGACGATCCAAGGCGAGGGGGGGACCAAGACGCCCGACTTCGGCCCCGCGCATGCGTCGGGTCCCGCGAAAAACCAGATCACCACGTCCGACGGGGCGATCGATGTTCCGCTCGCGGTCGGCACGTACAAAGTCACCGTGTCGCGCGGCCCGGAGTACGACACACGTTCGGTCATCGCGACTGTTCGCCCTGGCGAGACGTGGACGCCGGCTTCGCCGGATGCCGTCCTTCTCTCTCGCGTCGTCGACACGACAGGCTATCTCTCGACCGATTTTCATCAGCACACCATGCTCGGTGCCGATTCGCCTGTCGCCCTGCGCGACCGCGTCACCGGCAACGCGGCGGAAGGCCTCGAAATCGCGGTGTCGAGCGAGCACAACTCCGTGGTCGATTTGTCGGGGCTCGTCCGGGAGCTTCACCTCGAGCGCGATCTCGTGCAAATCGCTGGCGACGAGATCACGACCGACTCGAGCAAGAAGCCGTGGGGACACGCGAACGTGTTTCCGCTCCCGTTCGACGCCAGTCAACCGCGCGGTGGAGCGCCGCAAACGCGCGACAAGAGTGCACGAGAGGTTTTCGCCGACGTTCGCGCGCGCGGTCTTACGCCAGCCCCGGTTTTTCAAGTGAACCATCCGCGCACTGGCATCACCGGGTATTTCGACCAATTGGGCTTCGATCCGAAGACCGGCGTGGGAACGGACCCTGGGTACGATCCGGATTTCGATGCGCTCGAGGTGTGGAATGGGCGCAACGTCGAAGCGCGCGAAAAGGTGCTCGCGGACTACTTCGCGCTCCTCCGCACCAAGCACCCGGTCACGGCGACTGCCGACACCGATACTCACGGGATCGTGGGGCAGGAAGCGGGATACCCGCGCACCTACGTGCGCGTCCACGATGACAGCCACCTCGATGCTTGGAGTGCATCGAGAACGACGGATCTCGTGCGCGGCGTGCGCGAGCGTCGCGACGTCGTACTCACCAACGGGCCTTTTTTGCGAGTCGTCGTGAATGGTGCGCCCATCGGTGGTGTCGCGCGCGGACGCGAGATCGAGGTAAAGGTGCACGTGGAATCTGCGCCCTGGATCCGCGTCGAGCGATTCCGTGTCGTCTCGGTGCGAACAGGCGCGAACGTCGCGGAGGCCCCCCTCGCACCGAAAACGGCGGCGTCGGGTGCGCTTTCTGCCGATGCGGCTCCGCGCGTTCGCGTCGACGCCGACGACGCCCTCATCGTGATTGCTCAAGGCACGGTACCCATGACCCCCGTCTTGAATGGCGAGACGAGAGAGATCACGCCGTTTGCAATGACGGGGGCCATTTGGATCGATGCGGATGGCGATGGCCAATCGCTGGGTCGCCGCGCTAGGACCACACCATGAGCAAAGACGTCCTCGTTCTTTCGTACAGCGGCTGTACGACCTGCAAGAACGCTTTGAAGTGGCTGACTGCCCAGGGGGTTTCGCACGAAGTTCGCCCGATTGTCGACCAACCGCCGACAAAAGCAGAGCTTGCCAGATGGACGGCCTCGAGCGGGCTGTCGGTTCGCAAGTGGCTCAATACGAGCGGGCAAAGCTATCGTGCCATCGGCAAAGAGAAGATTGACGCGGCGACCGACGCGCAGCTGGTGGACTGGCTTTCCAAGGACGGCAAGCTCGTGAAACGCCCGGTTCTGGTCGCAGGCTCGCGGGTCCTCGTCGGATTCAAACCCGAGGCGTACGAGGCCCTTTTCGAGCGCTGATCGCGATCCCGCTTGCGGAGACCCACACGCCTGTGCGAGTTTCCCCAGCGTATTCGGGGCGTAGCGCAGCCTGGTTAGCGCACCAGACTGGGGGTCTGGGGGTCGGTGGTTCGAATCCACTCGCCCCGACTAGTGTCTCCAGCCCCTGCGATTGGCAGGGGCTGAGAGGCATGCTCGTTCCTTCCGGCCGTCCTGTACGCCGCGAAGCTAAGTACAGGATCGGTCGAATCCGGTAGGCGTGGTTACCTTTGGGTGCGAGGGAACGCGGGGGGTCGCGGAGTGAGGGCGTCGCCATTTACCTGACAAGCTCGCCCAAAGTGCGCCAAAATGCGCGCCGTGCTCTCGCGTGCACCATCGAGCTCGGTATCATCGTATGCTGAACTGTTCAGGACGGGCTTCCGCGACTTGGCGGAAGGTCGCTCGCTAGTGGGTAGCATGTGACCAAATCGCTCCGAGTGCTCCTTGTCGAGGATGACGACGGCGATGCCGCGCTCGTGCTCCATACACTGCGGCGCAGTGGCTACGAGGTTGCGCACGAGCGCGTACAAACGCAGGGGGCGCTGAAGGCCGCGCTCGAAGCGAACGACTGGGACGTCATCATCTCGGACCACGCCCTTCCAAGCTACAGCGGCCTCGTCGCGCTCGCCGATGCCCAGGCCTCCGGCAAGGACATCCCCTTCATTCTCGTGTCCGGAACGCTCGGCGAATCCGCGGCAGTGGACGCCATGAGGGCCGGGGCCTGCGACTACGTCATGAAAGACCAGCTCGCCCGCCTTCCGGCGGCCGTCGAGCGGGAGGTGCGCGAAGCGGCCGCGCGATCCGATCAAAAGCGCATGCGCGAGCAGCTGATGATTTCCGATCGCATGGCCTCGGCCGGGACTCTGGCAGCCGGCGTTGCTCACGAAATCAACAACCCGTTGGCCGCCGCCGCGGCAAATCTCGAGTTCGTCGCGAGCGTCCTACTGCGGATCCGCGAGGAGGCCGGGACGGTTGCGGCGCGAGGCGGCGCGTGGACCGACTGGCTCGACCAGCTCGTGAAAGAGATGTGGGATCCGCTCACGGACACGCGCGAAGCGGTCACGCGCATTCGAGACATCGTTCGCGACGTCAAGCTCTTCTCTCGCCCGCACGCGGAGCAGAGCGAAGCGATCGACGTACGGCGCGTGATCGAGTCAACCATCCGCATGTGCTGGAACGAGATCCGGCACCGCGCGCGTATCATTCGCGATTTCGGCACCGTTCACATGGTAAAGGCCAACGAGTCACGGCTGGGCCAGGTGCTTCTGAATTTGCTGGTGAATGCGGCGCAGGCGATGCCGGAAGGGCATGCCAAGAACAACGAAATTCGCATCGTTACGAGGACGGAGCGCGATCGCGTCATCATCCAGATTCGCGATACCGGCGTAGGCATTCCGCGCGAGAGCCTCGAGCGCATCTTCGACCCGTTCTTCACGACGAAGCCGGCCGGTGTCGGAACCGGCCTCGGCTTGGCCATCTGCCATCGCATCGTGAGAGACCTGGGAGGGGACATCTCCGTGGAGAGCGAGCTCGGAAAAGGAAGCGTCTTTTCGGTCGCGCTTCCGGTCGTCCGGTCACAAGGTCGAGCCAGGAGCTCGTTCGTCGCGCAGTCGCCTGCCGTGGCGCGCGCCCGGGTGCTCGTCGTGGATGACGAAGCCGCGATTCGGCGGGCGCTGCAACGCGTCCTCGCGCGTCACCATGACGTGACCGCGCTTGCAAGCGGCAATGAGGCTCTCTCGCGAATCGTGAGCGGAGATCGTTTCGATGCCATCTTGAGCGATCTGATGATGCCCGACGTGACGGGCATGGAAATGTACGATCAACTGTCCAAAATCGCGCCCGACCAAGCAAAGCGTATGATCTTCTTCAGCGGCGGCGCATTTACCTCCAGAGCGCGGGCCTTTCTCGACACGGTATCGAATCCGCGGCTCGACAAGCCCTTCGAGTTGACCAACGTGCTCGAGGCCATCGCGGGCATCATGAAATAGACCGCGCGCCGCTGCGTCACGTTGCATGCGCTTTGGATCACGATCGGCCGCGTACGTGCGTTCTCTTTGCGCGCGCCTTTTCGAAGCGGGTTTCGGGAGATCCTTTCTGACGTTCCTCTCGGAGGTTCAGATTCGTGTCGGGCTTGGCGTGGTTTGCGCTTCCGCGCGTCGACTTGCGAGAGGGCCGTGCCGTCACGGGCGTTGGCTCGAAGGCGTAGGTAGCCTTCCTCGCGGCGTGCTTGGTCGGGTGCGTTTTGTAGGCGCTGTCTTGCACTCGCCTTTTTGCTCGGCGCCGCTTCTTTTTCGGATTGTGAGCGCGCCTCTGCTGTTCAGCGCGAAATTGCTCGGATCGGGTGGCCATGAGTCCTCCGTCGACTAAACTTGGGGCTCATGCTCCGCAGTTGCCACCAGGCTCATCGCTCAGTAGGCCGGCCTCAAGCTCACGAACCGCCGAGCGGCTCGAGCGCAAAGCGTGCGACTTCTGCCGCATTGACCACGATCGTGCGGCTCGCAAGCAGCGACGCATAGTGCGCTGCGAGAACACGCAATGCTGCGGCGTCGTGCGCCGTGAACGGGGCGCCATCCAACGGATCTGCAAGCTCGATCGTTGCGAGACGCACCGCGCCGAGGGCCGCACTCACGACGACCACGTGGTGTGCTCTCGCGAGCATCGGTTCCCCGGCGGCGTGCCGCCCCATGAGGAGCTCGCTCGCGTCGCCCCGTGCTGCGACGACGAGATCGTCTCGACGAGTAGAGTCTCGATGACGCACCAGTCCTGCGCGTGAGGGCAGATACCGTGCTGCGATGGACAGGCAGCGTTGCGCGGCCCCAACGCCATGGGTCGCCAGCCCTATTTCGTGAAGGTCGCCGGTGATCGCATCCACGAGCTCCGCATTGGCCAGACGTATGGGCTCGAGCGCACCGGGACCACGAATCGCCGGCATGGTGGCGCGCAGCGATGCGGGGACCAAAGGCGCTCGCGGGACGAGCGCAATCGGCACCGGTTCGTCCTCAGCGAGCGACGAGTGACCCATGACGCCAAGTATAGTGCTCGCAGGTTTCGCCAAGGTTACAACTATTGAGCGGTTCTGCTGTCCGCGGCCCACCTACAGTCTCGTTGAACGAAGCGTGACACAGGCGTGTGGCCGTACCCCACACATGCGAATGCGCGTGCTCGTCATTTCGACGTGCACGCGCACTCTCGACCGAGGTGGGCGAGGTTACTTCGAGGAGCGACGGCGGCGAACGAACGCCAGGGCCGCCATGGCCAGGAGCGCACCGCCCGCGGTATTCGCCGCATTCGGCGAAGTCACGCGGCAGCCGCAACCGCTGTTCTCGCCGGGCTTCACATCCGGCGAAGGATCGCCGGAGCTGTCGGCGTTGCCGGGCTTCGCGTTCGGCGACGAGCGACCCGAGACGGTGAACGTTTGCACGGGCGAGTCGGGATCGTTCGACTTGACGGTGATGGTGGCCTTTGCGTCGCCGCCCGTCCGCGGCGGGTGGCGGACAACGATGTCCTTCTTCGACTTCTTGTCCATCTGGGTCTGCGGTCCCGAGATGACGAACTGCGGGTCGGAGCTCTCGATGCTCAGAATCGCCCCGAGCTCTCCGGTGTTGTTTACGGCGACCGACTGCTCCGCCGCCGTTCCGGTCTTGATCTCGCCGAAATTCACTGCCTCGGCGGTGACGAACACGTTGGGGAGCGGCACGTGGACGGTTTGCTTCGTGAACACAACGGCAACCGGCGCCTTCTCGTTCGTGAAGTCGTAGTCGAGGCCGACGTCGACCGGAATGGTCAGGGGGTTACTGCTGAGATCGTACTGCCCGGCGCGCGTGATGCGCACGTTCGGAAGAATTCGCATCGTGCCCTTGAACGTGACCTCGCCGTGCACCTCGGCGATGAGATCGACGTAGTCGGCGTTCTGCGTCTTGATCTTCCCGGTCGGCGACGCCGTCGAGAGGGCGTTCTGGACGCCTGAGAACTGCACGCTCGTCGTCTTGTAGGCGAACGTCGGGTTGGCCGTCACGCTGAGCGCCACCGTACCATCGACCAGATTTTCCTGGATGTCGATGGAGAAGAGCTCGGAGTTCGACAGGTCGGGTCCGTTCACCGTGGCTTGCGCAGTGCCGTCGAGGCCCCAGGGGGCAAAGGTCGCGCTGCCGCTAGCGAGGTAGTTGAAATTCGCGCTGGGGATTTTGGCGATGAGCGCGGTCGCGTCGTACGAAAACTCGTGCTTGAAGAGGTCGAACGCGTTCACGTAGAGCGACACATTCGGGATGAGCGTGTGGTTGACCGTGAGCTTGCCGTCGGTGCGCGCGCCGTTCTTGAGCTTCAGCGTGAGCGCATCCTTGTCGGGCCACGTTACGTCCACGATCGCGCCCTTCTGCATGTCGATCTCGAAGAGCGCCTGATCTTGCGGAGCGTCGAGCGCGATGTCGGCCCTCACCTGGAGGTGGTGGTCGCTGCAGTGGTCGTGGCCACCGTCGCACTTGGGGTACCAACCCGTATCGATGGTCGTGTCCATGCGCGTGCGGCTCGATGCCTTGAGCACCGCCTGCCCGCTCGAGCACTCGAGCGTCGTCTGGCAGTTTGCCGTCGGATTGCCCGTGGTGTCGGCTTGCGCCGGTTGGGCGAAGAGCGCGGCGCCGGTGGCGACCAGCGAAGAGACTGCGAGGCGAAACGCGTGGCTACGAATCGATTTCATGGTCTTCTCCGCTCCGTGAACTTTCTGGTTCGGTGTGGGATGCTTACCTACGACTTCTCACATCAGCAACGAGCGTTCCATGCCCTCGAGCGGGGTAGAGGTGAGAATAAAAAAGTAGAAATTTCATGGCATTAGAGTCGATTCTGCCCGACGTGGAAAGATCCGCCGTCGTGCAATTCCGGGCCGCGCGCGATCCACGATGGATCGCGACGCGCCCAGATTTTCGTTCGAACGAATCGTTCGAACGATTCTATTGAAAAGAAGCCGACGGCCGCGCGACGAGCTCCGTCGACGCATCGTCGGGCGCACGGCTTCGGAATTCGTTACGCCACGCCCCCCGGCGCCAGCGCCAACCGAAGAGGATCGTGGCGAGGACGGTCTCCCCGACGAAGCCAAGCCAACCGCCGAAGGCGCCCCAGCCCACGAGCTTGCCGAGCACGTAGGCGGCCACCGGCACGCACGTCCATACGACGCCGATGCCGATGTACGCGGGAACGCGCACGTCCTTGGCACCACGCAGGGCGCCGCGCAGGACGATGTTCGCGGCGTCGAGCACTTGAAATATCGCCGCCACGAGCAAGAGGCGAGTCGCGATGTTGGCGACGTGCTCGTCCGGGGTGAAGGCGTGCGCGATCAAGCCCCCCGCCAGCGCGAAGACCAGGCCACATGCCGCCATGAAGCTCGTCGCGACCACGAGCGCAGCGGCGGCGATACGGTCTGCGTGGCCCAGACGACGACGCGCGAGGGACTGGCCGACTAGGACGCTCGCGGCTTCGCCGACCGCAATCCCGGGCAAAAAGGAGACCCGGATGGTCGCGAGCGCGATTTGGTGTGCGGCGATCTCGGCGCTGCCGATGCTGCCCAACACGGCCGTGAACGCCGTGAAGGCGAGGAGCTCCGCGAAGAACTGCACGCCAGCGGGCAGACCGAGCTGCGCCACTTCGCGCGCGGCCGCGCGGAGACCGAGGAGGCGTCTCTTGGTGGCGTTCGCGCGCTGTGCTTCACGCGCCAGGAGTACGAGCATCACCGCGACCTCGAGCACTTCGGTTGCGGCGGTCCCGTACCCCGCTCCTCGGACTCCGAGCGCGGGCAGGCCGAAATGGCCGTAGATGAGCGACCAGGCCAGGAGCGCGTTGAAGGCGTTGCCCGCGAGCCCGATCGCCATCGGTGTACGTGAATCGCCGAGCCCCTGACGGTGCTGGATGAGCGCCGAAAGGGCGCAGGTGGCCGGCGCACCCCAGGTGATGGCGGCGAGAAAGTCTCGGCCATAGGGAACGAGAGCGCCATCTACGCCCAGAAGCTCGAGCGCCCACGTCACGTCGCGCGAGGCGATCCATACGAGCGCGCCGATGGCGGCGCCCATCGCGACTCCGGCGAGCGCGTAACGAACGCCGTCTTCCGGTGTATCGCGTCCCACGGCGTACGCAGTGCGCACCTTCACGCCGCGCATCAGGCCAAAGACGAGCGCGTAGCTCAGAAACATGAGAACCGTGGCCACCCCGACGCCGCCGAGCGCGGCGGCTCCGAGTCCTCCGACGAGCTTCGTGTCGACGAGCCCCATGGCCGTCTCACCCAACATGGCAGTCGCGATTGGCCAGGCGAGGCGGGAAACCTCACCTACCGTTCTCCCGAACTGTGCCTTTTCCGGTCGCCTTCTGGCCCCCGCGCACTTCGCCAGGGCGACCCTTCGTTTCAAACGACGCAACATGACCGGCTCCTCCAGAAGGCCCCGCCAGGTCAGGTTGGGGACACACCCACTGACCTTGGCTTGTTTCGCCAAGTCCGGGGGTTAGCTCCTTTTCGGAGAGACGTGGCGGCTAGAACTCGTTCGCGAGGAACGTGTCGATCCCGAGCATCGGGACCGGGCACGTGTAGTTTTCGCGAACGATCATCGCCGCCATGGTCAGAACACCATGTATCACGGAGCGCCGGTCGTCAAGCAGCCGCCATTTCTGGCGACACCGAGCTACTCGCGCATCGCAGGAACAGGCGATACGCGCATGGCGCGTACGGCAGGGAAGAGCCCGCCGATGAGCCCCATGCCGGCCGCGAAGGCGAGCGACGTTGCGACGATTTGGGGCGTGGGCGTAAAGGAGAAGATGATCTCCGACCAGCTCTGCATGTTCATCATGGGAAGATGCACGAATCCCATGGCCATGGATGCGCTTGCGCCGAGGAAACCGCCTAGAAGCGCGAGAAGAATGGCTTCGAACAGGAAGGAAAAGAGAATGCTCCCGCGCGAAAATCCGAGCGCGCGGAGCGTGCCAATCTCTTTTTGACGGTTCGCGACTGCGGAATACATGGTGATCATCGCGCCGATCATCGCTCCCACCGAAAAGAAAACCGCGATGAGCGTGCCGAGCGCGCCGATGAAGAGGCTCGTGCCCTCGCTCTGCTTTTCGTAGTACTCGGGCTCGCGCATCGCCAAAAAGCCCAGGTTCTTGTCCGACTCGATCTGTGCTTTGAAGGCGTCGTACATCGCCGGTGACTCCAGGCGGGCGCGTACGGAGTTGACGATTCCGTCGCGACCGTACGCGGTCCGCAAGGGATCGAGGCCGACCCACACCTCGGACTCGAACGACGAGCCGCCATCCTCGAAGACGCCAACGACTCGCGCCGGCCTGTTTTTCTTCAGGTCGAAGGTCTGCTCGAGATCGAGCCCCTTGAACCTGCCTCGAATGCGTTTGCCGATCATGGCTTCATCGGTGCCAGGCCGCGGCGGCCGCCCCTCGATGACTCGGACCGCCGGCCGAAATTGCATGACGTTGTCGCGCACGCCGCGTAGCGACACGTTGGAGACGCCGTTGGCGCCGATCTTGTCCATGGCCGCGACGACGACGATTTCCCCTCCGCCGAGCGGGGTCCCTTTCTCGTCGCGCTTCACGCCGGGTGCGCTCAAGATCTTGGCGATCTGATTTTCCTCGATCGTGCTGCTCAGCTCGGCGTCGCTTCCGGTGCGCATGACGATGGCCACGTCGGGCTGACCGCTGGTTGCGAGCGTTTTCTTGATGCCGGCAGAGAGCATCAGAGCCGACGCCAGCACCCACACCACGAGCGCGATGCCAAGCGCGGTCGCGATGGTCGTCGTGCGCCGAACGGCGAGGCTGCGAATGTTGTATTTTACAGGGATCATCTCAGCCCACCTTCCTGAGTGCGTCGGTGACGCTCACCTTGGAAGCCTGATAGGCCGGAATCGCCGCGGCGACGAGTCCGAGCACGGCGGCGAGGCCGAGGGCGACGGAGGCCATGGTGGCGTCGATGCGGAAGTAGGGGAAGAAGCTACCCATGTTCTCTTCGATCCATCGACCGAGGCCTCGCTCGACGATGGGATACGAAAGAAGAACGCCGACAGCGCCGCCTGCAGTGCCGATTGCCATCGATTCGCCAAGGACGAAGAAGGCGATGTGGTGCGGCAAAAACCCGATCGCTCGAAGCACTCCGTACTCGCTGACGCGCTCGCGCACGCCCATCGCGATGGTGTTGCCGAGGATGAGCATCATGATGAGCATGATGGCGATGGAGACGTAGTTTACCGCCGTCAAGACGGCGCTGAACATCGCGAGGAACGATGTCTGGAACGAGCGCTCGTCTTGGCTGAGAGTCTGGATTTCCTTGTCGTCGAAGAGCTTGTCGATCAGGATTCCGAGCTCTGCCGCGCCAATCTGACCGTCGACGCGCGAGACGACCCAGCCGACCTGGTCTTTCATTTGCGGGCGTGCGCGCTCGTTGAGGTAGTCCCAGTGGAAGACGAACTGGGAGTTGTCGATGGATTTCTTCGTGGCCGTGTAAATGCCGTCGATTTTGAACTCCCAGTCGCCGCCGCCGTAAATGCCGCTCTGCAAAATTACTTTCTGGCCGACTTTCCAGCCCAGCTTTTTCGCGAGGACGTCGCCGACGATGGCTCCCTGCTTGTCGTGAAGCCACGCCTCTTTTTGATCCGGCGGGACGGACATCTCGTCGTACACGTCGAAAATCGTCTTGCCGTCGGTGGCGATGGTCGCGAAAAACTCGCGCTCGTGCTGCGGGTCTTTTCCGCCGAACCAGTTGTTGTAGTTGATGTGCTTGACCCCGTGGCCCTTGAATTTTCCATCGAGCTCGGTGACGTAGCGCTTGGGGAGGGACATCACGAAGGTGATCTTGTGCCGGGTCACCACGCGGTCTTTCGCCGCGTAGTCTGCGCCCACCGTCCATGCGCTGATGACCGTGCGCAAGAGCATGAAGGTCAAGATGGCGACGCCCACCCCGAGGATGGTCATCGCCGCACGGAACTTGTTGCGGAGTACGTTTTTCGCTGCCAGCCCCGCGAGACTCATTCGAGCATTCCCTTGTTGAGGCGGCGGATGATCGTCGCGCGCTCGGCGGCGGCCGGATCGTGCGTCACCATCACGATGGTTTTCTTGAACTCCTTGTTCAGCTTCTCGAGGAGCGCCAGAATTTCGTCGGCGCTCTGCCGGTCGAGGTCGCCCGTGGGCTCGTCGGCCACGAAGAGCTTCGGATCGTTGACGAGCGCGCGCGCGATGGCCACGCGCTGCTCTTGCCCACCGGAGAGCTGTTTCGGGTAGTGGCTCAAACGCCCCTCGAGGCCAACCACGCGCAGGGCGGTCTCGGCGCGCTTCTTACGTTCGCTGGAGGACAGATTGGTGAGGAGAAGGGGGAGCTCGACGTTCTCGAGTGCCGTGAGGACCGGGATCAGATTGTAGGACTGGAAAATGAAGCCGATCGTGCGCGAACGCCATTTGGCGAGCGCACCCTCGCCGAGTGAATCCAGCCGCTCGCCGGCGACTTCGACCGAGCCCGACGAGGGGCGATCGAGCCCCGCGATGAGATTGAGGAGCGTCGTCTTTCCGGAGCCGGAGGGCCCCATCAGCGCTTCGTACGATCCGTCAGGAATGTCCAGATCGAGCCCGTCGAGGACCTTCACGGCTTCGCTGCCGCGGTGGTACGTCTTTTTCACGCCGCGCAGCTTGATGAGCGTGCCCTCCATGCTTCGGTAGGGAGCACCCTCTTTTTGGCCGTTTTCCTTACCTTTTTCGGCAACGTCTTGCTTTTGCGCCACGGTCTCGGCTTCGGTCATGACTCGCTCTTCTCCTTCACCGATTGTCCATCGGCCAGCGTTGCGGGCGGATTATTGACGATGCGCGTACCAGCGGTGGGTCCTTCGAGCAACTCGAAGCCACCCCCGAACGCCGGCCCCAGTCTCACCACGTTCATGCGCACCTTGCCGTTGTCGAGTACGAAAACGGCTTTCGCACCCGTGCGACCCGTGACGGCCGAAGCGGGGACGATGAGCTTCGGCGGTTCTTTCATCTGCTGCTCGTTAAGCGCTTGCGCGAGAAAGCTCACGCGCGCCGCCATCTCGGGAAGCACACTCGCCGCGCCATCGACGAACGTCACTTTGACCGTGGCGGTCGCCTTCGCTCGGTTCAGCCGCGGAGTGATCTCGAGCACCGCGCCGCGGTAGCGCTTGTCCGGGAAGGCGTCGAGGACGATCTCGCATGGGCCCTTGGGCTTTACGAGGTTGAGCCGGCCCTCCGGTACGTCGGTCTCGACCACCAACGATTGGAAGTCCGCGAGCTCGACGAGAGCGCTCGAGGCGGGGCCGACGACTTCTCCCGCATCGGTAGGCTTGTTGAGCACGGTCCCGTTGATCGGCGCCGTAATCGTGAGGTTCTTCATTCCGACGGCGAGCGCATTCACTTCGGCGTTCGCGGCCTGCGCCTCGGCTTCCGCGGCCTTGACTTGCTCATCGAGCGCGCGCGCCCGGGCTGCGAGATCGTCGGCGGTGGCCTGGGGTATGGCACCGCTCGCTGCCAGGCGCTTTTCGCGCTCGAGCTGCTGCTGGATTTCGGCGAGATTCGCGCGGGCGGCCTGGGCCCGTGCGCGTGACGCAGCGACCCTGGCTTGCGCCGAGGCAATGGCGCTCTTTTGATCGGCCGCATCGAGCTCGAAGAGCACCTGGCCCGCCTTCACCTTGTCGCCCTGCTTGATGAGCACGCGAGCGACACGGCCGATGACCTTGGCCCCGACCTTCGCGCTCGTCTCGGGAACCACATAGCCGGTGGAGGTGAGGTCGATCGACGCCTGAACCGGTGAAACGAGCGAAATCGTCGTTACGCCGACCTCGGTCTTGAAGAGTTTGGCTTCGACATGCGGATACGCGGCGCGCCCAGCCACGAGGAGAGCTGCGGCAAGAGTGAGGCCGGCGAGGATGCGCCATGCACGTCCGCGCGAGGGGGGCGGCTCGTCGCGCGAGATGCGCAACGATGCGAGATCAGAGGAAAGCTGGTCGGACATCGCTGAGGTTCGGGGGAGCGTTTGGTCGTAGGGCTGCGGTTTGCGCGGGACAATAGCGCGAAATCTGATGACAAGCGCCGGGATCGCGTTGCACGCTTACCGCGCGATGCCAAGCGCTTTTCGGGCTGTCTTGGCGGTTTCGACCCTTCTTTTCGCGATTCCGGCGTGTGGGGGGCCGATCGAACACGTGCGGACGGATCCGCGCTGGCTCGATCCGTACACCGGCCGCGCAACGCCGCCGGTTGGCCGTCGAACAGGGCAGGGGCCGGCGCGCATCGCAGTGTACGGGGACGTCCGCGGGGAGCGCGAAAAGCACCGCGCGGTGGTGCACGCCATCCGCGTCGCTCGGCCGGATCTCGTCGTCTTCACCGGCGACGCGCTCCATTGTTTGCCCGTCGCGCACATGCCCGATTTTGGACTTGCCACGTATCTCATTCCGTTTTGGCCGCAATACGTGCGCGGCTATCCATGGGCATCCCTCCTGACCGTCGTTCCTTTTCCGGCGCTCGTTCACGAGACGCTCGGACGGTCGCTCGCTCCGCCGCGCGATCACGACGGGTTCAACGGTTTTTTGGAGGACACCGCGCCCCTTCGCCTGGACGACCGAACCGCCTTTGTGTTCGTTCCGGGGAACCACGACCTCTACCACCGCGCCGATCGCCGCGAGGTCGCGCGGCTTTTCGTTCCAAAAGAAAGCGACCGACGTGAAGAAGAACTTTTCTTTTCAATAGATATCGCCGGCTACCGGCTCCACGCGCTCGACACGGGAAGCGATCTTCTCGGCGATGACGATCCCATCACCGGCGACTCCCGCCAGCTCATGTGGCTGGACGCGAGTCTCGCCGACGCTGAAAAAAATGGGCTGCGCTCCATTGTCGCGATGCACCTGCCGCCTTACTCGTCCGGTGCGGAGGACGAGCCTTCACCCGCTGTTCGCGATCGCGTCGGGAAAGGCATTCTGGACAAACACGATGTCGCGCTCGTTCTCGGCGGGCACTCGCATGCGTACGAACGGCTCGAGCGCGCGGGGTATCGCGGCAGACGGGTCACGCACGTCGTCACGGGGGGCGGCGGCGCGCCGTTCCATCACGAGGTTGCCGAGGGCAAGCGCGAGGCGGGGTCCAAGGTGTTCGTCGAGGAGACGACGCATTTCGTGCTCCTCGATCTGGGGGACAACGAGGTTCGCGGGCGAATGGTGCCCGTCGCAGGCGGAGATCGGGGCGACGAGTTCGTGGCACGTCCGGAGTAGTGCATCAACGGGCGACGCCGCGAAGGATGATCGCGCCGCCTGCCACATTCAGTGATCGCGTACCGAGAACGGTGAAGGACGCGGTGGACGCGGGAGCGAAGAGGTCCAGTCCACCGAGACCGGGCACGAGCGCAGGCGAGCGCGTAAGGTCGGCCGGTACGCGCCAGAGGGTTGCGGTGCCGTCCGATGCGTCGATCCATTCGAGCACGCCGTTCCGACCCGCGGGGAGCACGTAGGGCCCAGCGTTTTTCACGAGAGAAACGGTGATGTCGCCCAGAGCGGTTCCGGTGATGTCGCCGATGCGAAGCGCGTATTGCGTTAGTTTTGGCTCCGGGTGCACCTCGCCCCAGTCCAGATACGCGATTCGCGTTGGTGAAACGACGATGGGAAAGGCTTGCTTGCCCGGGCGCGTGCGGTGTGTCACTGCGCCGCTGTTGCGATCGTAGATGACGAGGTCGGCGAGATCGGTTTCGTTTCTGTCGAAGGTTCCGTCCGGGTCTTCGGAAAAGTCTGCAGCGCCCACGATTCCGCGCGACACATCGGGGAAGCGTTGCTGTCCGGCGCCGCCCAGCACGATCTCGGCTGCCGTGGTGGATACGTCGTACAAAAACACATCTGTGTCGGAGAGCTCGCCTTCGCCGTGCCAACCCGTGAAGACGACCGCGTCGCTGGTGGCGCGCGGTTCTCCAGCGTGGTCGAAATCGCCGGAGAGGGTGGTGGTCGCGCCGTTCACGCGGACCCGCACGACCGAACGGGCGCCGCTTTTGGCTTCCCACGCGATCACGCTTCCTGCGATCGAGGGGCGGCGCGGCGACTCGGACGCCGGAGCGAGGATGGACTCGGCACCGGTCTTGAGATCGCGTGAGCGTAGGTCGCCGGCGGATGTGCCGGAGCCGGCGACATATACGAGCGTGCAACCGTCTCCTGCGTAGGGCGGATAACCCTGAAGATCGAGCGCCGGGATTTGGACGTCGTCTGGAAGCGGCGCATCGCAGGTCGCCGGCGGGTCGTCGGTCCATCCGGAATCGAGGGCAGGTGACGAACCGCCAGCTACGCCGGAAGTTGCACGAGTCACGCAACCGCACGCGATCGCAGTGACTGAGCCGAAGAGAAAGACGCAGAAACCAAGCGTTTCCGATCGCATGCGACCTTCTTATCTCCTATCCCCAGAAACCTGCGCGCGCATCCCGAGGCGGAGCATGCGTTTTTTTAGCCCGTGCCGCGTGAGTCCCAGCCGCGCGGCGGCGTGCGTGATGTTGCCGCCGGTGGCGGCCAGCGCGTGCGCTACATCATCGCGCTCCACCTCTTCGCGCGAACGCTCAGGAAGTGAACGGCGCGAGGGCCTACGTGCTGCCCGAATGTCGCGCGGCAAATGCTCCAGCGCGATTCGCGCCGCGCCGATGGTGGAGAGGCGCTGCATCTGGTGCTCCAGCTCGCGCACGTTGCCTGGCCACGCGTGGGCTGTCAGTGCGGCCAGCGCGCCACTCGAGAGCTCCGTGGGACCGGCCGCGCGCTCCAAGAACGTGCGCGCCAGCATTGGAATGTCATCAGGGCGGTCGCGGAGCGGCGGAATTCTTATGTCGAGCACCTGGAGGCGGAAGAGCAAATCTTGGCGAAACTGACCGGCTTGGACCGCCTTCTCGAGATCGCAATTGGTCGCGGCGACGATGCGCGCATCGAAAACCCGTTCGTCGTCGCTGCCGACGGAACGGTAGCGACGTGACTCTAGCGCTCGGAGAAGCGTCGCCTGGCGGAGTGGCGGCAGCTCGCCGACCTCGTCGAGGAGGAGCGTTCCGCCCTGCGCGCGCGCAAGGAGGCCCGGGCGCGCGCGATCGGCACCGGTGAACGACCCTCGCGCGTGGCCGAAGAGCTCCGCTTCGAAGAGTGCGTCGGGTATCGCCGCGCAGTTGACCGCCACGAACGGCCGCGCAGCACGCGGGCCCATGTCGTGGAGCGCGCGCGCGAACACCTCCTTGCCCACCCCGGTCTCTCCCGTGATGAGCACTGGCAAATCGCTGTCGATGGCCGCGTCGAGCCGGGCGAGGGCTCGGCGAAGCGGAGCGCTCTCGCCGAGGATCGTCGGGAACGAACGCCGTACCTCCCGAAGGGGCAGCGAGGTGGTTTCCGCGGGCGCCGGCTCCCATGAGGCGTGCGCCTTCGGCTCATGATGCGACGTGGCCGTTGCGCTGAGGTCTGACGAGGAGGGTGCGGCGAGCCGAAGACGCGCGACGAGTGAACCGAGCGCGGCCCAGCGTGTCGCCTGATCGGGCGAGACGCGATCGAATCGCGCTGGCAAAAAGCGATGCTCGACAACGATGACCGCGCGAGGCGCGCTCGGCCCCCTTGGCGACGCGACCGCCAGGCGCGAGCCGGTACCCGCGGGAGACGTCACCTCGCGCTGGTACAGCGGCCCGTCTTTGCGCATCGCGGTGGCGAGCGCGTCGCCCTGCACTCGTTTCTCCGCATCCGCAATCGGGAGACCATCGAGATCGGCGCCCCAGGCGCACGTCACGTCCCCCGCGTCTCCGGCCAACGCAACGAACGCGCGCTCGGCTCCGGAGAGCGCGACGATCGCGCCCGCCAGGCTCGTCGCGGCCCCGGCCGGCGCCGGGAGCCGCCCTACGGTGGTCTGCCGGCAGCTTCGCGAGATGCGCGCGCGCTTCTAGGACATGGGCGCGTGCGTCGGTGAGCGCATCGTTTTTTCGCGCCGAAGGATCGAGCGCATCTAGGGCCTCCAAGGCGAATCTCCCGTCTCCTTCCGCCACTGCGATTTCCGCCCGCAGGATGGCCAGGTCTTGCCGAACCGCGGCCGGAAGCGCGTCACCCAAGGCGCGGGCTTCCGCGGTCCAGCGCTCGGCGTCGCGAGTTCGACCCCTGCGAAGGTCGAGATCGGCCCGCGCCGCGAGGCACCACCCCCGTCCGCCCGTCTGCCCCAGCGCCCGCGCGAGCAAGATCGCCTCGTCGAGCGCGCGCTCCGCCTCCTCGAAATGCTCGCAACGCGTGAGCGCCAGGCCCAGATTGAGCAAGCAGGCGCGGCAGCCGGCCTTGTCGCCGAGTGTTCGCTTGATGGCGAGCGAACGTTCGAATGCCGCCGCAGCCTCGTGGTGGCGCGCGCGGTAGAGGAGCACGACGCCGAGGTTGTGATCGAGCCGCGCCATCTCCTCCGGATCGTCGTGCGCGAATGAAACGGCCATCGATCGTGCCTCCATCAGGGCGCGCTCGGCCGTTTCCCAGTCTGCGCGGTAGAGCGCCACGGCTCCCACGGTCGCGATGGCGAATCCCTCCGCTGCGGGATCCCCGAGCTCGCGTGCGGCATCGCGAGCACTCGACGCAACGGCGCGCGCTCCCTCCGAATCGCCGGCGCGTGCCATGGCTTCCGCTCGCCGCCGCAGCGCGAGCGGCCGAATGCGCGCGTCGGATTGCCCAACGTCCTCGAGCCACGCGAGCACCCGCGGATGCGACGGCCCCATTCCCGCGTCGCGCGTGAGACGCTCGAGACGCGTGAGCAACTCGCCCGAGCGTTCGCGCGGCTCGGCTGCCAACGCGAAGAGCGCCTCTACTTCTTCTGTTCGGAGCCCCTCGGCCTGCGCGCGCGAGGCGCAACGTCGCAGGAGCTCCGCCCGACGGGTCGGCGGACTCGGTGCGCCGGCGATGGCCAACAGATGCGCTGCGGACGCGTCCCCGTCCAGCATCGCGTCGGCCACCCGATCGACCAGCGCGTAGCTCGCGAGCGCTCTCGCCAGATCCGCCGCGAGATGTCCGGACGTGAGAGCGTAGCGCACGCCGCGATCGTCCGCGTGTCGGGTGAGCAGCGAGGCCGCAAGAAGCTCTGCGAAGGCGACCGTGGCCGGCTCACCTACGACGCGCACGACGATCCCTTCGGGCGCTTCCCCCAGAGCCAGCGCGACGGTTGCCAGCCCTTCGGTCGCGTGCGGCGACAATCCGCGCGTCCGTTCGAGCGCCGCGTCACGCGTGAGCGGCACTCGTCCGCGTGCAGCGACCAGCCATCCGGGCAGCGCGCCCGATTCTTCGCGCAGGCGGGGCACTTCGCTCGCGCCCACGCCGAGCTCGAGCGCGAGCGCACCGAACGCGTCTTCGTCGAGTGGTCCAATGGTCGTCGCGGCCGCCCCGTCGGGCGCGTCGCGCGCCGTCGCGACGACATGAACATGCGTGAACCCGGAACGGCATCGAAAGGCGTCCAGCGCGCTCGCGAGCTCGGCCGGCGCAGCCTGCAGCTCATCGAGCACGATGAGAAGCGAGCCTTGTGGCGTGTCGAAGGGCAGGGCCTCCTCGGCACCCCGAAAAAAGGCGACGAGACGGGCGATCGTAAGAGCGTCATCCGATGGGAAGCGCAAGAGCCGGGCGGTACGCCCGGCGAGCAGCGTCGCCGTTACGAGCTCGCGCACCAGATGGCTCTTGCCCGCGCCTGCCGGACCGGTCACGTAGCGCACGCGCTCCGTACCTCGAAGAAGCTCGGAAAACGCCCGTTCTCGTCCGACCGGGGCCCCGCGCCGGCTCTCCCACGCACCGGCAGGCGCATCTTTGCCGAGACGCGCCAGCACCTCGCGCGTGTCGCGTGGTCGGTCCGCCGGGTGCTCGGCGAGGAGCGCTTCGATGACGTCGGCGACGCTCGGCGCGATCCACGCTTCCCGATCCCGCAGCGCCCCGCGCGCCCCTCGAGGCGGTGCGCTTCCCGTCGCCGCGCCCCACGCCAGCGCGCCAAGCCCGAACAGGTCGGCCGCTGCGGTGACGGCGCCGCCCGCGAGGATTTCTGGCGCGGCATACGCGCGCGTCAGACCGACGGCCTGCGTGTTCTTTGCGCGCACGACCGCGGCTCCCAAATCGAGAACGACGGTGCGCCCTCCCGAAGGCACGCGTACGTGCTCCGGCTTCAAGTCTCCGTGCACGAAACCCGCTTCGTGGAGCCTCCCTAGGGTGAGCGCTACGTCCGCGACAATCTCGGAGAGCCTGCTGTTTTTCTGAGCCCCTTCGCTTTCTCCCAGGTATTTGCCGACGTCCGGTCCGTCGACGAAATCCTCGACGATGAATGGCGCGCCCGAGATGTCGTCTTTGGCAAAGTCGTGCGCTCGCACGAGCCCTGGGATCGAAAGACGCGCCAGAAGGGCAAATTCCCCTGCGAGCGCACCACTACCGAGCTCCGCGCCGCGCAAGATCTTCGCCACCAACGGGCGTTCGGGCGCCTCCTTGTCGGTCACGCGCACGACGATCCCCTGCGCACCCGCGCCGAGCATACCGTTTTCGGCGGGACGGTATCGCGGGTGGGAGAGGATCGGTGTCATGTGCTCACTCGTCACTCGCCAAAGCCGGTGCTCGTGTTTGCCTTGGCGATCTCGTTGAGAAACGTCTCGCACTTTGCTCTCGGACCGCCGCCGAGGAGCTGCATCGCACGGCGAAGCCGCGGCTCCGCGAATCGTCCCAGTCTCTTGAAGTGCGCGGTCGCCGCAGCGTAGGCGGTGTCCGTGCCCTCCATGCCGGCCACCAACGTCGCGTCGGTGTCCTCCTGTGCGGGCGTGATGACTTCGACGCGAATGACCATCACGCGCGTGGTCTGGTCCGGTTTTGGGTCGATTTTGAGCGGGATCTGCGCGTCGGTCCACGCTTGCGGCGCCAGATACAGAACGCGGACTCCGGGCGTGCGGAACCACTGGCGCTTCCAAGTGTTCACCATGGCGAGCGTCTCGTCGTGGTAGAGCCCCGTCTTGTCGAGCTCCGCGGTCATCGCGTCGGCGAGCGCGTCGGCATACGTATCGAGCGGTTTCATGTCGGTGTCGCCCAACGATCGCTGCATCGTCTCATCCGCGTCGAGGCCGGAAGCGTGCAGCGTGAAGGCGCCACTCGTCGAACTCACGTTGAGCACGAAAACCGATCCGACACGGTCCTTGCTCGTGTTCGAAACACGAACCGCGCCGTTGTAGCCGGTCGCCTGAGTTACGATCGGCAGGGTAAAATTCCCGAGGCCTCGATAGAAAAGGAACTTCTCGGTCTCTTTGCTCCCCGGTCGAGTGAGCGAGTTCGATGCGACGGCTCTGGCGTGCGCCCACGTGTACTGCTCGAGCGTCGCCGGCAGGGCCGCGACGGACTCTTCCCCCGGCAGGATCGTCACCTGTCCCCAATCAAGCAGGCCGTTCGCGAGGGCATACTGTTTCGTGCACAGCTCCGAGGTGAAATGAGCGTTCGGATCCATGACCGGATCGTACGCGTGCCCGGTGGGACCCTGGACGTGCGGGTAGAAGTCCGAGACGTTCGGGTACCACTGCGTGAGCACTCCCCTCGGAAATGACACGCTCACTTTCGCGGTGAGCGGCCGGTCCGAATAGAAGTACGTGACCGGTGTCTCCATTTTGACGTCCCTCCTGCCGACGCCCAGCTCGCCAGCTTTGATGCGGTCGTAGACGAAGGCAGGCAGGTCCTCTTCCTCGTGATGAAGGCCACGCTGCATCGATCCATCGGAGCCGACGACGAGCGTATTGGTCCCCCACTCGTGAACGACGAAGCCTTTGCCTGGGTACTTCGTTTGAGGCGCCGTCGCACCCGGGACGTACTCCCCGGAAGTCGGAGCTCCGCCCGACCCGCTGCTGGGAGATGCGCCGCGTTCATCGCTAGGCGCGAGGGCGCCGCATGCGGCGAGGCCGAAGACCCCGACGAGAATGAGAGTCGTGGTCACGTTAGGCCAACAAGTTACCATGTTCTTTGCCTCCGGACGGAGCTAAAGCATGGACCGATCCACTGTGTAATTACGTATTGTTACGTAACTTAACAGGTAACTAAGTTACCGTTTTATGGCGGCCAGTTACCGGTTGCGGTCACTACCGGTTCGCCGGTTGTGACGACGTGCATCCCCGCGCGTCCAAACTCCGCGATCGCCCGCTCGGCAATTTTGGGGAAGTCGAGCGCGGGCGGGAGCGGGTCGATGGGCGGCGGCGGCACGGGGCTCATGGCGTCTTCGAGGATCCACACCTTGTCCATGAGCGACGGATCGGCTCTTCGGTCTGCGAGCGAACCATCTCGCTACCTGGACGAGGTAAATAGTGCGCCGCCGTTTCGCAAGGAGTCGCGTCGACGAGACCGCGATTCGATGAGCGCGCTCGCGCGGCTCTTCAGTCGTCCGATGCCGACGGACCGGACGGATCGTCGCCGCCGCGGACCTGGATGCCTGTCGGGGCGACATCGAACCAGAGCGAAGCATTCCCACAACGTGTGCAGACGAACCGGTAGCTCTTGGTCGCTCCGTCTACAGCGAGCGCGAGCGGTGCCGCGTCTCGAGGGCAGGAGGCCACGCCGGACTTGAACTCCGCCCATAGGGCTACCACTTGCCCTTCGCTCAGCATGCGCGGACCGGGCGCGGGGATGGTAGCCTGGGAACCCGATGCACCGCTTGCGGCATCGGGGTCTGAGTGCTCGTTGGGGGAGCGCCGATCGCTCATTACGGAACCCATTCGTAGTCGATGTCTCGCCCTAGCGCATGCAGCAAATGCTGACTGTGGGGCGAGGCGCTTTCGGGTATATCGAGGGCATGGTTTCGCGTGGGCGCAGGGTCCTCGTCGTGGGGGCCACCGGTCGGCTGGGCGTGGCGGTGGCGCACGGGCTCGTCGAGCGCGGCGACAAGGTCGTGATCACCGCGCGCGACCCGAACAAGCTGGCCGCGCTCTCGGCCGAGCTGGGGCGCGGAGACACCAAGCCACCCTTCGTGACGGCCGATCTCACGCAGGCGGACGCGGTGGAGAGAATCCGTGAAGGCGTGCGCGATGCGGTTGGACAGGTGGACGACGTCGTTCTGGCCTGCGGTCCCTTCCCGCGTACGCCGTTCGAAGAGCTCCGCCGCGAAGATCTCGAGAAAACCCTCACCGTACACGCCGTCGCGCCGCTGCTGCTCGTGCACGCCTTCGCCGGCGACTTGGCAAAAGCAAAAGGGGCCGTCGTCGCGCTTGGAGATGCGGGCACGACGCGTCCGTTTACGAACCACGTGGCCTACCTCACGGCAAAAGGGGCCATGCAAACGGGTCTACGCGCGCTCGCCGTCGAGCTCGCTCCGGACGTGCGCGTCAATATCGTTCAGCTCGGTATCGTGGCAGATCCGGAGGCCGATCGCGATCCGCTACGCACGCATCGGCTGGCGACGCGGTCGCCGCTTGGCCGATTTGGCACGCCGGAAGAGGTCGTGCACGTGGTGCTTGCGATGCTGGACGCAACGTGGGCGACCGGCGAGGTGTGGGGGATTGGGCGGTAGGGACATTGCGGAGCGGCGTGCCGGACGTCTTGCCGTATCCCCACCTCGTCATCGCCGCAGCCGCGTCGTAGGCGAGCGCCCGGTCCGTCGTCAACGAGCGTCGACCGTCGTCGCAGCGCCGCCTACGTATTCGAGCGCCACGTAGAACGGAAACCGTGCCCGCTCGACATATCCCATTGGGTAGAAGTACTCGGCCGATTCGATGCCTTCATGTACCCAGTCGTAGGCGAGCACGTGGTACCAGCAGAACTTGAGCTGCATCGTGACGGCGCACACCACGCTCACCATCAGCACGAGCGCGAGCAGCGCGCGGCGGGGATGCCGCTCTCTTCACGTCGCCATGCACCTGCTGCGACCGCAACCAGTGCAACGACGATGACCCAGCCCACAGGACTGGCTGCTTTGAGCGCTGACACAAGTTGGTCCCGGAGATCGACGAGCGAGTGCACCGATCCACCGTCGAGCACATAGTGCCGATTATTGACGACCAGAACCTCGAACAAGTCGCCGGCAGCGTGGCTCACCTGGAAGTAGAGGACGAGCAGCGCTATGGGCAGCACGCCGCCGAGTGCAGACGCGCCCGCGGCCAGCATGACGCGGCGCAGGCGCGCAGCATGTGTTGACTCGAGCTGCCAGGCGCGCAGGACGAGAAGTCCGACCATGCAACCGATGAACCACATGCCGGGCGGTTTGAAGATGAGCGAAATGCCGCCGAGCAAGCCTGCGAAAAACGCACGTCGAAAGAACGACGGCTGGACGAGACTTCGGTGAACGACGAGCAGACTCGCCAAGGCGAACACGCTGCACCAGCTCTCACACTGGCCCGTCGTCCAGAAATCGAAAAAACCGAAGTACATCAGACAAGCGGCAAAAATGGCGGCTCCCCGTGTAGCCGGAGAGGCCTGTTCGCCGCGCGGCGCCGCAAGCTCGGCGGCCAACCACCCGATCGCCATCGTGCAGAGCAGGTCGAACAGGCGGACGCCCCACATCTGCATTCCGAAAAGCGCGATCGACACGGCATGGACGAGATAGATGCCCGGTGTCTTCATGTCGAAGGCGGTCGCGTAGGGGAGTTTGCCCTGGAGCCACCCCCAGCCAATGTATCCGGACAGCCCTTGATCGCTGCCAAACGGATAACCAAGCGACGCGACGCCAAGCAGCGCTCCAAGCGCGGAGAGCAAGACGTCGATGCGAAGAACGCGACGAATCATTTTCGAACCCGCCTTCGAATTGTGGCTGGCGCCCAATGCCCTACGGCTTCGTCGCCGCGATGACGACGTGCGGGTACGGCAGCACGTCGGGCACGCGGACCATGCGCACGCGGAATCCGAGCTCGGTCAACATCTCGCCCCAGGCCCGGTGATGTCGGTAGGCGAGCGGCTCTTTCATACCTACCATCAAGCGATCGAGAGCCTCGGTGAAGAGGAGCCCCGCTCGGGGTTCAGTGGTGATGTCTTTCAAGATGAGCACGCCGCCCGGCAAGAGGAGATCGCGCAATCGCGCGAGGACGGGGCGCTGGTCCGCTTCTGGGATGTGGTGCATGACGTCCAGCACGTACGCGCCAGAGAAGGTGCCGGTCAGTGCGGCATCGCGCACGTCGCCCACGCGAAATTCGTGACTGTCGTGCCCGAGAGACTTGGCGACGTCGCGCGCGAGCTTTACGCGGCGCTCGTTCGGATCGACGCCGACGATGCGCCGTCGCGGGTGAGTCTGTCCGAAGTAGGCCGCGAAAAGACCGAAGCCGCAGCCCACGTCCAAAATGCGACCCTCATCCGGCAGGAGCAGATCCATGACGGAGAGGAGCTTGGGCCGGAGGATGGAAAAACGAACGAACGCATAGCTGCGCTCGAAAAGAGGCAGAACGCGCGCAATGCGGTTGATCGCTCCGCGTCCGTAAATCTCGGGCGAATCGAACGTCGGCGCGTCGGAGCGGCGCGCCATCTCGCGCCGGACGTCGACGAGGCTCGAGGCACGGTTGGATGTGGGAGCGACAGCCACGACGGGGCGCAATGTAGCACGAAAGAACCTACGGCCTACACGCGGTGCTTCACTGTCAGCGAAGGCCAAACGCTTGAATCTTGTCTGCCCCGACGATCACCGCGCCGTGGGCGATGACTGGATGGTTGTACTTTCCACCGACTCCAATGGGATCGCTCTTCCAGAGAAGGGCCATGCGATCGCTTCCAAGGCCGGCGTCGAACGCGTAGAGGATCGCTCGAGGTGGCTGGAAGCCGGGGCTGGGCACGAGTGCGTCGGCCCGTGTGCCGTTCTCGTCCAGGACCCACACGATGGCGCCTGTTCCGTGAAAACTGGAGACGACGGGCGACCCGGGATTCTTGAAGACCACCTCTGGCGCCGCTCCATCGACCGCGAGATACGCGGGCTGCCCTGGTGAGGTGACCACCTTGAGGCGCACCAAGGACGGCGGTACCACCTTGGAGATGTCCCCGGGATCGCGCGAATTGCCGGACACGAACACGTACGCTTGTCCGCGCTCATCACGCAGGAGGGCCGGCGTGGTGCGCATTTTCGCGTTGTTGCGCTGATTGTCGAGTGGTCCCTCAGAATAGGGACCGAAAACGTTGAGTGGTCCTCGCGATGGTGGGGTGTAAATGGAGAGCGGATCGGGGGGCAACAGCGAGGTGTCCGTCGAAGGCGACGGGGGAGCGTTTACGTCACAGGGCGGGCGAGCATTCGTAGAGCCCGCGAATTTGTCGCGCTCGACGAGGTACACCGTCCCCTGCTTTCCCCCGAAGGTGACCAGATGCGGCGTCGAGGTGACCGCAGGATCGAGATCGAAGACGACGGGTGAGCTCCCTCCGAGATCGGTGTCACCTTTGTCCAGCAGGCAATAGTTGAACGGCGAGTACGAATGCTCGAGCGCAAGCGGCGCCTTGAACTGGAGCACGGAGTTGCCCCACACCCCTGGCTCCGGCCCCGAGTCCTCAGGGCTGTTGCCGGTCGTGGTGAAAACGCGCCCGTCGCCGTCGATAGCAGCTCCACCCGCGCCCCACATGCCGGCGCTGGCGAGGTTTGCTTCGCCCGTAGTCGGTGGGACGGCCGGCGGTGGCACGTTGGTGGAAGCGCCGGAGAACGAGGCAACGACTCTTGGCGAGGCGGTGTCGATGGCGACCATCCAACCGATGGCTCCGTCGAAATACGAGCCAAACGCCACGTACAAAAGACTTCCCGTGGGGCTGACGTTGAGGGCCGCGCGCTGCGACATGATGTGAAAATCGGCCATGGTGGCGCGATCGGTGGGCTTGCGCGGCGGGTTCTGGTTCACGCGCTCGAGCGATGGATCATCGATGGACACCGGCCAGCCGGGGAGCACGTCTCCCGTCGTGATGTCGAGCGCGGACGCGCGCCAGCCGGCCTGCGCATCGGCGCACGTAACGTACATGCGCGGTGGAATCGCGTTCGTGTCGATGAAGGGCGTGCTGAGGATCCCAAAAGGGACGCCGTCCAAGTTGCGGAGAGGCTGGCTCGGCGCGCCCACGTTTGCTTTCCACAGAATCGTGCCCGGTTCGACGAGCGCATCCCCTCGTTGCGCTTGGACGGCGTTGATGGCGTAGACCCAGCCGTTGCTCGAGGCTGCGAAGACCACGCTGGACCAAAGGCCTGTGTAGTCCCCTTTCGTGATCTCGATATCGTCGACGTAGAGGGGCGTCGCGTAGAGGTGCGCTTCGTACTCGACGCCCCCGACAATGGCGGTGTCGAGGCGGGGCGATTCCCACAGCGGGCCGAGCGAAGTCTTGACGCGCTCGGGAACGAGACCCGACTCGGCGTCGTTCCAGCCCTGGCGTGCGCGTCCTCCGTGATAGGCGTACGACGCGACGCCGTGCGGCAAATCGGTCGTTCGTTCCTCGCGGCATTGGACGCACACCGACATGAGTGCGAACAGGAGGCCGAGTCGCCCCCATTTGAACTCAAGGAAGTGTCGCATCACGGCCTCATGTACCACCGCATCACGGGCGATACACCTCGACCACGTCCGTGTAGCTGTTCCCGCGCACGGGACCCCCGCCGATCGCCCAAAGAGCCCCCTCGAAGGCGACCACGCCTAGACCATGACGCGCGGTGAACATGGGCGCGCGTACGTCCCA
>OBEQ011308428.1_pt1 | contig 30255 bp, 29 predicted proteins | sample 1670901 | NCBI WGS metagenome assembly OBEQ01 (sample SAMEA104232315, study PRJEB22302) | groundwater metagenome | biome: forest; feature: aquifer; material: groundwater | place: USA | collected 2011-08-07 | depth 5.4 m
ACGGAGGGCTTTGGAGTTTGTTGTTCCCGTTATAACAAAAATGATTGCCAACGATTCTCTTCTACCGCTTCTTCCACTGTACTGCTTTGGTTCAGGATGACCTTTAGGATTTAATTTTGTAGAAATTGTTTCGTTTACAGTAATTTCGAATCCGATCCATCGACAATGCCCCTCGCACCATACTAAATCATCCCCAATGCCTTCCAAATATCATCTTCCCCAATTCCTTTTCGTCGAAGATTTTTGAATATACTCTGATTCGCCTCATAGTAAAGCCCTTTCTGAACTGTTGCTATCAACCCTCTCGTATCAGATGGATTTGGAAAATTGGGATCTCTTATGACAGAATGCGGACCCTTGCCGTGTTCGTCATCCCAAATTAGATTGAGTTTTCGCGTTGCTCGTTCCCAATCGCCTTTTCTTAAATTATTAAAATGACGTACTAAATCACGCCGCTTAATTAATTCATCCGCCATATTTTACTTTAGGCGAGACGGATTTGCCCTCGATAGACTAAATTAATATGATCGATAGTACGTTCTCTTTGTAGATCGAACGGACTCATTATCATCCGTTCATCGCAAAGATAAGCAGGGATGCCAAATGCAGAGAATATAGCATCCTTAATGTTTTTATCAATTTCATTTATTGAAGGGCTGTCACTATTCCCTCCAGTCAAAATTCCATCCAAGTTTTTGCATTCAGCAATCCAACCCTGCTTTCCAACTCTTATCTGAAACTGCAAACCACCAAGTGTCTCAATTTTCTTTGCCATATTTAAAACACGCTCGTTTTTTCGCGGGTCTATGGGAAAACCAAACATTTTAGCAAGACTATGTTGAATAAGTCTCATACCTTTCTTTTCATAATTATACGACGTTTCGACCCTAAAAGTGTTGCGGGGATGAGAGTCGAACCCATATCACCCCATTTCGAAACAGTCAATTAAATGCTTTGAAAAAGGGTTGTTCTACCATTAAACTACCCCGCAGTTATTAACACCTTATCACGAACTAACATCCACTGCAAGCCCCCCCCACCATTAAATTCCCCCTAGCTTTTGAAGTCGATCAAGATTACATCACCCTCCGCCTTACCCTTACCGCGTCGCGATCCTGGCGCGGCGGCTCCGTTCCCGCGAGAAACTCTTCCGGCGTGACCCGTCCATTCAGCTCTCGATTCATAATCTGCTGGTGCAGATCCTTGGAACGCTCTTTATTGACGGCCGCATAATACCGGAGCGTCGTGCGCGGGCTCTTGTGGCGGCACAAATCCCCGACTGCCGTGATGTCGGCTCCGCCCTGAATGAGCACGGTCGCGAACGTCTTGCGGAAGATATGATGCTTGATGTGTTTCTTGATGCCGAGATGCTGGAGATGGGTGCGGATATAATTGCGGGACGTTACCGAGAGCAGGCGCCCGCGCCCGGACGCGAATACGCAGGGCAAATTATCATTCCGAAAATCGATGTATTTCTTAACCCATTCGAGGCTTCGGTCCGTAAAATAAATCTTCTCGCGGTCCTTGGTTTTCGCGTTTGTGATAATGGCTTCCCGTTTCTCCCAATCAATATCCGCCTTGTTGAGCGAAATCGCCTCGGTAATCCGCATGCCGGTATCCAGGAGCACCTCAAGGAGCGCCCGAGTGCGGAGCCCGGCAGGCTTCGTGATATCGAGTGAATTGCGGATCTTCTCTAATTCCTCCTTATCAAGATATTCGTTGATCTTCTGAGGAACATTGGGAATTTCCACATCGCGCCAGTCAATGGGCACTATAATCCCCGCGTTTTTCGCGTACTTCATAAGCATTCGGAACACGACCACGGCCCTCTGCGCCCCGTATTCGCCTTGCCGACTTCCGGCCTCGATCACCCGTGCCGCGTCGATCACTCGCAGAGAACTAATTTTCATGTCTGCGATTGAATGCGCGATTGCGCCAACAATAAATCGCCGGTGCTCGCGGATCGTCGTGGGACTCATGCCCTTTTGGGTCAGGTACTGGAGGTAATCCGCGAAAAGGTCCTTCACGTGCAATGGTTTATTCATGAGACAACAGAGCCGCGAAAGGCTCGCTATATCCAGCAGAGATGTGCACACTCCCTATATCCCTCCAAGCCCCATGATTCTCTCCATTTTTGCCCTCTTGGGCGCCCTTTTGTTTGCCGAATTGCCCAAGGATTGCCCGATGGGTCGCCTTATTGTGGTCCGCGAGCTTTGCGTCCAAAAGCCGGTATGCGGTTCCTTTCCGGTATCCTTTTTCGCCGTGTAGGTACCTAATTTCTATGAGGCCATCTTGTTTGAGCTTCCGGCGGGCGCTCTTGCAAACACGAGCAGAAAGTCCGAAGTATGCAAACCCGCTTTCCACCCCTCTTTCTTTTGATTGAATCGTGTCAGCGAAGGAGAACCAGCAATCATCGGATTGAAAGCGATCAGACAGTTTCCGAAGCATCACATAAAAATACTTCTCCCGCGCCGTGTATTTTTGTCCGAATAAATCCTCGAAGGCATGCGGAACGGAGAAGGACCGGGAATCACTTTTAACCGTTACCCGTGCGCCGTTACAATCCAGACTAACATTCGGAGTTTCTGTCATGACCTTATCCTTGCGACAGAAAGTCCGAATGTGGAGCACTGGCATCGTCGGCTGGCTGATCCGATGAGATTGTTGATTCGTCCCACAAGGAATTCGCGTTTCGCCCTTTTTCGTCGCGGTTAATGTCTTCTATTGCCGGTTGCGTACCATCTCGGCCGTAGGCCTTGATCAGTGCATCCTTGATTTTTTTATTGAGGAACCATTGCCATGGGGGATTGAGTGACGACTCTTCTTCCTTCTTGAAAGCATCGGCGATTTGCAATGCCTTCAGTTCTTTCAGGAGCCGTTGAATGGTACGTTGCGAACGGTTCGCAATCCGTTGGTGGAGAATATGAGCCGTAAAGGACGCGTCCGGCTCCCGGAACATCATTGCGACAACCTCGGCGCGATCCGGCGGCATAGAGGAGAGCGCGATGTCGGCCAGCACTTTCGTCTCCTCTGTCGTGACCGCCGTCTTGCCGCGAATCGCCGCCAGACACCTTCCCATGCCGCGGAGCTGGAGCAGGGCGCGCCACGGCTCTTCGCATTGGACTTCTTCGACTTCGTAATAGGTTTTGTCATTGCCCTCATCGTCTTTGAAGGATTGCGATTTGGAAATAACGACTCCGCGTCCTTTGGAAACCAACGTGGCCAATCCATTAATGATTTCCTGAATCTCTATTCCTTCTGGTTCGACGGTCGGCTTTGCGCTGGCCAGTTGCATCATATAGGAAATCATCAATTGCCTGGCGTTCCGTATGAGGGTCGAACGCTTACCATCTTGCCACGCTATTTCAAAACCACGGGCTTCCCGCTCGGCCGTGAGGTCGGGAAGGCGGATGAATAGAAATCGGGGGCCGATCATATCGATGTACCGGCGGTGCCTGTTGAGCGCGGCTGGCGTGATACAGCCGAGTAAGGAAAAACGCGCTTTGTACGATTGCTTTCCCCTTGTCGCGCTGAACTTCGCAAACTCTTGGTCATAAATCGCGACCAGCTCTCCCAAGAGCTTTTTCACCGTATCCTCGTTCAAGGAAAAAAGCGTCGTCATATCCCGAATGACGAAGCACTTCCCGTCTAGCTCATCAAGCAGGTCGTACGCCTTCCGGCCTTTCAATGGAACATAGCCAGAGGCGAACGGATTGCTTGTGAGCGTATCGAGATAATAGATATGCGGCAGCCCGTTGAGTGCTTTTGCCAGTTCAGTTTTCAGGGACGATGGGGGTCCTACCAATACGGCCCACAGCGGGGCTTCTACCAAGTCCGGCCGGAGGGACGAATACGCGGACGCCATCACGATATCGAGAATGTCCCGATTCACCGCACCGATTTTTTCGAATGCCCCATAAACTTCCTCTAAGCCTACGGTGCGATCAAGGATTTCAATCGTTTCCTCGACAGGTTGAACGCGTTCGTCCGGCTTCGTTGCGATCTTGCGTGATTGTTTTTCGGCTTTTGGGGCAGTATTCCGGTCTATAGCGCCGAGCTCGTTATTCTTCTCAGAAGATTCAGGAGCCGTGCCGATGCTGAACTGTTCTATGACTTCGGAAAGTGGAGCTGTTTTACGACAGTACGTGCAAGTGCCGATTTTGGTTTCGCTATTGATAATAAACGTGGCGAGGTAGCCGCCACGAGCGTCACTCTCCGGCTTGAGGGGACAAGCAGTCGCAACATCCTTGCCCTGCGGCTCGAATGAAATTCCGTGCTTGTTGAGTTCCCTGATTATGATGTCTCGCGGTTGCATGGTATATTTTTGAGTTTATTTTTTTCGACGAGTGCTTGGCAAAAACTAACATCCGCCTACCACGGGAGTGAAATAGGCGGATGTCAGCTCCCGTGGCTTTTTAATTCTCCTTTAGAATACAAAACGAAAGCCGGAGACCTGCCCATGCAAATCTCCGGCGATGTCCCGATATTACTTTATCGTCCCGACTTTCCTAAATCACGGCATTAAAGACATGTCCGAAAAATAGTCAAAAAAGCGTCCAACGAATTATTCGAAATAGACAGTCAGTTTGCACTTTTCGCCCTTGCTAATTTTTATCTTCAATCCCTTCTCCGCAAACCGTGCATTGATCCGGTCGATCTGTTTATAAAGTGCTCCTCTCGTGGGGATGCCACCTACACGCATGAGGTTAGCAGCGGAAGTCATCTTGCCATTCCTGTTCGTTATGGCGCGGTCCTTCATTTCATAGTGATCCGCCCAGAGGAGATTAAACACCTTGAATGTCTTCGATGCTGGTATATCTCCTTCGCGTTCCTCTGAATTAGTTGAGTTAAATGAAATGGTTTCCTGTCCGTTGTTGATGATGAGTAAGCGACCATCCAAGCGGACTGATTTGACCTTTATTTTTATCGGCTCCGGCTTGTTTTTAGGCCGCCCTACATGAGAGATACATTTTGCAAAAGCTGTTTTATCGAAAATATTTTTGTCGGAACTCGGCGCGAGAATTTCCGAAAGAGCGCAATGGGAGACGTCATCTTCGTCTACTCCAATAGTGCCAGTATTTGAGACAAGAACTCTCGGCCTAAAACCAAGATCGCCGTCACGGACGGATTCCTCATTTGTGCGAAGATAAAAAACCTTTGCACTTGTTTTTTGCCCTTGATATTGTCCTATATAACGCGTGTCCCGCGGTTTAACTCCGCTTGTTTTTAGGCCGAGTTCATCCGCAAGCAATTGGCGAAATTTAGCATCGTTATACTCAAATATCGCAACATCTTCGTCGTTCAAAATCAACTTACCGCACCCATTCTGGCAGATATAAAATATCTCGCCATTATCTTCTCTTATTTGCCAGAGTCGCTCATCGTAGCAATGCCCGCATTCTGTTTCAGAAAGATTTGCAGCTCGTTTGAGAACACCTTTCTTCATCAATTTTGAAAAATCACCGGGATATTTCAACTTAATCCCAGAGCCAAAACTTATAGGAAGTGTTGGCGTGTTTATGCGTTCCAAGAACCACTGCATGGCGATTTATGCAACGTAAATCTCTAAATCCTTGAGAAACTTTCGAACAATATCATCCTGCTCTCGGTTCTTCAAAGTGCAAGTGTTTGGCGGCGTTATTACAACGGACACCTGTTTTCTGCGTCCCGCGCCAGCCTGCTTGAAAACGATCGCAATGGCTATGCCGTATGGCTCCCAACCGCTATTCTTATCCAGGCCAAGCTCCTCAAGTATTTTTTGTGCCGCATCCGCTCCTGTATATTGTTGCCTCCCGGCAACATCAATGAAAATCTTATGCGGTATTTCTTTATGCTTGAGACGGATTGATTTCAAGTATGCGCGGTCAATCCCATAAGACAAATTTGGCGCGGATAGGTTGAGATTTGTAATGTCTTTGATTGAGCCGAGCTTGTATCTAATCGGTTCGGTGCTGATTTCCACGCCGAGAAAGTATGAGCAGAAAATCTTTGCCAACTCTTTTTCGTCGCTCTTGCCGCTTGCGGCGTATGTGCCAAGCATTGATAGGTCCTTTTTATAAATAAAAACGACATCAAAAATAGGCGAAATTGGTTGCCCGACGATCTTACCGCTCCTAAATACCTTTTCTTCCCTTTCCTGGTCTTGCACATACACGCGAAGTATAAACTTATTTCCGTCGACAAATAGCTTCACCTTGCATTCTTCCCCAATATACTCCTTCTGATAAAAATCCTTTATGAGCTTTTGAAAATCCGGCAATTTCCTTTCTGCTGTTATATCCAGGGCTGGAGCGGTGACTGGAAGCGAAAACTCTCGCAATGTTTTTTCCTCAATCCACGCCTGCGTATGGTAGTTTTCAAATTCTTCGGGGTAGTGCATGAAGGCAAGTAACGCCCTTTCGTCATAGTTACTCCCATTTTTTTCGATGAGTTCCTTTCGTTTGATGTGAGTTGCAAATTGGCACAAGTTATCAATGTGTCGTCCAGAAGACAAGTCGTTGATAGTATCAAACTGCGTATATATACTCGCGCGCTTTTCTTTTTCACAGTTCGTGTTCATAAACCGCATAAAGCGATCTACAAGCTCTTCTTTCCCTTCGTCCTTTTTCCCAAGAGGAAAATCAAGCTCATGGCACTTTTTAAGGTACTCCGAAAGGAGCTCGCCACGAATGTGGAGCACAAAATCCTTCGGATCTGTAATTCGTGAAGCCATTGTGATAGCAATATTCTCTATTCTAAAGCAATTTGCCCTCGGTTTTAATTTTTGTAACAAAAGCCAACTCGCAAATCTCGTCAATAGAGGCGCTATTCTCTTTAAGGCTATAAAAATGATTTTCTCCTAAAAGCACGTACGCCCAGTTGCGCTCCATCTGCTCTTTGAGATCAAGTGCGTTTATGCGGCTTACCCAGTCAAGCGTTGCTAACTGCTTCTGGCTTACGTTCTCGTTTTGTAAATCCTTATCGGCCTTCGTTTCAATAATATAAATTCTCTTTTCAGTTTTAACTATGAAATCCGGTGAGTAAGAAGACATAAGGCCATCGGTGCGTATATAAAACAACGCCGCGAAGGAGTGGTAATATTCGTTGACCTTCATAACGCTTTCAACGCCACCATCCTGATCTGCATATTCCATAAAATCTTTTTCAAACCCTCCTTTGTTTGATGGGTAGGGTAGCCGCTCGTAAATTGTTTTCGAAATAGGAAGAGAAAAATTTTCTCTCATGCGTAACTCGGCAACCTCCGAAAAATACCTACGTTCGACTTTTGCCTCCGTTGGCTTCACGGCCTGCTGCATTTCAAAAATCGCCTTGCCGATTTCCTTCACAATGTGATCTGTGATAAGACCGTTTTTGAGGAGGAGAATTTTCCAGTTATTATTTGCGAATGGATCAAATGGTTCTGCAAAAAGTCGGACTCTAATATATCGGTCGATTGTCGCTACAATCGCTACATTGTTAATTTGCATGGCAGGAAATACCCTGCCCTTTTTCTGATTAACGCGAGCCATCCTATTCGTGACCACATGAACTATTTTTTGAAGATACTCGTTATAGCTCTGCGATTTAAACAAGCTCGCATCAACGACATATTCGCCGAATCGCGTCTTGACGGTCATCTCCTCCGCGATGAATTTCTCACCGTCTTTGGTAAAAAACTTTTTTAGGTTTTCAAGGGGATATGCGGTAAACGAATTAAGTTTTTCAAGATGAATTTCGGTTTCTATAAGCTCTTCGTCGGCATCCCTGATAATGGTGGGCCAAAACAAATCGTACTTTTGAAAATCTGACTTCAAGCCAACTTTAATAATATCACCGAGCACATCCTTCCCCTTGGCAGGGTCATGGTCAAGCTCGCCCAGCAATCCTTCCCTAAGCAACTCGTCGTAAAATTGGATAAATGCCGGATGCTCTATGATCGTGAGCAAATCTATGTAGCTATTCGGTTCTCTTTTCTCAACAAAAAGCCGCCTGCGATTTTCCGCCTTAACTTCTTCAAATTCCGGCTCACGCCACATAAGACGCAAGCCGCGGCCCATCGTCTGCTCAAGCAAGATGGGGGCCGATGAAGAACGCAGGGGCACGATAACGCATATATTATTGACGTCGAATCCCTCCCGAAGCATCAAGACCGACACGATAACTTTCGGCTGCTCATGCTTATCAACGTTAAAAAGTCGCTGCTTAATTTCAAGCCATTCCTCTTCGGGGACTTCGCCTTTGCGATTGGAGTCAACCCGCATCACATCCTGATCACCAAGTCCCTCATCTTTCAAAAAATCTTCCACGAACGGTGTGACGCTGGTGTCTTCGGCCATCACAAGCATCTTCGGACGCTTATTTGATACTCCCATTTTGTCGGCGGTAAACTCGGTGAAGTGTTTTTCGAGTATGCGCAATTTTGTGAGTCCGGCGCGTAGCATTATTTTTTGCCCGTCCGACAATGCCACCGTCTTTCCGTTTTCTCGGATAGCGTTATATTCAAGAGGCAGGTCAACGAGCTCCTTGCGTTTATCTATGGCGATCGTCTTCACAAACCCCCCACGAATGGCGGTTTTTAAATCAAAGTCAACGATAATATGCGGGAAATAGTGCTTGACGCGATTTTGTCCGCTGCCGCTCACGTCATAGGGAGTCGCGGAAAAATCTACCTGAACGAATTTTGAACCCTTGTTTTTTGCAATTCTATTCAAGCTCCTTTGCCACTCGACCTCCTTCACTTCGCCGTATGACTTATTCTCATGAATGTGGTGCGCTTCATCGTTGAAATTCACCAAGTCCGGCAAGCTGGCGAGATAATCAATTTCCCGTCCGCTTAAATATTGCGCATCAAGCGAATCAAGCGCGTTTCCGCCGGATGTACCCGGCCGCACGGGGAACATGTCGTGGACAGCGCCACTCGGATCATCCAAGGGCGATCCTTGCCCCGGTGTTTCCTCTTCGTCCTCCATAAACAGATGCCAGTTCGCGATTGCTATGAGACCGTCGCCGGTTATCTTGCTTCCGATTTCCTGTTTTTTCGCAACGCTGTTTTGAACGAAGCCGAACACGTCTTCACGGTAGCTTGGCGGCACAAACACGTCTTGGAATTGATATACTTCGGACGCATCAAATTGCCGCTCTCCCTGCTCGTTTTCTTTGCCAAGGTACGCATCAAGGAGGCGTTCATACACGATAAGCCCCGGCGCAACAAGCAAAAAGTTTTTTGAATACCGACCACTTGGCGTTTCTTCGTACTTTGCATTGAGATATTGCCAGATAAGAAGCGCGTGCATCACCCATGTTTTACCCGTCCCGGTCGCCATTTTAATTCCGTACTTCGGGATTTCATATTTCGGTTTCCGAAACTCGGTCATATCAATTTCGGATAGCAATTCAAATTCGATATTCTCATAAATATCTTTGACGGCTTTCACTCCCAAAATTTCATGCAAATAAATCGTATTCAAAATTGCTTGTTTCTGGCCGATATGAAAATTTGCATAGCGCGTTTCCGTATGCGGCTCGGTAAACCAAAAAGTTAACAGGTCGCGTGTAACCGGCGTAACTTTGGCAAACATTTCACCGCTCGCCCACGACTCGTTCACCTTGCTGGTAAGCGTACGAGCAAGTTTGAGAGGCGTATCTCCGGTCCCTATGTTAAGCGGAGTTGGCATATCAAATTTTTCTGGTTACGACGCTCTCAAATCCGAACACGTCCACCGCTTTCACACATACGGTCCTCTCGTCTTTTTTCGGAACCACAAGTTCGGTTTTATATACCACATGCAATGCATCACGGTCATTTTCCGTATTGCCTCGATAATCCTGCCATTTGCTACGGAACGTAACCCCATCATAATCGGGATCGATGCTCCAGTATTCAATAAGCGCGAGCGGGTCCTTCGCAATTATTCCCGAAAGTTTTTCTTTGTCCTCTTCGTCAAGGGGAATGTTATCTGGTGAAAGAAGAACATAAGTATCAAGAACGACTTTAATTCTTTCATGCTCATTCTGCTCCTCTTCTTTTTCTATCGGTTTTATTAAAAGATACTGCAAGGATGAGAACCGCACCTTGCCGCTCTCGACCAACTTTTTGTAACTCACTTTTGATTTGAGCTTGTCCAACAAGTCCGGTGGGATTACCAACACTTCCAGTTTGTCGTCGGCGAGGGCTTGAATCGCTTCGGTAATGTCATACGTGAAGTTCCAACCAAGTACCACTACTTTTTGCCAGCCGCCCATAAAAGAATTTCTCAACTCCTGCGCCCGTTTGAGCGTCGCAAGTCCCGTCATCTTATTCGGCGAGTCAACGAAAACGAGCGTTTTGTTTTCTTTGATGTAGCCCAAATTTCTCTGATACTGTTCCGTATTACTAAATGGTATCGCTCCGTAGAGTTGAAGCACCACGTGAGCCAAGTCGCCAACTCTCCGGTAAAGTTTCGAGCTTGAAAATACCTCCTTTTGATAATCGCCGATCGCTTGATACAAAAACGGCTTCGCGTTTTGGTCTATAAGCCGCTTGCGCGTGATAAGGCACGCCGGTTTGCCAAGATCGGACATGATCCATTTGCGCCCCAATCTTTCCGCGACTGCGCCGGTCGTGCCACTACCAGCAAAGAAATCAGCGACTATTCCGTTTTCTGGACATGATGACGCTATAAGTCGTTGTAATAATTTTTCTGGCTTTTGTGTATTATAATCAACCAATTCCTTGCTCGATTTCACATGACCAATGGTCCAAACATCGTCAGATAATTTTGTATCGCTTTTCAAATATTCTGCTCGATCACTATTAAAACCTGCCGCATATTTACTACGATTGATTGTACCTTCTGCATATTTTTCACGGACAAATTCTGAATTAGGATCAAAAAAGAAATCGTTACTATCTTTTACATACCGAAAAATGGTATCGTGCTTTCGTGGAAAAAATGATTGTGTAACTGACATTGATGGATAGTGCCAGATCACTTCATTTATAAAGTTGTGCTTCCCAAAAACTTCATCCATTAAAATCTTCACATAATGCCCAACGTGCCAATCAATATGCACATAGATTGATCCTTTATCAGAAAGAAGCTCACGCATAAGCGCAAGTCGCGGATAGAGCATTTTGAGATACGAAACCGTGCCGTCTTTCCATGTGTCGGCGTAGGCAAACTGCTCGATCACTGTCGGCTTCTGTTCTAAATCAACGCCCGGAAGGGATATTTTCGTTCGATAGTCAGCTTTTGAGTCAAACGGCGGGTCAATGTATATGAGATCAATTTTGCCGCGCATAGATGGCACTCCGCTTTCTATATCTCCCGAAAGCAACGCCTGTATTGCAAGCAAATTATCGCCGTAAATAAGCCGATTGAGCCATTCCTTTTCATTTACTTCGGGCATCCGTCCCTTAAACATGCCCGCTGTATCTTTTGCCGGTAGCACCAGCTCATCCGTTTGCAATCCCAGTTTATTCGCGCCTGAAAGCCGCTCAAGGATTTCTTCAACTTCACGGTGTCCCTCCGCAACGATTTTCGGTAACTCTTCTATAAGCGACTTTTTCATATATTTGCCCTTTTTGTACGGCTTAATCATGCGCCAAAAATCGCTGATTTTCAACCACCAGCGCCATTATTTTCCCCGACTTCCTCTAGGAATTTATCGCCCCAGCATCTGCATTTCTGAATCGCCGATCTGCCTTATTTCATTAACTATTTGCTCAATAAGATCGGCTTGTGGTACCGGCTTTTTTATTAAATAGCTATCCATATCGGCCGCAATAGGTCTTATGCGTTTTTTAATGACGGCGTTTTTGCAAAGCATTTGTATCGCTTCATTATGGGTATCAATAAATTCATCGACGGTTTCGTAAATTGCCGAGATTTCCGCTTTCTTTTTTTTATTGAATAGCGGAGTGCCGTACAATTCCTGCTCAACTTTTTAATCGCTTCCGGGTATGCGTAAAACTCCACGGATTGCCTTTCTAGCATGGCGACATATTTCTTCAAATTTTCGAACTGCTCGGCCCTTTTCTTTTTTGAAATAGAATTGTTATCGCCGTCTAATAGAACCCTTTCGAAGGTGAAACTCACGGTCAGCCATATTGCGTAAACGCGCAGCCGCTCGGCTTCGATATCCTTTGCCCATAGCGTGGTCGCCCATTGCATTATGCAAATATTGCGCGTGTATTCTTCCCAGGCCGGGCGGTTTTGGAAGTGAGTCATCGCCTCCCGTTCTGATTCGGAAATCAGAGCTTTTTCTCCCCCTAGGACTCTTTGCATGTCAGTCACGAGGAGTTTGTACCGTTCTCCTGCCGCAAGCGTGGGCGCTAACTTGATGAGTTGGGAAGATTGCATCATTGTTTCCGGTTATATCATTCGCGCGATTTCAGTTCCGCTTCGGTTAATTCTTCAAGGTTATCTACCAACTCTTTTACGGCGGACGGATCAGGAGCAGAAACTTTCACAAGGAAGCTTTCCGTATCTTCCAGCACCGGCCTTATATATTTCTTCAAGTCGTTGTCGCCGCAGAAATGGCGGATCGCGTCGTTGTAGTGCTTGACGCAATTATCTACTAGATCGTACGCGTTCGAGATGAAAGAACATGTCTGTTTGCTGAATAACGGGGCGCCGCAGAGCTCCTTCTCAAGGATCGGGATTGCATCCCGATAGGCGCGGAACTCCAAGAGGCAATCGCTGAAGTCCTTGACGTAGCGTTTGAGACTTTCGAATTGCTTTGCCAGGCGTTCTTTCGGGAGCTCGTCTTCGGCATCCACAACTATTTTCTCCAGTTCGTGGATGGCAAGCAGGTAGCAGGTAAAGGTGCGCAGCTTTTCGATTTGGATTTCATTCACCCAGATCGTATTCGCGAATTTGAAGGTCACGACATTTGTAGCGTACTCTTTCCACATCGCGGTCGTGGGGAACCGTACCATGGCTTTGCGCTCTGATTCCGTCATTACCTGCGGCTCTCCATTCACTCGCGCCATAAAATCAGCGGTCATCAGCTTGTACCGTTCTTCGGCAGATAATTCCGGCGCTAGTTTCGCGAGATTGGGCGCTTGCATGGTTATTTTTTCGCTTTTGTTTTCCGGTCCTGGATGACGCTGTTTACCAGATCCATCTTCTTTTCCAGCTCGCCGACCTCAATGGCCTTGAGCGCGAGGCTAGCCAGGCGTCCGACGTTGGCCGCGGCCTGGACGCTCATTGAGCCGGAACGGACGCTGTGGATCGTTTCTTCTATGAGCGTCATCACATCCTCGACGCTTTTCACCGTTTCTGGCGTTAATTCGGTTCCTTCAGCATCTGCTTTCCGATTCTCTGCCGTGAGCAGGTCGTCGGGGAAAAATTTGTGGAATAAGGCGAGGAGCACTCGTTCATTGCCCGTGTAACCCTTCGATACGAAGAGGTCTTTGAGCGAATATTTGCCGGACTTCAGTTTCGCCTGCACTTCCTCACGGCTCATGGGCGTGAGGAACATCTCGCGGAGCATGGCCGCATCCGCTCCTTCCTGGTACGCGGATTTCCGGCCGCCGCCTCTATTGCCTACTGCGTTTTGGTTTCCTAATGGCGCCGCCATAATTAGAGATTAGACACGATTTATAGCCATTTTTTCGGCCGTTTTTGCCTTGTTCCCTTGAGACGCAGCATTCCCTTGCCCGGCCCGCAATCTCCCCGCGTGGCTCATTGTGGTCGCTTGTTTTTCCCCTTGATCCGCCAGAACCGCCTTCAAACCCGTCAGTTTCTCCCATCTCGCCACGGCGGTTTTTACGTATCCTTCGTCCAGTTCTATCCCCAAGCACCGCCTCCCAAGATGCTCGCAGGCAATGATCGTACTGCCTGAACCGAGGAATGGATCGCACACCCATTCGCCGGTCTTCGTGCTGTTTGCCACGAGCTTCCGCAGGAGTTCCACGGGCTTCAGGTCGGATGGAGTTTTGCCTGCGCAGGCCTCGGGCAAAAGAGGACGCTCTTTGCGGTACTGCGCTCGAACTTGTGAGCGCCGCGCCACCCGTAGGCGATGAGCTCGTGCTGGGGATTGTACTCTTTCCTGCCGAGCACCATCGAATTCTTGACCCAAATAATAAACTGCGAGCAATACACATCAGCCGCTTTCATGCCAGACCGCAGAGCGCACGCCATGACATCGCTGTTGAAGATGTAGAAGCTGTTCTTGGGGGCGAGATGAGGGACAAGCGCCTTGATCCACGATTCCGTGAATCGCACGTACTCCTCGTCGGTCTGCAATTGGTCTCCGGCTATCTTCTTCCGTCCCTCTACCGATTTCGCCATGCTCGGTCCCTTAAGCCCCACCCAGTTTTTGTTCTCGACGTACGCCACGCCGTATGGGGGATCTGCAATAACAGCCCTTATTGATAAGTCCTTCGCCACCTGTTCCACGAATGCGGGATCGGTTGAATCGCCCTGCGCGATAATGTGATTTCCAAGTTTATAAATCATCGCTTTTTGAACTCCTCGTAACGCCTCCGTATGACATCGCAGAACACCGGATCGACTTCGGCCATAAAACATTTTCGGTTCAGCTGTTCCGCCGCGATTAACGTGCTCCCGCTTCCGCCGAATAAATCCAAAACGATATCTCCGGGCTTCGTGCACCGCTTCATGGGCTTTTCGCACAGGGTGATGGGTTTTTGCGTCGGATGCTCGTAATCCTGGGCTGTGTCCCGCTTCACGACCCAGAGATTTATCATCTCAAGGATTTCTTCCACGACCTGGTTGCCGCTCTCGATGTTTTGATTGAATATTTCATTCAGATTTTTTATGTCTTTCCTGAGGTGCGGATTGCCGACCGTCCCATAAACGCACGGCTCGTACGCTTTATTGAACGCCACCTGCGGGGTCGGATTCTGATTATTCTTGATCCAAAGGCAGACCCGTTTGTTCTTGATGCCGTTTGATTCGTATATGTCCTGCACCATGCCGATAAGCGCCTCATCGCACCAATAAAAGACATGGGCATTGCTATGTGCCACGCCAAGCGCGTTTCTCACGGTTGTTTCAATGAATTCCCGGTAGGCCTCGGGCTTTTGCCGGTCATTCGCAGCCGAATACTTGCCGCCGTACTTATGGTCAGTACCCATGCCCTTCGAATAATCCAATCCAATGTTGTAGGGAGGATCGCAGAATATGAATGCGGTCATTTCTTTGCCCATCAGCTTTTCCACGTCTTCCGCTTTCCGGGCATCCCCACACAGCAATCGATGACTGCCGAGCTCATAAACTTCGCCGAGTTTCGATTCCGGCTCTTTAATTTCCCGAAGCGCTTTTTGAACATCGAATCCATCCTCGGCGAGCGTGGTCACGTCATCGAACATGAAATTCAATTCCTCATCAAAGCCCGCGTTCAAGAGCTCTTCCATCTCAAAATTATTGGCCAGCAGATCCCAGTCCCAGTCGCCTCGGTTTTGGTTGCTGCGAAGGAGATATTCTTTGTACTCCTTTTCGGTCAGGGGACGGCTCGGCACCCGCACGTCAATCTCTTCGCTCCCGCGGCCCAAGAGCTGGAGCGTCGCCACACGCATATGACCGGCCACGATTTTGTTGTCAGTGTTTATAGCAGGTATCTCGGCGAGATTAAACCTCTCAAGACTTTTCTTGAGCTCCTCGGTCTGCTTCTCGGTCATCCGCCTCGGATTCTCCGGATTCGGTACCAAGTCATTGACGCGCCGTTTTTCGTTGTGCCACGATAGTTTTTCTTTCACAGATTTGCGTGGGCAATAGTTCATATTCGTGTCGCTTGCATTGCCCGCAAAACGCAAAAAAGACACGCTCCCGTGTCTCCCGTGACCGCATTTCGATGTTTCTAGGTTAGATTATACCTCGGTTCGTAAGATTTTTCAAGCGCCCGCGCCAGATTCCCCAGGAACGCTGAAAAGACCGCGCATTATCAGTTTGCACAACTCTATGCAGGCTTAAAATCGGTTAATTAATTTACCGAAGTTCCGGTTATTCTTTGGCGGCATTCAATTAACTCTTAATACTTAATTCAAGCAATGGATATACTAAACTATGTACATACAAACCATCACTTTCCAATTTCTTCATTCGTTCCGCTATGACTTTTCCGTCGTATGAATGAGAACCAATTTCATCTCGTATAACTTTAAGGTTTGCACCAAGCCCCGCGAGCTTCCTCTTCGTTTTAACGGAATTTGCCGAAAGAAAAATCTTACCAATGTAATGCCACGCGAAGAGTATTCCGAAAATCCAAGCCAGCCAATTTAGGTCAGCCGATACGAAAAAAATAATAATAAAAATTCCTATGATTAAAAAAATAAGAGATAATCCAGCAGAAACTAATTTATTCCACGGATATGGGAGTAAGTTGCTCCATTTTACGGGAGCACCAACGAACCGCGCCGCACGAACTTCTGAAGTGGCCATGGGATGTGTTATTCCACCTACTTCGTATTCGAGAGGGATAAGCTCGGTATCAATAACTTGCGCAAGGATTGAGTTTGTCAAAAAGGAATTATGGATAAATTTTGAATCCAAGTATTTTTTTGCGTACTCAAAAATTTCCTCTTTGACCGACAGCCCAGTAAAAGGTCGCTCGTCCGATTGTTTTTTAAGCTCATGTTTATAAAAAACAAAACTCCACATGACATCATCAAAAGCCTCTTTCTCGTCAGAGGCCTTTTTATCTGGCTTGCCCTTGTATTTGCCTTCGTAATCATGTCGCCAGTTTTCAAGGTAATTCTCGTATTCAAGCTTTTCCTTTTCAACTGCTTTTTCAAATCGAGCGTTCATCTCGTGCAATTCTGGTACGCGAGAAATAAGGTCTTTAACCTCTTTATGCCCATCCCAGTTGTATTTTTCTTCTTCCATATTACTAAGTTTCATTACGTCCCTTTTACGACCTATCTACGCAAGAGCCATAATTTCAAGCTTATCCCAAGTCTAATTTATTCCTAGAAAGCTTCAAGCTAGAAACTCCATGCCGCTGCATAAGAAGCTCCTTTTGCCACCCCAATACGCCCGATCTGGAGCCCAAAAACCCTCAACATTACGCTGATTGCGTCTGTACCGAAACGCTCGTTTCGCTCCGCAGTCCAGTTTGCCTGCATCCAAGCCGGGTAGCCGCCACAGCCCTCTGACGGGCAAAAACCCTTGTATTTCCTTGCTTTTTCCCGTCTGAGTGCGTCGGGACCGAAACGCTCGTCTAGCGCTTCTTCCACTGCGGCGCTCGTCTTGCTTTCTTGAGCCCGTATTTTTTTCTTTCCACCATGCGCGAATCGCGCGTCAAAAATCCCAAGCCCCGGAGCCGATGTTTCAATTCAGGATCACAACGCACCAACGCCCGGGCCAATCCCAACTGGACGGCTTCGGCTTGGGCATGTGTGCCGCCGCCAACCACTTTCACCCACAAGTCATAGACACCAGCCAGCTTACAATGTTCAAGGGGCAATGAGATAATCTGACACAGGGCCGGAAACTGAAAGTATTCTTTGGGATCTTTGTTATTCACCACTATCGAACCGTTCCCTTTGCTGATCCGCACACGGGCTATCGCGGTTTTCCTGCGGCCCACGCCCTCGAAATATCTGTCTGTTTTTTTGGGTTCCGAAGACTCAATCTTTTTTGCCATCTTCAATGAGAATTAAATTTTTCAACCGGCGACTGTTCAAAGAATTTTTGGGAAGCATCCGGCGAACCGCCTCCTGAATCACCCGCCGCGGATCTTTTTCAAAAAACTCTTTAAAGGAACGCTTTTTCAAATGACCTACATAGCCGGTATGGCGATAATACAGTTTTTCTTCGAATTTTTTGCCGCTCAAGGAAATCTGGCGGAAGTTCTTGACTATCGCCTTATCCGAACCAACCAGGCGCGGTTCATAGCGGGGAGACTTTTTACCTTGAAGGATCACGGCAATTTCGGAAGCCAACCTTCCCAATTTCTTATTTTTTGCGTCAATGAAGTAGTTCATAGCCATTATGCTAATCTACAAATTCTATGCAAATGATGCGAATTGCGAATAACGGATTCGCAATTTGTAGATCGGCATTCCATTCGCATATTGGCATCATAGTCATACAAATTCTACCACCGCCAAGGCCGAACCGTCGCGCTTCCGGCTCTTGCCCGACTTAATGATTCGCACATATCCCCCTTTCCGCTCCTGATACCGGGGCCCGAGCTCTTCAAAGATTTTTAACACGATGTCTTTGTCGTGGAGCCTGCGCAGAAGCAAGCGCCGGCTGGCCAGATCTTTTTTCTTGGCAATGGTGACAAATCGCTCGACAATGGGCCGGATGGCTTTAGCTCGTACCTCGGTTGTCTCGATGTGCTCATCACGAATAAGATTGCTCGCCAGATTGCGCAGAAACGACCGGCGCCGGCCGGTGATGCGATGAAACTTTTTTCCCTCTTTCCGATGACGCATAATTGAATTGAATCTCTAATCTCGAAATTCTAATCTCTAAACAATCTCAAATGTCAAAATCCAAAAGTTTAAGAAAACAGTTTTTGAGATTTGGAATTTTCGATATTGTTTAGAAATAATGAAACTTCGTTTCATCAATCGGTTCGCTCGCCGAAAATAAATGTTTTTCATTTATTTTCTGCTCGCTGCCGATTGGAGAGATTAGGGTTTAGAGATTTTTATTATCCTTGTTTCTTGACTCTTCCCCGTTTCTTCGTAATCGCCTCTGCTTTTTTGCCCACTCTACTGGCCTTTATAATCGGCAGTTCAAATTCCTGAACCGACACTGCGGATACTTTTTGGAAGTGATCGTTCAAAATGTTGGCTGATTTGTGGAGCGATGAAGAAGGGCTGATGGTGCCGTCGGTTTCTATCTCAAGCCGAAGCCGGTTGTAATCGGTTCGCTCGCCGACGCGCATATTCTCAATCGTGTAATTCACCCTTCTGACTGGAGAGAAAAACGCGTCAACCGCAATGAGCCCGACCGTAAGCTTTTTTTCTTTGCGGGTCTCCACCGCAGAATATCCCAGTCCCCGCTCAACCGTAATTTCCACGTCGAGCTCGGCGTCTTTAGAGGTAAGGGTGGCTATGGTTTCCTCCGGATTTACAATTTCAGCCAAAGCGTTCGGCTTAATATCGACACCGCTTACCGTTCTCTCGCCCTTAACTTTGAGAACCAGAGTTTGCGGCTCATCAGTATGCATGCTGAAACGCAGTTTTTTAAAATTCAGGCTCAGCTCCACCAAATCTTCTTTCATTCCCGGCAACGTAGAAAACTCATGGGGCGCATTCTTGACCTTGAAATAGGTAACCGCAGCGCCGGGCAATGATGACAGAAGCGTGCGCCGCAAGGCATTGCCGATGGTCAGTCCATAGCCGGCATATAATCCCTCGATTTCAAATACTCCATGACTCTTGTCTTCCGATACGGTTTTGACGCTGACTGTTGTGCTCAAGTGAGTGTATTCCATAGAATGTTACTAATCTACGAATTGTTACGAATATACGAATTCGTATATTCGTACTGATTCGTAATTTCGTAGTTTATTTATTAAATGATTCGACCAATAAATTTATTTCGAACGGCAGTTGCACCTCTTGCGACTGGGGCAGCCCGAGGACTTTGCCTTCTAATGTATTTTTATCAATGAAAAGCCAGGCTGGCGGTTCGTAGTTTTTAAGCGACTCGCTTAGATTCTGAAACCTTGTTTTCGATTTCGACTCCGGCCTGATCCGAACGGAATCATTCGGTTTCACTCTGAAGCCGGGAGAATGAACGCGCCGCTGATTCACCGTAATATGGCCGTGAACAACAAGTTGGCGGGCTTCCAATCGGGAAGAAGCCAATCCGAGCTTGAAAACGACATTATCGAGGCGGCGTTCAATCAATTCTATCAGTTTTTCGACTGTCGAATCCGAACTTCGCTCTGACTCCTTAAAAATCATGTTGAGGTTTCTGTCGTCAATGCCGTAGCTCAATTTGAACTTTTGCTTTTCGCGAAGCTGGCGGCCAAAATCCGAAATCGTCTTTCGTTTCTGGCCATGCACGCCCGGCCGATAGGGCCGTCGAACCAGAGCGCATTTCGGGGATTGACAGCGATACCCCTTCAAATGAAGATGTTCGCCGAGCGCTCGTTCTTTTTTCTCTCTGGGACCGGTCATAATTTTGAATTCAAAATGCAAAAGTCAAAAATCAAAATGAAATATCAAATTTCAAAAAATTTTATTCTGATTCTTTTTATATTTTTCTTTTTCATTTTGTCCCGATGGTTTTACCATCGAGGATCCGCGACGGGGTCGGGACATTTTGAGATTTGATATTTTGCATTTATTTTCATACTCTCCGAACCTTCGGCGGGCGCGGGCCGTTATGAGGAATCGGTGTCACATCTTTGAGAGAAACGATATTAAATCCCCTGTTTATCAGAGAACGAAGCGCAGAATCCCGCCCGCTGCCAACGCCTCGCACCAACACTTCGGCTTCTGTCAGCCCGAATACTTTGACTTTCTCGGCAATAACCGAGACGATCTTTGAGGCGGCAAACGGCGTGGCTTTTTTGGGGCCGGAAAAACCGAGTGAACCGGCCGAAGCCCAAGCAAGCACGCTCCCTTGCATATCAGTTACGCTGACGATCGTATTGTTATAGCTCGCTCTGATATAGATCCTGCCCCGCTCGACAATTCTGGCTTTTTTAGCGCCAGCCGGCTTGGCCGAAATCCCTGTCGTCTTTTCAGCCGAAGACGAAGATTCGCCTGATTTTTGAACTATTTTTTTCTTACCCATATTTTTATAAATCTCTAAACCCTAATCTCCACTTCGACAAGCTCAGTGTCCCGAGCCGGGTCGAGGGATAATTTCTAAACAATTTCAAAACCCAAATCTCAAAAACGGTTTTCTCGAACTTTGCATTTTGACATTTGAGATTGTTTAGAGATTAGGGTTTCGAGATTAGAGATTTTCTATTTACTTGAGTTCCGCTTTTCTTCGGCCGCTGCCGACTGTTTTTCTGACATTGCTGCGGACAGTCCGGGAATTGGTTTTGGTTCTCTGACCGCGCACCGGCAGAAACTTGGTATGTCTGTTGCCCCGGTATGTTTGAATCTCTTTCAGGCGCTGGATGTTACGGCGGATAAAAAGCCGCAACTCGCCTTCAAGCTGATAATGTTTCTCTATCCAGTTTCTGACTTGGTTCAGTTCGTCCGAAGTCAACTCTTTCGTCCTCTTTTCGGCATTTATTTTGGTGGCGATAAGTATCTGCTGGCTCCTTGCCATACCGATACCATACAGATAGGTCAATGCTATCTCTATTCTTTTGTTATCGGGAATGTTTACGCCGAATAATCTCATTTTGTTGGTAAATCCGAAACTCTAATATCGAAACTCGAAACAAATCCGAAATTCCAATGCTTCAAACGTTTTGAATTTTGCGATTTGGAAATTGGGATTTGTTTAGTATTTCGGATTTCGTGCTTCGGATTTTTATTGATTTACCCTTGCCGTTGTTTATGCTTGGGGTTTTTGCAAATCACATAGAGCCGGCGCTCCCGCTTAACGATTTTGCAATCCCTGCAGATTTTCTTTATTGAACTCCTTACTTTCATAAAGGTTACTAATGTACGAATTTTTACGAATATACGAATAGTTGTTGTTCCTGATCGAAATCGTATACGAGGTTCATATCTCTGTTTTGATGAATTCGTATATTCGTAGTGATTCGTAGATTCGTAACTATAGTCTTCTCACGATGCGGCCGCGCCGGCCGTCAGGCCCCATTTCAATCAGCACCCGGTTGCCCGGCGACACCCGGATATTATTCAGCCGCATCTTGCCGCTTAAATGAGCCAGAACCTCCTGATTATTTTCCAAACGAACCCGGAAGCTCAATCCCGGCAAGGCCTCCTCAACTCTTCCTTCCTGACGAGGGACAGCTGATTCCTTATTTACCATACCCCGTATTATAACTTCGACATCTGTAGAATAACAACTATAAGAGTAACAACCGAGATATTTTCGCCATCGCCATCACAATGAACAATCTAAGCAACGATGCACCAATAAATAAGTCATCGAAGTCATACTGCGGGGCATAAATCTTGATCCATTTTTACAGTGAGCTTGTCGAAGCTGACGAAAAACCGGGTGAAAAACAGATGTTGGAGATTATAGGTTACAAAGGCCACGATTGTCAAATTCGCGTCTTCTGCTCACAATTTATTGTACGAAAATTTTCGGAACCCAATATCTAAGCTCAAGGTCTAAAAAATAAAGGGATCAATCGACTGCCTGGCCACTAAAGATTACATTCTAGATTCAAGCAAAACAACTAGGGGGCGGAACCCGACCTGATCATCTCGTTGGAGCGGAAGATCAAGAGCCACGCTGGAGAGACCACCGCCAGACGAGTTCCCGCCAAAGAGGCGGTCCTCGTCTAATAAGCGCTTCTCGCCCTTCGGGCGAGGATACTCATAAATATCTTCAAACCACTCGGCTGTATCAGTGCCGCCCCATTTAGAATAGTAGGCATTACCAAGGTAATTCCATTCAATCGCGTAAGGGAGGCGAAGGAATTCTTCAGAAACATCAAGCGCTTCGGCGATAGCCTTCTTTACTTCAGGATTATGAAGCTCATGCCAAGAAATTCCAAAGCGAGAACCTTGAACTTTAAATTCTGGAATAACTTTCTTCTGCCTTAAATTTTCAAGCACTTTGGCGAGCACGTCGTCCTGATACATTTGCTTACCATCTTGAGATTGAGGTTTTTCCCTTGTGTCAACGAGCGCCCAAGCTCCGGGAAGAACTATTGAATTAGGATGTAGCTCCCCGTTTTGAATCCTTACATAAAACGAATTTGGGGGTTTCTTTTTCCAACCGGGCAACTGACGGCCTTTTCCCATTTTCTCCGCTGGCAAATAGTGAAGTTCAAAAGCAATTTTTTTCCATTTTTCGTATCGTTCAGGAGTAATTTCATCAGGGAGAGGCGGAACTGCAATCTCGTAGCCGAAAAACGTACGAAGCGACGCTTTCTCGCGCTCAATGAGTTTTTGGAACTCCAACCTTTCCGGCCGTCCTCCTAACGGAGCAGCTTCTGCTGTATCCGGAAACAAACCAGACCCTTTCCGACTTAAATCTCCTACTACCATCGCTGCTCCAGCAACTGCTCCTTTCAAAAAAGTGCGTCTGGACATATCTCGCCCAGAATCAGAACTGTCTGGTTTGAGAATTTCGGGGCTTTCAAGATGTTCGCTCTCGAAAGAAGATGGCGAACGATTTTTTCGATTCATATTTATAGATTTATATTACCTGCCCGATCAATTCATTATGTATCCGAGGGCTTCTGGATATGATCGGGATTCCAAACATCAGTCAGCGATGATCTTGATTTTTTGAGGATTCGCCGGCAGCCGATACAGCCAAAACGGCCACAGAGAAATCTTGGCGCTGGCTAAATCAGGGAGATTGAGAATTGCTGCCCGCGCCTCGCTAACGCCGCGGCCGCTGATTTTTAATTTCAAATCATCTGCTGAAAATTGCGGCCCCAAGACCCCTTGGGCGGTAACCGTAAAGGTAAGTTGGCCGGTGTCAAAATTTGTTTTGACATTCCCATAGTCGAGCTTGAGATCCCGAAAAATCATTTCGGGATAGTCTTTAGCCGCTAAAGAACTAAGGAATTTTTTGAGATCGGCTTCTTTAAATCCGAGCGCCCGGAACGTGGCTTCTCCAAAGACGCTGAAATTGCCGCTCTGATCAGTTGTTGTGTTGACCGTCAGTTTTGTGATCTGGGTTTCCGACGCGCCCGGCAGAATGACAAACCCCTCGGGCCGGTTGTTCAAAAAGTAGGTTTCAAGATCGGCGCGCAAGCTTTCTGCGGTTTTATCTTTGGCCGAGACGATTTCTTGTTGGGTCGGCAGCGCTTTTTCCCCGGTGAAACCGCCTTTCGCCGGTTGAGGAAGGGCTGCATAAAAACCCTCATACTTCGGCGAACCCTTGAAACCCGGGATCGTTAATCGCTTGATCGGGCCGATATTGTAATCTTTCCCGGCTTTGTCAGCCGTAACATTTGCCTCGATACTCGAAGGAACGATTTTACCTCCTTTCATCTGGGCGCCGGGCACCAACACCTGATCATTCAAACGGAAGACTTTGCCATCCGGGGTCATAAATCGAGTGGTAGCTATCAAACTCTGCGGAGAAGCGCTATAGGCGTTATAAATAATAATTTTCGCGGCTGCTTTTTGGGCAACCGTCGCTTTTCCGGAAGCCGGGAACAGCCGGCTCATATTTTTTTCTTGACTGAAAAACTCATCCGGCAGGTAGCTCTTGCTGACATCAATTTGAGAGAACGTCTTGCTCGCCAGGATCGTATCTTGATGCGGCCAAGGAACTTTTTTGAAACTGATTCTTGCTTCAGCCCTGCCGAATATCATGCCTAGAGACCAACCGGCGCCGCCGATAACAATGAGCAGTGTCAAAACTATTGCCCACGGTTTGAAACGACGCAACGGAAAGCTTGTTCGGGGCTCTTCCCTATATAATGATTCTTGACTTGGTTTTTCCGGGTATAGGTCCTTCTTTTCGGAAAGATCCCTGCCCGTGTCGGGCAAAAACTCCTTAAATTCTCTGGTGCTTGTTCCGCTTTTCTCTGATTCTTCTTCTAAAACTTTTTTGGGACGCTCTTCCTTTCTAATTTCTTTTGATGCAACGATATCCGACAAGAAACGCTGATTATTGCTTCCACCAAACAGCGGGTGCGTTGCTTCAATGTGAGTTTTCTTGGCCAGGGCGAGCGTTTTTTTGTCCACTGATTCGATGGCAATTCCCTTACCGGCTGCTTCGGCTTCGCGTTTCAGCAGCTGGAAATGGGAAATCGAATCCGCCAACGCGGCGTTGAGAGGTATGACTAACGTCACCTCCGTTTCCGAAGTTTCAAGGATTTTTTCAATCACTCTCGGGGGCGTGTCTTTTTTGTCAATAAAGATTCTTTTCATGATTTTTGCTACTTAGGTTGACGAACCGAGCCAATGAAGACGCCGGCGGAGCCAATGATTAATATCCTTGTTGCTCGTATCATAATAAAATTCAAAGAAAGGCGCGAGTTGTTTAAACACATGTGCCGGTGAAGAGGGCCACTCGTTGAAATCAATCGTAAAACCGGATTTCTCGAAAAAGGCCCCGAACGGAAACTCCTCAAACATATTCCGATGATACGGCGATAAGGAGAAAGGGATACGTTCGCCGTCGCCGTAGAGCACGCCGGTTGATTTGAATTTTTTTATTTGCATCGCCAGAGAATCAATAACGGGCGAAAAGATTTTTTTTAGATATTTTTCCGCGGCCGGGGAAGTTTCTCCGCGGAGATACATTGTATAGAGCTCCTCCCCGGCTGTTTCGCTAACAAGCCAATGCTTGCTGATCGTCTTGGAGAAAGCGCTGGTTGACCAATGCAACAGGTTCCGGAATACCAGCCGACCAGCTGCCGTCTCTTTCAGAGAAAACAGATAGCTTGTGTCGCCCGTCAGCAAAAGATGAAATGGGCCGGGATTTATTTTTTCTATCGTTCTGATCTGCGCCTTGCCGATTTCAGTAAAGAAAAAATCATTGCTGTTGTTCAAAAAATGCTTCGCTTTGTAAAAAATATCCCTGGTCGTAAAAGTCATCTCAAGAACTGTCTGAATTGCTTTGGCTTGAAATCCCAACGGATCGATGACCCGATGGTTTTCAATCTTAAAATGAGTCACGCGGCTATCAGCCAATATAACGTTCAGTTCGTCAACGCCCAGCACCTGGCTGGCCTCGCGGCGATATTGATTGAAAATCCTGCCGATTGTCTTTGCCAAAAGATTTTCGAGCTCGGTGGCTTCCAACGCTTTCTCCGAATTCTCGCGCTCAAGCTCAATCGGTATGACGGTCGTATAGGCAAGCTCGGGCCCAACGGCAATGATCACCTTGCCGACCGGCCCAATCCCCTGAACAAGAAAGGGGAACTTTTTCGATTCGAGATCATGCCAGATTTTTCCAGGTGTTACCTTTTTCCCCAAATCCAAACAGAGCGACAGACCGCTTATGGCTTGAGCCGAAATTTCCAAAAGCAGAAATTTTTCCCCGGAAAATCCGAAATTGAATTTGAACACCTTATTTTATTCTGCTCCGCCAGATTACCTCGCCGCTTGGCACTCTCCACCCTCCGCCGAGCTCTGCGAGGACCGGCACCGCAGTAGCTTCTCGTGCTGCGTAGCGAAGGGCTACTTCGCAGAGCAGTGCGGCTACGAAGGCTGGACGGCGAGGATACAGAAGAAGAGAACCCTTCCGAAGCTCAACAAACGAAGGAGGGTCGGCTACGGAAGAATTCCGATACCGCAGCGCGTACGGTGCAGTATCTCCATTGTACCACAATCGGCGGGATTAACGGCCCAGAGAATGAAATCAGGGCTTGACGATCCCGCGAATTCTTCGAAGCCCTCTGCCTATCGATTCTTCCTTGAGAATTCTGAATGTTCCGACTTCAGCGGTATGCGATATATGAGGACCGCCGCAAAATTCTTTGCTGAATGCGTCTTCAAGCGAGGAACCCACAAAATAAACTTTCACCCGGTCGGGGTATTTCTCTTTGAAAAAATAAAGCGCTCCGGTCTTTTCCGCTTCTGTGCGGGGCAGCTCGACAAAACTCACAGGTAAATCTTCTTCGATCTTCTGATTCACCAGATCTTCGATTTTTTTGATTTCTTCGCCCGTTAACTTCCTGCCGAATGTAAAATCAAAGCGCGTCCGCTCCACGGTGATATCAGAACCCATCTGTTGCACTTCCGATCCCAGAACCGTGCGCAGCGCTTGCTGCAGCAGATGAGTGGCGGTGTGCAGCCGCGTTACTTTTTCAACTTCCGCCCGCGTGCTGGCTTTGAGTTCGCCGGTGTCCAACAGCAGGCCGTGGCCGCCGAATTTCTTTTCCTGGCCGGCTCGGGAAATTTCCTGATGCTTCTCAAACGCACGCTCGAATTCCTGCTCGTCAACGGCATCTCCCCGTTCTTGTATAAGTTCTTTGGTCAATGCGAACGGAAAACCGTACGTTTGATGAAGATCAAACGCTTCTGTGCCGGTGACGGTTTTGCGTTTTTTGAATTCTTCAAGTCCCTGCGTGAGGGTCCGGTTAAATTTTTGATACTCTTCAGCCATCACGGAATTGATGATTTCTCTTTTTTCGCGAAGCTCCCAATACACATTCTGATGTTCATATGAATGAATGACCGATTCACTCAACACCCGCAGCCAGGGATCCGGTAATTTCAAAAGATGCGCATGGACAATGGCCCGGCGGATCAGGCGCCGCAGCATATAGCCCTGTTCTTTATTCGAAGGCAGCACGCCATCAGCCACCAGAAATACGCTGGATCGGACATGATCGAGGATAATCCCCAATCGTCTGGTCTCGGCTCCGGGGGCGATGTTCACGCCTAAATCTTCAAGCGCCCGGCGCATGTCGCGAAAGACATCTATCCGGAAAATATCGGCGTCGTTATTTTTGGCCGCGGCAATCCGTTCCAGCCCGCCGCCGAAATCAACGTTCCGCTGCGGCAAAGGCTGAAATCGTCCCTCTTCCTGCTTGACGTATTCCATAAATACCGAATTGCCTATTTCAACAAATCGGCCGCAGTCGCAGTTGGGATGGCAGTATGTGCCGAATGCCGGATTATGCAGCACATCCTCGAATTCATAGAATACTTCCGAGTCCGGACCGCCCGGCTCCCGGACCGGCATTTTTTCGGGAACGCCCGCGCGGCTCCACCAGTTCTTGCTCGCATCATAGTAAAAAATCCTGCCGCCCTGCAGGCCGAGCTCGCCGCCGCGCGCAACCGTCCCGAGTTCGACTGCTTTAGCTTCGATGCCTTTCTCCTGAAACAGTTTTTGCCAGATCGCGACCGATTCTTCATCACGCGGAATCTGATTGTTTTCATCGCCCGCAAAAACCGTGATAAAGAGTCTTTCGGGGTTCAATCCGATCTCTTCCGTCAAGAATTCGAAAAACCAGCGCAATTGCTCTGCTTTGAAGTAATCGCCGAACGACCAGTTGCCGAGCATTTCAAAAAACGTGGTGTGGCGGTTGTCGCCGACCTCGTCAATGTCTTCGGCCCGGAAGCATTTTTGGGAGTCGACGAGGCGGCTGCCGGACGGATGTGGGTTGCCGAGGAGGTACGGCAACAGCGGCTGCATGCCGGAACTCGTAAAAAGCGTCGTGACATCCTTTTCGGGAATCAACGGCGACGAAGGAATGATCGTATGACCATGCCTCTCAAAAAATTCCAAGAACTTTTTGCGGACTTCTGAAATAGAGGTTCTCATCTTATCTTTACTGCTCTACTACAATAACCAAAAGCGCATGACTTTCGATTTTTGAGAAGCTATCGGAGGCGCGGCGAACTCGGTCTCCGATCGCGGTTGGAGTCGCCGCGCCGAACTGCCTGCCGGCAGGCAGGGATGCAGGCGCGTCCCAACCGCTGGAGTTGGAACGACGCCGGTTCGAAAAAATCGAAAGTCATACGTCCCTACACAAAATTCTCAAAGCCTTCGAGGGCTTTTGTCCTGCGGTGCTCGCGGATTTTCTCAAGCGCCTTCGCTTCGATCTGGCGGATCCGCTCGCGCGTGACGCCGAAAACCTTGCCGACCTCCTCGAGCGTGTGCGTTACGCCGTCCTCCAGGCCGAAGCGCATTTTGAGAATCTCCCGCTCCCGCTCGCTCAAATCAACAATGATTTCCTTGATGATGTCCCGAATCAACGCCTGGGCCGCCTGCTGGGCCGGCGTGATATTTCTTTCGTCGGGAATGAAATCAGAAAGCGTCGAATCTTCTTCGTCGCCGACCGGCTGTTCTATGGACAAAACCTCCTGGGAAATTTTCTGGATCTGCCGTACCTTTTCGACCTCAATGCCGAGCTCTACGGCGGTTTCTTCGGCCAAGGGATCGCGGCCGAGTTCCTGAATGAGTTGCCGTCTAACTTGGGCGTACTTGGAAATTGTTTCCACCATGTGAACCGGGATCCTGATGGTGCGAGACTGATCGGCCAACGCGCGGGTGATGGCTTGGCGGATCCACCAGGTGGCATAGGTCGAAAACTTGAAACCTCTCTGATAGTCGAATTTTTCCACCGCCCGCGAAAGACCGATATTACCTTCCTGAATCAGATCAAGCAAGCTCAAATTCGGCGTCCGATTGGCATACCGTTTGGCAATCGAAACCACCAGCCGGAGATTGGCTTTCATCAGCCGCTGGCGCGCTTCCTCGTCGCCTTTCAGAATCCTCTTGGCCAGATCCCGTTCTTCATCTTTGGTAAGCAGCGCCGTCTTGCCTATTTCCTTGAGATAGACCTGAACCGCATCCGGCGTGCCTTTTTCATATTCCAACGCTTTTTCGAGTTCAGCCGTACCGACTTCTTCGCGCGAAAAATCAATCAATCCCCTGGTCTCAATTACCTTGACATTGGCTTTTTCGAGCCGATCGTAAATCTCCTCAAGCAGAGAAACATTGTCTTCTATCTTCGGAAAGTAATAGAGAATTTCGTTATCGGTCACAAACCCGCGCGGCCGGCCCCGCTCAATGAGCTCGTGGATAACCGCTTCGTTCAGCCTCGGAGCTTTTCCTTTTTTAGTTTTAGCGTTCAGGGCTTTCTTCTTTCGGAGAACGGTTCGCTGTTTCGATTTCGGTCTTTGCTTGGGCCTTGATTTTGATTTGGAGACAACTTTCTTCCGCCGAAGTTTTTTTACGACCTTCGCCACCCTCTTCTTTTTTACATTTTTTGTTTTGGCTTTCTTCTTCATAAATTTAAACCTTCGTTTTCGTCCTCGTATTCATATCTTTCGGATGTATTCGCAGATTAGGACTATTCCCATGCGGCTTCAGCCGATCCGAATCTGCGGGTATCCGGAAGTCTTACGCACAAAGCATCCGAATAAAATTTTCGTAGATTCGGATGTATTCGTAGTTTTGGATCGCGTATATGCGTCCTTTTATCAAACTACAGAATCGGGAGTTTGTCGAATTCCTGCAACACGGCCTGCAGCGATTGCCCGTCCCCGGAATGCTCATGCTGGCGCACCAGCACGACAAGTTCCTGTCGCCGTTCTTTAAGATACTCCTTGTATAACTGAAGTTTCAATTCTGCCATTTCTTCAAGCCCTGCTGATTGCTGCTGAAACACGATGTAATTCATCAACTCATCGAGAACCGGGTCTGGCGAACGGCGCTCGCCGTTTTGAAAGACGGCAAAAATCTCCTGATACAGGCCGGGCAGATATGAGAACAAGTCTTCGAGGCCGTCAAAGCTCCCGCGGGCGAGCGCTGCGGCCAGGCAGCGCTGCGAAAG
>OBEQ010520284.1_pt1 | contig 30239 bp, 29 predicted proteins | sample 1670901 | NCBI WGS metagenome assembly OBEQ01 (sample SAMEA104232315, study PRJEB22302) | groundwater metagenome | biome: forest; feature: aquifer; material: groundwater | place: USA | collected 2011-08-07 | depth 5.4 m
ATTTTGCGGAGGAAAAGGCCGAAAACCGCTGTTTTTCGGCCTTTTCCTGTCCATGGTGCCACGCAGATACGTGGTATTTCAATAGGTTGGCATTGTCAGGGGTACCTGGGCACGCGAGGGGGGGTACCTGAGCAGTTACAATACTTCTGGCAAAGAAGGGTGGCAGGCGAACCGCCCCAACGGCCAGCGACAGAGCAACGACGGCTTGCCAGCGGCGACGGACGACCGCGCGACCTGGGACATGCTGGTCAAGGGCTACTCGGCCGACAAGCCGTGGTCCTGGCCGGTGTTCCGCGGTCCCAAGCCGGACGAACCGGGATGCTATGCCCCGGCCGACGTGCTGGCCGCCCACGGCTTCCCGCCCACCCCCGCCCGTTCCGCCCGTGAGGCCCGTCATGGCTGAGCCCCGCGTTCCCGACGCCATCAGCGCGCCACTGAACAGCCTCCGCGCCGCTGTGGCACTGATGACAGCCGAGCTTGCCCCCGACAGTCCGGCCCTTGCCCTGGCATGCAAGGCACTCGAAACCCTAGAGGGGACGACACCGGCCTACATTTCGATCGTGACAGCCCTCCGCCTCGCCATAGCACCGCGCGAGACCGAGGGGCGCACACCCCAGCCGCCGGCCCCCATGAGCCGACAGGTCCGCTTGCGGATGATGGCAAGGCGCAGACGCAAAGCCGGCTGGTGACCATCTGCGCGGCGAAGAGGCTGCACGCCGCGGCGGCAACCATGCTGGGGGAGGAGCGGGGCGGGTGACGCGGTTGCCAACACACGATGCGGTGCCGGTTTCCAATGAGGTTTCCAGCGGCAATGCGGGAGGGGCTGGATTGAGGAGTACCCCGCGGGTACTCCTCAGCCGCCACTGAACCCCAAGGTCACCCCAATACCGGGGCCTGATCCACGGAGAGCCCCGTTCCACCGTGTCACACCGGCCGAGGCAGGGTCGTCGGTTCAAGCGACATCCTTTGCCCAGCCGGCGCCTGTCCGCGCACCGTGTCCGAATTGGGCGCCCGCCGTCTCGACGCAATCTCGAGGCCGGTAATCGTCGGCTCGCAGGAGAGCCCACGTTCCCACTCCAGAGCGGCAACGATCCTCGGGGCAAGTACCCCCTGCCGAGCGAAATACCCAAGGCCAACCCCAGATGGGGCGTGAAAACGTGGCCAGCCACCCCCAGCGCGCCCGAGACCACCAGCCGGCCGACGTGGTTTCCAACAGGCTGGTTTCCAGCGAGGTTTCCAGCGGCAACGCGCGACCCAACCCGAAAGCGGTTCCAGGAAACACCCAGGGAAACACCCCCAACGCGCGGGCAGCCGGGCGGGTTGCACCCTGGTTTCAGGCTGGTTTCAGGCTCCAACGCGCGTGAGGCTTTTGCCGTTACAGGGTGTAACCGGGGCTGTAACCGCGGTTCGTACACGCGCACGCGGCTTTTGCGCTCCCCGAAACGGGGCGCTCACGGTGGCGGGCAGTCCTGAAAATCCAGGGCTGCGAAATCCGGCCAGCGGCAATTCCACCCCATAAAGCCGGAGGTGGAAAATCCGCAACGGTTCACCTCGGTTCGCCCCAAGCCGCGTTTCATTTGGGGGACAATTTGGGGGACGCCGAAGCGTCGCTTTTGGAAAATCGAGGAATTTCAACGCCTTACGGAGAGACACTGGCGGAAGGGGGGGGATTCGAACCCCCGGTAGTCCTTATCAGACTACGACGGTTTAGCAAACCGCTGGTTTAAGCCACTCACCCACCCTTCCGCGGTGCGATCGGCAGAAGCTGCCGTTGGCTGAGAACCGCTCTATTAATGGATCACCGCACCCAGGTCAACGGTGAATTTTTCATAGAGCGGCTTGTGGCGGCTGTTTTGCTCGCCCATATGTCCGGACCACGGTTTCCCCATATCGTCGGCGGCAGCGTCTGGCGATGCGTTATCCTCTTCCGCCTTGAACTGGACTGGTTGCCGAATGCCCCCTCGCGGTGCCGTTCGGTTCGGCGGGGGAGGAGCCGTTTGCGGGGCGGTTGACCAGCCAGATTCCCGCCGCCACCAGCACCAGCGCCAGCAGCAGGGTCACCGTTACCGGCTCGCCGAGCAGCAGGCCGCCGGCCAGGATGCCGAACAGAGGCGTCAGGAACGAGAATGCCGACAGGCGCGACGCCGGATAGCGGGTGATCAGCCAGAACCAGACGAGATAGCTGACAAAGGCCACGCCGATGGTCTGATAGGCCAGGCAGGCCAGCACCAGCGGAGTCGGCGCGAACAGGCCGGGCTCGCCGCGCAGGGCCGAGGCCAGCGGCAGGGCCAGCGCCGACACCGCAAGCTGATAGAACAGAGTCCTGGCCGCTGGCAGGGTGGCGAGGCGGCTGGCCTTGATCAGCACCGTGGTGGCGCCCCACAGCAGCGCCGCCCCCAGAATCATGACATCGCCGATCAGCAGGCGCGAGTCGGCGGCGGTGATGCCCTCGCTGAACGCCGCCGCCACGCCGGCAAAGGCGCACAGCAGGCCCACGGTCTGGCGCCAGCCCAGGGACTCGCCGGGCAGGAACAGATGGGCTCCCAATGCCACCACGAACGGCGCCGTATACAGCAGCAGCACCGAGCGTGACGCCGTGGTGTAGCTCAGCCCCCAATAGATCAGGCAGAATTCGGCGGCGAACAGCAGCCCGACCGACAGCCCGGCGGTCAGCGAGCCGTCATGGACGAACAGGCGAATGCCGCGCGACCGGGCCCACAGCCACAGCAGTCCCGCCGCTCCGATCGAACGGAAGCCCCCTTGCAGCAGCGGCGAAATGCCCTCGTTGGTCACCTTGATGGCCACCTGCTGCAAGCCCCAGGCGGCACACAGCACGACCATCAGGATCACCGCCACGCCATCGAGACGGTTGATACCGGCGAGCGGACTGTTTGACACATCCTCAAGCCGTGGGGCCGGTATCCAGCGGCCATTGCGGCCGCGGCCAAGCGCGGAGCGCGCCCGGCGAGGGCATAGACGAGCCTTCAGGCTCGTCGGCATGAGACGCTGGGTCATTCGCGACCACGCCGCAACAGATCGTCATAAAGGTCGGACGGCAGGTCGATGCCCTCGGCCTGACGCCGGGCCCGCTCGGCGAGACGGCGATCGCCGGGCAGGCGCACGCCCTCTTCGGCCTGCATGGTGTCCAGCAAGGCCTCGACGCGGCCCAGCACGTCGCCTCCGCCCAAGGCGCCCTGGTCGATGGCGATGAACAATTGACCGACTCCCGGCGGCGGCCCCTCGGCATCCAGGAAGTTCGTGGCCTGATAGCCGAAATTGGCACCGATCAGACCAGCGGCCAGGATCTCGACCATCAGCGCCAGTGCCGAGCCCTTGGCCCCGGCCATGGGCAGCACCGTGCCGGCCAGGGCGGTTCGGGCGTCGGTGGTGGGGTGGCCGTCGGGATCGAGCGCCCAGCCTTCGGGAATCGCCTCGCCGCGCTTGGCGGCCAGGACGATACGGCCGCGAGCGGTGACGCTCAGCGACAGGTCGATCACCAGCGGTGCGGCGCCGTTCGGCCGTGGGCAGGCGAAGGCGATGGGATTGGTGCCGAACAGTGGCCGCTTGCCGCCCCATGGCGCCATGGCCGCCGGAGCGTTGGCGACCATCAGCGCCACCATGCCACGCTCGGCCAGCCGCTCGACGTGATGGCCGGCGACGCCGCAATGGTGCGAGCGGGTGATGCCGACCAGCGCCACGCCCATCCGCTGCGACAGGGCGTGCGCCGCTGCGATGCCATGGTCGATGGCCGGAAAGGCGAAGCCATTGTTGGCGTCGATGCGCACCGCCGCCGGAGCCGACGGCAGACTCTCCGGTCGCGCCAGGCCGTTGACCTTGCCGACGCTGACCTGATCGGCGTAGGCGGGCAGGCGGGCCAGGCCGTGCGAGGGAATGCCGTCGAGTTCCGCGGCCACCAGTGCCTCGGCAACCGGTGCGGCGTTGTCTGCGGCACAGCCCGCCCCCGTCAGCACCCGCACCGCCAGATCGCGCAGCACGTCGGCCGGCTGGCGGATCATCATGGCAGGGACTCCACCCGGACCGCGGTCCCCGATGCCGCCAGCAGGATGATGGATTTGCTGCCGCCGGTGAACTGCACATACTGCACATGCGTGCCGATCACCGCATGGCCGCCCAACAGCAGCGCCTCCTCGCGCAGTTCCATCAGACAGGCGCTGCGCGCCTTGCGGATGGCCAGTTGCATGGTGGCGTTGCGGCCGGAGGCGACCTCGGTGATCCCCATCAGGAAGTCGGAGAACACCGTGACGTTCAGGGCGTTCTCGGCGGTCACCACGTCCAGTACCTCGGTGACGCGGCAGCCGGGCAGGGCGTCGGTGGTGGTGATCGGCAATTTGCGCAGAGCGCTGCGGAACAGGGCCAGGGCCTCATCCTTGCCCAGAGGGATCTCCTCGGTGGCAATGCCCAGCGGCCCGGGCGGCGCCTCGATGGCATAGGCGCCGTTATCGCGAATCAGCACGATGACCGAGTCGCCGGCGCCGGTGCGGGCCTCAGCCAGGCGATGCATCAGTTCGATATGCTTGCCGTTGCAGGTGTAGATCACGTCTCCCGGCAGAATCCCCAGGTGCTGGGCCGGGCTGTCGGGTTTGATCTCGGTGATGCGGAGTCGGGGCATGGGACAAGAAGCCGCGCGGTGAAGAATGGGCGAGACTATCCCGTCAGGGCGTGGCGGACAAACGCGAAAGCCCCGGGTGTGTTGCGTCGGCTGGACAACAGGATTAGGAATCAGGACCATAAAGTGGTGGGGTGCGGCCCGCCGGGATCGAGGTGAATCATGAACAGCCCACTCCTGAGTCTGGATCGTCTGCTCCAGGCCGGCGACCGATTGCGTGATGCGGCCCAGCATATGCTGACGGCGCGACCGCGCCAGATCAGCGATTGTGCCGCCGAACTGGAGCGCGCCATCGCCGATTGGAACCGCGCCATCCATGCCGCCGTCGAAGCCGGCCGGCCGATGCTGCGCCCAGGGTCCGACGAGCCGGCAAAGCGGTAGGGCAGGGTGACGGCGCTTGACGAACTGCACCACGCCCTGGTCCAGGCCGGCGGGTCCGATCCGGCGCTCGACGCCCGGCTGGTCGAGACCCTGGGGGTGCCTCAGGCCGGCTATACGGCTTCAGTCGAGGCCTGCCGGCACCTGACCGCCAACAAACTGCCCGGCTGGCGGCTGCATCTCGGCTATGGCGTGTCCGGCGTGTTTCCCTATGCGGCACTGACCGACGGCCAACAGCGCCGCGCCGCCGAGGCGCCGACGGTGCCGCTGGCCATCCTGCGGGCGCTGCTGGCCACGCTATGCGCCGGCCAGCCTAACTAAAAAACTGCCCTCGCCGGGCGCGCTCCGCGCTTGGCCGCGGCCTCAATGGCCGCTGGACACCGGCGCACCGGTTCGAGCATGTGTCAAACATTACGCTTGCCGGTATCAGTTCGCGACCGGACCATGTCCAACCCGTGCATGAAACAGCCGCCATTGAGGCGGCACCTGAGCGCGGAGCGCGCCCGGCGAGGGCGTCGATGAGCCTCATCACACAACTTCAGCCGTCGTCGTCGCACTCCATCAGGGATTCGCGGAACCACTGGACGCGGTTCTCATCCTGCGGGGTGGCGAATTCGCCACCGAAGTCGACGGCGCAATCGCGGCACAGGTGCAGGCCGCTTCTGGTGGTCACCGAGGCGGTGCCGGTGCATGGGCCCTGATCCGTCTGGCCATCGCATTTCATCGCCGCTCGCTCCTGTTCGGGTTTGTTCGTGATTGCTGATATACCACCGTGCAGGGGGATGCCCAAGACGCGCCGTCGCCTCAGGCCTGAGCAGTCGCGACGACCGGGTGACGAGGCGAGCGACCGATCAGCAGCACCATCATGGATGCCGCCAGGCACAGCAGGCCGGCAAACAGGAATGCGGCCAGATAGTCGGAAAGCTCGGTGCGGATCAGCCCGGCGAGGAAGGCGATGAACGCGGCGCCCAACTGGTGAGCGGCGAATACCCAGCCGAACATGATGCCGGCGCGCTCGCGGCCGAAGCTCTGGCCGCACAGCTTGACCGTCGGCGGGACGGTGGCGATCCAGTCGAGTCCATAGAATATGGCGAACAGCGACAGCCCATAGAACGAGACGTCGAAGGCGAACGGCAGATACAGCAGCGACAGGCCGCGCAGGCCGTAGTACCAGGCCAGCAGCCAGCGATTGTCGTAGCGGTCGGACAGCCAGCCCGAGGCGGTGGTGCCGACCAGATCGAACAGGCCCATGGCGGCGAGCAGGCCGGCGGCCTGGATTTCGGGGATACCGTGGTCGTTGCAGGCGGGAATCAGATGGGTGCCGATCAGGCCGTTGGTGCTGGCGCCGCAGATGAAGAAGCTGCCGGCCAGCAGCCAGAAATCCCGTGAGCGCAGACCGTCGCGCAAGGTCTCGAGGGCGACCATCACCGGATTGCCGGCATGGGGCGGGGCAGGGCGGGGGCCGCCCTCGGCGCCGTAAGGGGCGAGACCAAGATCGGCCGGACGCTCGCGCATCAGCAGTCCGACCACCGGAACCAGCGTCAGCGCCGCGCCGGCAATCACCAGCACGCCCAGCCGCCAACCGGCGCTTTCCACCAGCCAGGCGAGCAGCGGCAGGAAGATCAGTTGCCCGGTGGCGGTGGCGGCGCTCAGCATGCCCATCACCAAGCCGCGCCGGGTCTCGAACCAGCGGTTGACCACCGTGGCGCCCAGCACCAGGGCGGTCATGCCGGTACCGGTGCCGACCACGAAGCCCCATAGCGCCACCATCTGCCACGGCGCGGTGACCAGGGAGGTGGCGGCAACGCCGATCGCCAGCACCGCCAGCGCCAGAGTCATGGTGCGCCGCACCCCCAACCGGTCCATCAGCGCCGCGGCAAACGGCCCGAGCAGGCCATACAGAACCAGACTGACCGACACCGCCAGCGACAGGGTGGCCCGCGACCAGCCCAGTTCGCGCTCGACCGGCACGATCAGCACCCCGGGCGCCGAGCGTACTCCGGCAGCCACCAGCAGCACCAGAAAGGTCAGTCCGGCGGCGATCCAGGCGTAATGCAGGTGGCGCGTAGCAGGCATCGGGACTCTCCGTTAGTTCGTCACCGGACCATGTCCGACCCACAGAGGCTGAAACAGCCGCCATTGCGGCGGCGGCCAAGAGCGCGCGAGCGCTCGCCCGGCGAGGGACACATACGCACCCGGCCGCCATTGCGGCGGCGGCCAAGAGCGCGCGAGCGCTCGCCCGGCGAGGGACACATATAGACTCATACGGTAAGCCGCCCATGGCGGCTTACCGTATGAGACAGACCTGTCTCTCACTTGTCGTGATACAGACAGGTCGGTATCCTGTCAACCGGCCAGGAAGGACACCAATTCCATGCAGACCGCGCCCCCCTGCGACGAGCGCAAGACCGCGCGGCGACGCATCCTTGACGCGGCGCAGGAGCTGTTCTACCGCGAGGGTATCCGGGCGGTCGGTATCGACGCGGTGATCGCCCGGGCTGGTGTGGCCAAGATGAGTCTGTACCGGGCCTTTCCGTCAAAGGACGATTTGATCGTCGCCTTTCTGGAGGAGGTCAGCCAGCACTACTGGGAATGGTGGGACGAGGTGGTGGCGCGTCATGACGGGGCGCCGCGCCAACAGGTGCAGGCGCTGTTCGCCGGACTGGCCAGGCACACCACCGGGCCGCACTTTCGCGGTTGCCCGTTCACCAACACGGCAATCGAGTTCCCCGACCCCGGTCATCCTGGCCGTGCGGTGGTCCAGGCGCATCGGCGTGAACTGCGCCGCCGGCTGACCGAGTTGGGCCGGATGCTGGGGGCGCGCGATGCGTCGCTGCTGGCCGATCAATTGCTGCTGCTGATGGAAGGCGCCTATTCGGCCGGCACCGTCATGTGTGGCGAAAGCCCCTGCCATGCGGTGGCCGCTGCCGCCGAGGTGCTGATCTCGGCTCAATGCCCTCTCGGGAATCCGTATATTCCCGAGGTATGAGGCCATACGGATTCCTTTGCCTTCGCCTCGCACTGCTACTACCGTCAGTATGGTATCGCCTGTCTGCTGGAGTCTCAGGCCGGATCTGGGGGGCGCGTCGTGCCAGGATTACCGACGGCTATGGTGACGAATGTGAAGCATATCTTCGGCGATCTGACATCCGCCGAATTCCTGGATCTGTTGGTCAGCACCGGGCAGTCACCGCTGGTGGTGCGGCGCCGTGCCCTTCTGACAATATCGCGCGTGCGCATGGTGGCGATGGTCTTCGCGCTGTTGACGCCACTGTGGATTCCTATCGACCTGCTGGTGTTCGATCGTGAATTGGGGATGTCCCTGGCTGTTCTGCGGGTGCTGGCCACACTGAGCTTCGGCATGCTGGCGTTTTCCTTTCGCCGGTCCGAGTCGATCGCCATGGCCCGATGGGCGCTGGCTGGCCTGCTGGCGGTGCCGACCGTGTTCTTCGCCGTCAGCAGCCCCATTCTGGCCGGCTTCGTGCAGACCGAGCCGGCTCAGCAGGCGATCGCCGCGGGCTATGCCTTTCTGCCGTTCGTCATGGTTGCCGGGTTGTCGGTCTTTCCCATCACCGCCGTGGAAGGGGTGGTGCTGTCGGCGCCGCTGTGGCTGACCAAGCTGGCGGTGGCGCTGGTCGGTTTCGATCTGGCCTCGCAGTTGGGGGCGTTGTGGCTGCTCGGCCTGCTGGCGGTGGTCGCCACCCTGGCGGGGATGAGCCAACTGCATTTCATGAGCCAACTGGTCGCCCAGGCCTCCCATGACAGCCTGACCCGCGCCTATACCCGCCGGGTCGGCGAGGAATTGCTGGATATGCAATTCACCCAGGCGCAACGCTCAGGCGTGCCGCTGTCGCTGGTATTCGTCGACCTGGACAATTTCAAGCAGGTCAATGACCGCTTCGGCCACGAGGAAGGCGACAACACCCTGCGCCAGGCGGCGACGGTACTGCGCCGCGCCCTGCGCCGCGCTGATGTGCTGATCCGCTGGGGTGGCGAGGAGTTCCTGGTGGTGATGCCGCAAACCGACCTGACGGGAGCCCAGGTCGCTCTCGGCCGGCTGTGCGACACCGGTTTCGGCCTGCGCCCCGACGGCCGCCACCAGACCGCCAGCATCGGCATCGCCGAAGCCCGCGAAGACGGCGCCGAGGACTGGACCGTGCTGGTGGAAAAGGCCGATCAGCGCATGTACCGGGCCAAACAGACCGGCAAGAACCGCATGGTCGCGGGCGATGTGGTGGCGGTACCGGCGTAGGGAAGGCGCCCCCTCACCCGCTTGCGGATCCCCCGGGCTTGTCGGTCTCCGCGCGTTTCCGTAGGATACGCGCGGAGACTATTGGCATTCAAGCTGCGGCTGGATATATCTGAGCGGTCTCGACTGAAGGTGTATCATGACAGCCCGCGTTACCGCAGCGCGTATCGCTCTGTTCGAATGGTCTGGCGATGCTTTGATCGGCCTTCTGCCTCTTATGGCCCATATGTTCGTTCACAAACTTTCCAAGATTAATCATGTTTTTGCATTATGCGATCAATCGCTGACAAATTGTCACCAGACTGATGGCATATTCCTTGCGGAAGTCTCTATTATTTCCGTTGTTGTGTCAGGATTGGCCTTACTGTCACTCATAAGCATTGGCCCACACCGAAGAATATCGCCACCGACTTCCTGGACATATTTCGTAGCAATTCTTGCGCTTCTGGCCCTGATTTGTGGCGTGATACTATATGCTATTGTTACACTGTGAACGGCGATGCGGAGTTTGCCACCTACCACGCTCGGGGTGGCCCTGCTTAGCTCATTGACGCTCGCACTGGAGGGCGCCATATTGGACGCGTGACTCGCGTGGCAGATCGAGGAGTTGGAGTATGGATTTCATAATCTCGGCGCTCTCTGTCGCCGTCTGCCTTGCAGCCGTTGGTGCCTTTGGCGCGATTTCCAATGCTGTCCGTGTAAATAAACTGAAGCACGGCGAAGTCGGTCATCACCCAGCCTAGGGCTCAAGAATCGCAGTGGCGGTGGACCACCGGTCGCGTCTACTCATCGGCAAAGGGTGCCCCCAATGCCGTCGAAAGGACCGACACGCTCCGTGGGAGAGGAGATAACTGGCCCACGAAACGATGCCGGCCCTTTCACCGTGCGGCCAAAGCGTGCGGCTTTGGCCTCGCCCCCATCGCGTGGGGGTGACGGAGTGGGGGTGCGGTCACGAACAGCCGCTGGTCGCCCCACAGGTGTTGCACTTCAGGCAGGTACCGTTGCGGACCAGGGTGAAGTTGCCGCATTCGCCGCAGGCGTCACCCTCGTAGCCCTTCATGCGGGCTTCGCGGATGGCTTCGGCGCGGGCGTCGAAGGCGCGGATCAGGGTTTCCGGGTCTTCGAGAGTCAGCGCCGTGCTGGACGAAGCGGCGAGGGTGGTGGTGCCGCTCATGGCCGAGCCGGCACTGCCGCCGCCGCCGCCCGAGCTGGCTCCGCCCTTCACCACGAAGAAGCTGGACCGTACATAGCCCTTGCTGGCCACCTTCTGCATCACCGCGCCGAGATCCTGGCTGGGCTGCTGGCCGGTGGATTCGGCGACACCCCGGCCGACCGTGTCGGGGGTGATGTCGTCGGGGACGGTATGGGCCAGATCGGTGCGCGACAGGTAGCTGATGGCCAGTTCGCGAAAGATGTAGTCCAGGATCGAGGTGGACATCTTGATGGTGTCGTTGCCCTCGACCATGCCCGACGGCTCGAAGCGGGTGAAGGTGAAGCTTTCGACGAATTCCTCCAGCGGCACGCCGTATTGCAGGCCGATCGAGATGGCGATGGCGAAGTTGTTCATCATGGCCCGGAAAGCGGCGCCTTCCTTGTGCATGTCGATGAAGATCTCGCCCAGCTTGCCGTTGTCGTATTCGCCGGTGCGCAGATAGACCTTGTGGCCGCCGACGATGGCTTTCTGGGTGTAGCCCTTGCGGCGGTCGGGCAGCTTGCGGCGCGCCGCCTGCTGGGCCATGACCCGCTCGACCATGTGTTCGGCGACCAGCTCGGCGCGGATGGACATCGGCGCATCGGCCAGGTCATCGACCAGCTCGTCGGCATCATCGAGCATCGCCGCTTGAAGCGGCTGGCTCAGCTTCGAGCCGTCACGGTACAGGGCATTGGCCTTCACGCCCAGGCGCCAGGACAGCAGATAGGCGTCCTTGCACTCCTGAACGGTGGCGTTGTTGGGCATGTTGATGGTCTTGGAGATGGCCCCCGAGATGAACGACTGAGCCGCCGCCATCATGTGGATATGGGCCGGGACCGACAGGAAGCGCTTGCCGGTCCGACCGCAGGCATTGGCGCAGTCGAACACCGGCAGATGCTGCGCCTTCAGGAACGGCGCGCCTTCCAGGGTCATGGCGCCGCAGACGAAGGTGTTGGCGGCTTCGACCTGTTCCTTGGTGAAGCCCAGCGCGACCAGCAGGTCGAAGCCCGGATCGTTCATGGCCTCGGACGACAGGCCCAGGGTGTGCAGACAGAACGCCTCGCCCAGGGTGTATTTGTTGAAGACGAACTTGATATCGAAGGCCCCGGCCAGCGAGGCCTCGACCTTGGCCAGGGTGTCGTCGTCGAAGCCACGATGACGCAGGGACTCGGGGTTGACGTGCGGGGCGCCCTGCAAGGTGGCATGGCCGACGGCGAAGGCGATGATCTCGGCAATATCGGAGTCGGAATATCCCAGGGTCACCAGGGCTTCCGGGACCATGCGGTTGATGATCTTGAAATAGCCGCCGCCGGCCAGCTTCTTGAACTTGACCAGGGCGAAATCGGGCTCGATGCCGGTGGTGTCGCAATCCATCACCAGACCGATGGTCCCGGTCGGCGCGATCACGGAAACCTGAGCATTGCGATAGCCGTGCTGCTCACCCAGCGACAGGGCCTCGTCCCAGGCGACGCGGGAGGCGGCGACCAGATCGGCATCGGGGCAGTTGAACGCATCCAGCGGCACCGGCGGCACCGACAGGCCCTCATAGCCGGTACCCAGGCCATAGGCGGCGCGGCGATGGTTGCGGATCACCCGCAGCATGCCCTCGCGGTTGGCGGCGTAGCCGGCGAAGGCCCCTTGCTCAGCGGCCATCTCGGCCGAGGTGGCGTAGCAGGTGCCGGTCATCATGGCGGTGATGGCGGCACCATAGGCGCGGCCGGCATCCGAATCGTAGGGCAGGCCCGACGCCATCAGCAGGCCGCCGATATTGGCGTAACCCAGGCCGAGGGTACGGAACTCATAGGAAAGCTGGGCGATCCTGGCCGACGGGAACTGCGCCATCAGCACGCTGATTTCCAGCACCACCGTCCACAGGCGGCAGGCGTGGCGGAACCCCTCGACGTCGAAAGCACCGTCGGCACGGCGGAACGAGATCAGGTTGAGCGATGCCAGATTGCACGCCGTATCGTCCAGAAACATGTATTCCGAGCACGGATTCGAAGCGTTGATCCGCCCCGAAGTCGGGCAGGTGTGCCACTCGTTGATGGTCGAGTCGAATTGCAGGCCCGGATCGGCGCAGGCCCAGGCGGCTTCGGCGATCTGCTCCCATAGCTGAGCGGCCTTGACGGTCTTGGCCACCTTGCCGTCGGTCCGGCGAATCAGCGGCCAGTCGCCATCGCTCTCGACGCGGCGCAGGAACTCGTTGGTGACGCGCACGCTGTTGTTGGAGTTCTGGCCGGAGACGGTCAGATAGGCTTCGGAATCCCAGTCGGCATCGAACACCGGGAACTCGATGTCGGAATAGCCCTGGCGGGCGAACTGGATGACCCGCTGAATGTAGTTTTCCGAAATCATCGCCTTGCGCGCGGCGATGATGGCCTTTTTCAGGGTCTTGTTGGTCTTGGGATCAAAGCGGTCCTCGGAGGCGGCGGCGCCGTCCCACTGCACGCAGGCGCCCATGACCGCCTTGAGGTGCAGGTTGCACTGCTTGGAGCCGGAGACCAGCGCGGCGACCTTCTGCTCTTCGATCACCTTCCACGAGATATAGGTCTCGATGTCCGGATGGTCGACGTCGACCACGCACATCTTGGCGGCGCGGCGGGTGGTGCCGCCCGACTTGATGGCTCCGGCGGCACGATCACCGATCTTCAGGAAGCTCATCAGGCCCGACGACTTGCCGCCGCCCGACAGGCTCTCGCCCGAGCCGCGCAGAGCAGAGAAATTGGTGCCGGTGCCGGACCCGTATTTGAACAGGCGTGCCTCGCGCACCCACAGGTCCATGATGCCGCCCTCGTTCACCAGATCATCGCTGATCGACTGGATGAAGCAGGCGTGCGGCTGGGGATGCTCATAGGCCGAGGTCGACTTGGTCAGCTCGCCGTTGCGATGGTCGACATAGAAGTGACCCTGGCTCGGGCCGTCGATACCATAGGCCCAGTGCAGGCCGGTGTTGAACCATTGCGGCGAGTTGGGGGCGCCCATCTGGGCTGCCAGCATGAAGCGCATCTCGTCGAAGAAGGTGCGGGCATCCGACTCGCCGTCGAAATAGCCGCCCTTCCAACCCCAATAGGTCCAGGCGCCGGACAGGCGGTCGAACACTTCGCGGGCATCCTGCTCGCCCCGGGTGGCGGTGCCCGGCTTGGCCTCGCGGCGCCACAGCCATTGCGGCACGCCATCTTCGGCCACGGGAGTCGTCTCGGCGGGGACGCCGGCCTTGCGGAAATACTTCTGCGCCAGCACGTCGGACGCCACCTGCGACCAGCCGGCCGGAACCTGGATAGCGGCCTGGCTGAACACCACCGAGCCGTCGGGGTTCCGGATTTCGCTGGCGACTTCGTGGAACGGGATGGGCTGGTACGGAGACTGGCCGTCGGTGGTGAAATGACGCTCGATACGCATAGTCTGACATCCCCTATTTTAGCGCACCGGCCCTGGCAACAAGGAAAAGGGCCCCCGCACCCAGCCCTCAGGGTGACCCCACATCTTGTCGCTATCGCCGGACTGTGAGGCACACCCTATGTCGGAGCCGTGACAGTGGCAACCAGATTTTGGATCATTCCGCCGCCGTGATACATCATGTTGTGTATAAAATTGTGGACAGCTTGTGCATGCCTGTGGGTGAGGGCAGGGCGAGGGGTGCCGCCGAGTCCCGGGAAGGGCAGGGGAGGCGAGGGTCAACAGACCATCGCGCCGCGATTCGAGCGCCGGCAGTGATGATCTAAGATCGCCACATGAAGGAATATGATCCTATTTTTTCGGACATTTCTTTCCCCAACGGCCCCATCATGGGGCGTGGAGTGCCTGAGAAATATGATTTACCAATTATTTTGTGTTGTATCATATACGGATGCAGCGGAGATGATGGAGACGCTGTTTGCGACTCCTCTTTCATCCGTTCTCATCCGTGAGTCCGCGCAGCGGGCATCCGTGTTCATCCGTGTTCCCCTGCGATGTCGCCTCCCAGCATGCCGATGGCGTGAGGTTGGTGCGCCAGTTCAAGAATGACTGGCGCCTGTACGGACGTGATACCATGATGCGGCTTCAAACGCTGGCCAAAAGGCTGGAACCCCTGGGGCTGAGACTCGAAACCCACCTCCTCTGATCCCCGTAAGATTACTATTCATAATATGCATTATGCGACTTTGTGGTATGGCTCTCCACACCAGAGCCGGCATTCCTCCTCCCTTTTTTCACCTCCCGCCCTGCCGTCCCAGGCACCACCACCAGAGCCGCCGCAGCACCCGCCGCCGCCAGCGTCGGCGCAGACGTTCGGCCTGACTGCGGAGCACTGCGACATTCGTCCTCACGATCCGACCAGCTCCACGGCCAGACGCTGGAGCAGCACCGGGCGCCCCCAGTCGTCATGCTGCCGCGCCTCGGCCAGTTGGAAGCCGGCACGGTCGTACAGCCGACGCGCCACATCCAGCCCGGCAAAGGTCCACAGGCTGACCCGGGAAAAGCCTGTTTGCCGGCAAAAGGTCATCGCCTGCGCCAGCAACCGCCCGCCGATGCCCCGGCCAGCCTGATTCGGAGCAACAATGAACCAGCGCAGCCGGGCTTCGCCATTGCCGGCGCCGCCGTCGATCACCACGGCGCCGACCATGCGGTGACCGTCCTGGGCCAGCAGCATCAGGTCGCGCCCAGGCTGGTAGCGCTCGACGAAATCTGCCAACTGGCGGGCAACCTCGATTTCGAAACACACGGAAAAGCCCCATTCACGGCCATAATAACCGCCATGCCAGGCGGTGATCTGACCAATGGCCCCGGGCAGGGGGCCGCTGTGAAGGGTGATGGAACCCGGATGCAAAGCACCCTCCTCCGTTGCGATCTGACAACGCTAGACTAGATCTCTCGCCTTGTGATAGAAATGCAAAATTGCGCTTTTGAAACCTGCGGAATTGCAGATGAGCCGGATCATCAACGACTGGGACGATCTCCGCCATTTCCTGGCGGTCGTGCGCACCGGCAGCTTCAAGGCAGCCGGCCTACATCTGGGGTCGGATGCCACCACCGTTGGCCGGCGGATTCAGCGGCTTGAAGAGCGTCTGGCGGCCAAACTGTTCGACCGTCACGGCCAGGGCATGCGGCCGACTCCGGCCGGCCGCGATCTGGAGCGCCGCGCCGCAGCCATGGAGGAAGCCGCTCTGGAGGTGGAACGACATCTGGCCGGCGCTGATCAGGCGCTGTCCGGCGTGATCACCATCGCCGCGCCCGACGGCATCGCCGCCTATTGGCTGACGCGTCATCTCGCCGGTTTCCTGGCCACCTGCCCTGCCCTGACCGTCGAGGTGATGACCGGGGTCGGGCTGGTGGACCTGTCGTTGCGCGAAGCCGACATCGCCATTCAGGTTATTCCGCCCCGGCAACCCCGTCTGGTCGCCTGGCGCGCCGGCCGGCTCCGGTTCGGCCTGTTCGCGGCGCAAAGCTATCTGGATCGTCATGGCGTACCGCGCAGCTCGGCCGAACTGACCAGCCATGTGCTGGTCGAGCACGCCGGCTATCTGGACCAGCCGGCCATGCAGGCCTGGACCGATATCACCAGCTCCGGCCGCGTCGCCTATCTGGCCCATTCCACCAGCGCCTTCCTGGCGGCGGTGCGGGCCGGCATCGGTATCGGCCCCTTCCCGCTCTATCACCGCCACACGGCACCCGATCTGGTCCAGCTACCGCCACGCCTCGATTTGGCCCTGGATGTCTGGCTGGTATCCCACGAGGAAACCAACCGCAGCCGCAAGGTCCGCACCCTGCTCGGCCATCTGCATGACTGGTTCGACCGCGACCGCGCCGAGTGGTTCAGTTAGTTCCCCCCTCCCCCGCGAACACTGAGAAAAGACATGCACCACGAAGGCACGAAGAACACGAAGGAAGGCAACGATCGCAAATAACCGGTGCAAATGATTGAGTGATGATATCGAAATGCGCCACGGTGAGTTACCTGTAGTCAAAGCTATGGCAGGTAGCGCAGATGAACACGGATGCCAATGGATAAATGCAGATAAAGTTAATTGTAATTCTGATGGATGCATCCGTGCTTACCCGTTGTCATCTGCGTTCCCCTGCGATGCAAGTCACCTCGACACCGCGGAGCGTCAGGTTCGATGCCGCAGCCGCGCCACCGCGGTCTTAACCATCGTCAAGGTCGAGACGGCGGGTCGGACGTAAGGTCGGACGCTCTCAAACAATGGCGGCAAACGATGCACACGGACTGGAACCCCATTTTCTATGTCGTGTTCATTCCGGTCTTCGCCGGAGCACTGTATCTGGTGATCTGCATCATCGGCGGCATTTGCAGCAAAGACGCGCGTGCCCTCGCCCGCGCCCAGCGCGAAAAACACGCTGCCGCCTATGCCGCGGCCAAGGAGGCGGAGGAAACTCCCAAAGCCGCCCGCCGCGCCGCGCGCACCGGACCGGATTTCCTGCGACCCGACGAACTGATCCAGCGGCGCAAAAACGCCTGAGGATCACCCCCTTCAGCCCGACAGCACCGCCAGCGTCACCGTCCCGGCCAGCACACCCAGCAGGACGTTGCGGCGGAACAGCCACCACACCGCCAGCCCCATGATGACACCGATCAGGCGATCAAGCGGGGCGGTGTGGGCGAGAGGGCCGATGGGCTGGACCATCATGCGCGAGACCAGACCGGCCAGCAGCGCATAGGCGACGCACACCACCCAGCGCAGCAGGGACTCGGCGGCAGCGACACGTCCGGCCAGCAGCACGCCGACCATCCGCGAGGCGAAGGTGACGACGGCGCCCAGGCCGATCAGCAACCAGACTTCAGTCACGGCGTGGCCTCCCGCCCAGCAGGAAGGCCAGCGTCCCCGCCACCACCCCGGTGGCGAGCAGGCCCCAGTCGCGGCTGAGCAGATGGAACAGCGGCCCGAGCAGGGCACCGAACACCAGACTGAGCACCTGCGGCCGGTTACGCCAGGAATCGGGCATCATCACCAGGATGAAATAGAGCGGATTGACGAACACCAGGCCGAGCGACACCGCCGGCGGCACCGAGCGGGCCAGCAGATAGCCGATCACGGTGCCGACCATGCCGCTCAGCCACACCCCGCTGGCCACACCGAAGAAGAATGTCATGCGGTCCTGGCGCGGCAGGGTCGGGCTGTGCCGCATGCCGATGACCCAGGTGGTGACGGCGATGAAATGAGCGGCCAGCAGCACCTGCCAACGCGGCGTCCCGGGCGCCCGCAGTTGCGGCATCAGGGACAGGACCATGGGCAGCAGACGCAGATTGGTCAGCGCCACCGCCGTGACCACTGCCACCAGCCCGGCCCCGACCGCCCAGCTTTCGATCATCGCCACCTGACCGGGCAGCGCCCACAGAAAAGCACTGGCCACCAGACCCTGCGACAGATCCCAGCCATTGGCCCGCACCAGCGAGCCGAAGCCGACGAAGCTGGCGAACAGCACCAGGGCCGGCGCTCCGGCAGCTTCACGCAGGCCGAGCCGGAAGGCGCTCATACGAATTCCCGCCGGATCGCCTCGCCGTTTTCGTCCAGGGCCGGCACAGCCCGCAATGCCGGCTGTCCGTCAAGCACGCGCACCGGCGGCGCCACCAGTTCGACCGGACCACTGGGGGTGTCGACGGCGACGCGGCGAAGTTGCGGGTGGCGGGACAGGTCGGAGACCTCGTTGACCGAGGCGAAGGCCACCTTGGCGGCGCTCAGCCGGGTGGTTACCTCGGCATGGCTCCAGCCCTGGAACAAGGCGGTGATTTCGGCATCCAGGGCCGGCCGGTTGGCCACCCGCAGCGGAATCGAGGCATAGCGCGGATCATCGGCCATGTCCGGCCGCTCCAGGACGCACAGGCACAGGTCGCGCCATTCCCGCTCGTTCTGGATCGAGATCACCACCTGCTTGCCGTCGGCGGTCGGAAAGGCGCCATAGGGGGCGATGGTCGGGTGCCGGAGCCCGACCCGCTCCGGTGCCGTGCCGCCGTAATCGAATTGCAGCAGGGGCACCGTCATCCAGTCGGCCAGACTGTCGAACAGCGAGACGGCGATGCCGCAGCCTTCGCCGGTGCGCTCACGCCGGTACAGTGCCTGAAGAATGCCGGTATGGGCGTACATGCCGCAGGCGATGTCGACCACCGACACCCCCACCCGGCCCGGCTGCTCGGGGGCACCGGTGATGGCGGCCAGGCCGGTTTCGCACTGCACCAGCAGGTCATAGGCCTTCATGTCGCGATACGGCCCATCCTCGCCGTAGCCGGAAATGTCGCAGGTGATCAGCCGGGGATACTGGCGACGCAGCTCGGCCGAACCGAAGCCGGCCCGCGCCGCGGCGCCCGGCGCCAGATTCTGGATGAACACATCGGCGCGGGCGATGATCCGCCGCAGCAGCGCCGCGTCGTCGGCATTCTTGAGATCGGCGACCAGCGATTCCTTGCCGCGGTTGATCCAGACGAAATAGCTGCTTTCGCCGTGTACGACGTGATCGTAGCCGCGGGCGAAGTCCCCTTCGGGCCGTTCAATCTTGATCACCCGCGCCCCGGCATCGGCCAGACGTGACGAGCAATAGGGGGCAGCCACCGCCTGCTCAATGGACACCACCAGCACGCCGTCAAGCGGCGCAGCCGGAAAGCGGGGCGGTATGGGCGAGTCCTCGGACATCTCGGGGCGACCATAGCGTGGTTGAAGCGTGCGATTCTCCGAGTCTTAAGTCTCGACACGCCTATGCGTCTACCACATAATATCTATATCTCTAATAATTTCTGGACATGGCCGCAATGGATTTGAAACAGCTCTCCAATCTCATCCATGTCGTCGAGCTGCAAAGCTTCTCGAAAGCCGCGGCCTTCCTGCGCATCGCCCAGCCGGCGCTGTCGCGTCAGGTCAAGGCGCTTGAAGACGAGTTGGGGGTGAGCCTGCTGGAACGCCATGGTTGGGGCGTGACGGCGACCGCCGAGGGGCTGATTCTTGTCGAGCATGCCCGCAAGCTGCTGCGCGGCCTGCAAGAGGCGCGCGAGGCGGTGCTGGCGTTGCAGGCCGAGCCGCAGGGCGAGGTGACGCTGGGGGTGCCGACCTCAATGGGCGCCGCCCTGGTTCCCGAGCTGGTCCAGCGCTTCCGCCGCGGCTTTCCCAAGGTGCAACTGCGTCTGGTCGAGGCGTTCAGCGCGTCGGTCCATGAATGGCTGCTGGCCGGCCGGCTCGATCTGGCCATTCTGTACGAAACCCGCGAGACCGCGGCGATCGGCGCCAAGCCGCTGCTGACCGAAGCCATGGCCGTGGTCGGCCCGCCCCAGCGCTTTGCCGCCGACGAGACCATGACCTTGGCCGACGTCGCCCGATTGCCGCTGATCCTGCCCGGCCGACCGCACCGGCTGCGCCTGCTGGTCGACCAGACCATGGCCGAAGCGCGACTCGACCCACGGCCAGAGATCGAAATCGACGCGCTGACCGTCATCAAGGAACTGTGCCAGCGCGGTGAAGGCATGGCCATCCTGCCGTTCTGCGCGGTCCGCAACGAGGTGGCGACGGGGCAACTGTCGGCGGCGGCGATCGTCAGCCCGCAGATCGTCCGTACCCTGGTGGTCGGCGCCCGTTCGGACCGCCGCGGCACCCCGGCCATGGCCGCCCTGGAAAACGAATTGCGCCGTCTGGTCGCCGAGCATGCCGAGGAAATGCGCTGGACCGCCCTGCCCCTCTCCAAGGAGCTGGTGCGCGAATCATCGTGAACGGCGGGCGCCTGCGGGATGCACAGATGTTGCAGGCGCGAATTACAAAGCAGATTGTCATCCTCGCGAAAGCGGGGATCCATGCGACCTTGACGTCCGGCACAGTGGTGAAGAAAGCGTCCCATGTTTTCGCACCGCATCACGATGGATGCCGCTTATTCTGACGGTCAGGCCGCGTGGATTCCCGCTTTCGCGGGAATGACGATCTGCTTTGTGTGTGCGACTGCAATATCTGCATATCCCGTAACTCGCCAGCGGGCGAGAGGGGATTTTCCTGACCGTCCCCCAGAACGGAAAATGGCAAGACCATCGCTGGCCTTGCCATTTGCTCCGCTCTTGTCCCGTCAACGCCGGGCGGCGGGATGACCTCCCTAAACTTGAGCCACCTCGCTAGCGAGGTCACGCCCCTATCTTTGTGCTGGCGTTAACTCTACGCAACTTCCTTCCGAAAGTCATCCACTTTTTGCCTGTTTCTTGCGGGATAGTCACACCGGCGTAGGATATAGGCCGATGGGAGGGGCTGTTCGGTCTGGACCGACCCCACCCCCCACTATACCACCGCGGGCAGGCGCCCCAGATCCCTCAGCACGGCCACCAGACCGTCGTCGCTGACCAGCAGCGCCGCTTCGTCGGGACTCATCCAGCGGCGTTCGCGCTGGTCTTTTTCCGGCCATTCGTCCAGTTCGCGCTCGACCTGGAACAGATAGGTCTCGACCTGGCAGGTGACGCATTTGCCTGATTTCAGCCGCTTGATATAGCTGAACACCGCCATCGGCTGCTCGGCCACCCGGCCTTCCAGACCGGCCTCCTCGAACGCCTCAAGCGCCGCCACCGCGCTGGGGGACAGCTTTTTGTGCGGCCAGCCCTTGGGGATGATCCAACGCCGTGTCTCGCGGGACGTGATCAACAGGACGCGGACTCGCCCGTCATCAACGATGATGGGCAACGCACCGTACTGAACCATTTTCGTTCGCCGTGCCAATGGGTCGTAACCTCCTGTCCAACAGCACCATTTTGGGACGAGATTGACAAACCGCAAGCGGGCATTTGCCTGATGACGTCCGGTTGACGCCATAAACCATTCGGCTATTGCCATCCTGCGGCCATATGCAGCTACGCCAGAGATTATCCACCGGATGGAGATACGCTGATGTATTAGATCGTCTCACTGGCGCAGACACTTTACCGCATCTTAGTAAAGAATTCGTAATATGTTTTCGATGTCGTTTTTTTCACAGATTGGTCACTTGCGCAGTTGCGTCGAAGGGCGTAATCATGTCGCATCATGAATATCGAGCAAAGGCTCAAAATGCGCGGTTCGAGTGTACACACGATCAACAAGACCGACTCGTCACCGGATGCCGCGGTGACCCAAGGAAACCTGGAGGCGATAGCCCGTCTGGTTCTGGCCACCCTCCCCCCCGATGACGACGACCTGCGGACGACCATTCAGCTTGGTCAGTCGCTGATGCACGACGATGATGGCGACGCCAGCACCGACATGGGATTTTTCCTGGTGGCCTGGGCCACCGAGCAGATCGCTCGCCAGCGCATTGAAGCCGGCGATCTTGGGATCGACGACAGCGAACGCCGCGTCATCGAATTGCGCGGTAAAACCGGCTGGCAGCAGGCCGTCGCCGAATACCGGGCGCTCGCCGACGAGATCTACATCGACGCCCTGAATGAACTTCGCGAATTTTCCATGGTCATGGCCTTCGCCGGACCGCGCGAAACCTTCCTGCGCCGCTATGCCGCCGGCCGCCGCCATCTGGCCCGACTGCTTCCGGGGCCGATCACCCTTGATGAAATGCCGCTGGCCCTGGCCGGATAAGGCCACGGCGCATTCGTAATCGCGCCGCACCACACGTCGCGACAGATTCAACATATCATCGTCGTATAATGTAATTGCTATTTACACCTCCTGCGACCGCAAACTTGACTCCCCCCCGGCGGTTGTGGTTCCTTTGTGGTGGCTGTGCGCCGATCCGGCAGCGCAGTCGCGGCAATTTGATGGGGCAGCTTGCGCCGCGAGATCAAACGCTAAAGCGCCACGGGGGGGACTCCGTGGGCCCCGCCTGTGCGAAGGGGACCCGAGTCATGACCAGTGCCAATCCCGAAACCATCGTCCTGCACGCCGGCTATCGCGCCGATCCGACGACCGGCAGCGTGGCGGTGCCGATCTATCAGACCACCAGCTACCAGTTCCGCGACACCGAACACGCCGCCAACCTGTTCGCGCTGTCCGAACTGGGCAATATCTACACCCGCATCATGAACCCGACCCAGGACGTGCTGGAACAGCGCATCGCCGCGCTGGAAGGCGGTGTTGCGGCGCTGGCCACCGCGTCGGGCCAGGCGGCCAGCACCTTCGCCATTCTCAACCTGGCCCAGGCCGGCGATAATTTCGTCACCTCGACGGATCTGTATGGCGGCACCTGGAACCTGTTCGCCAATACCTTCAAGCAGTTCGGCATCGAGGCGCGCTTCGTTGATCCGGCGGACCCGGAAAATTTCCGCCGCGCGGTCGATTCGAAGACCCGCGCCTTCTACGCCGAAACCCTGCCGAATCCGAAACTGCGCGCCTTCCCCATCGCCGAGGTGGCCAGGATCGGTGAAGACATCGGCATCCCGCTGATCGTCGACAACACCGCTGCCCCGGTGCTGTGCAAGCCCATCGCCCATGGCGCCCATGTGGTGGTGTATTCGACCACGAAATATATCGGCGGTCACGGCACCTCAATCGGTGGCATGATCGTCGATTCGGGCAAGTTCGACTGGGAAAAGCACGCCGAGCGCTTCCCCCTGCTCAACCAGCCCGATCCCAGCTATCACGGCGCGGTGTGGACCCAGGCGGTCAAGGCGCTGGGGCCGATCGCCTATATCATCCGGGCGCGCGTGATCCTGCTGCGCGACATCGGCGCCGCCATCAGCCCGTTCAACGCCTTCCAGACCCTGCAAGGTCTTGAGACGCTGCCGCTGCGCATCCGCGCCCATTGCGAAAATGCCGCCAAGGTGGCCGGATTCCTGGCCCAGCATGGCAAGGTCGAGGCGGTGATCTATCCCGGCCTGATGACCGGCGAGGACCGCCGCCGCGCCGACGCCATTCTCTCCCGCGGCTATGGCGGGCTGGTCGGCTTCGAGCTGAAGGGCGGTGCCGAGGCCGGCCGCCGCTTCATCGACGCCCTGAAGCTGCTGTACCACGTCGCCAATATCGGCGATGCCCGCAGCCTGGCCATCCACCCCGCCTCCACCACCCATTCCCAACTGGCCGGCGAGGATCAGCTCGCCACTGGCGTGACGCCCGGCTATGTGCGATTGTCGGTCGGTATTGAACACATCGACGACATTCTCGCCGATCTGAGCCAGGCTTTGGAGGCCGCGTAACTCTTGTCCAGTCGTATCGCGGCGGGTGCGTTTCCCCGCACCCGTCTGCGCCGCAACCGCCGTGACGCCTGGTCGCGGCGGCTGGTGGCGGAAAACATCCTGTCGGTCAATGACCTGATCTGGCCGCTGTTCGTTGTTGAGGGCAGCAATATCGCCGTCGAAGTCGGCTCCATGCCGGGAGTGTTCCGCCACTCCATCGACCGGCTGGTCGACGTGGTGGCCCGCGCCAGCGACCTGGGCATTCCGGCGATCGCCCTGTTCCCCAGCGTCGACCCGGCGCTGAAGACCGAAGATTGCCGCGAAGCGGTCAACCCCGACAATCTGGTCTGCCGCGCCGTGCGCGCCATCAAGTCGGCCGTGCCGGATATGGGCATCATCTGCGACGTGGCGCTCGACCCCTACAACAGCACCGGCCAGGACGGATTGGTGATCGACGATTACGTCGCCAATGACGAGACGGTCGAGATGCTGTGTCATCAGGCCCTGGTCCAGGCGGCCGCCGGCTGCGATGTCAATGCGCCGTCCGACATGATGGACGGCCGCATCGGCGCCATCCGCGACGCCCTTGACAGCGCCGGATTCCAGAATGTGCGGCTGATGTCCTACGCCGCGAAATTCGCCTCGGCCTTCTACGGCCCGTTCCGCGACGCGGTGGGCTCGAAATCGGCGCTCAAGGGCGACAAGAAGACCTATCAGATGGACCCGGCCAATACCGACGAGGCCATCCGCGAAGTGGCGCTGGACTTGCAAGAGGGCGCCGACATGGTGATGGTCAAGCCCGGCCTGCCCTATCTGGACATCGTCCGCCGCATTAAGGACGAATTCAAGGTGCCGACCTTCGCCTATCAGGTGTCCGGCGAATACGCCATGCTGAAGGCCGCCGCCGGCAATGGCTGGCTCGACAACGATGCCGTCGTGCTGGAAAGCCTGATGGCCTTCAAACGGGCCGGCTGCGACGGCGTGCTGACCTATGCCGCGGTGGAAGCGGCCAGACTGCTTCAGCGGTAAGGCGCCGACCGGGAATAATCTATGCAAGTGGTCGAGTGGTGATATCGAAATGCGCCCCGGTGAGCGCCCTGCGGCCGGAGAGATCGCAGGGGAACGCAGATGACCGGACGCGGCAGGGACGCCCATTACTGGGCGCCCCCCGCACGGCAGAGCGACGGCGCCTCAAGTCTCGGCCTCTGCGGGTTTGCATATTTCGCGGCTCAATAACCCACCCCACACGATTGTTGTGTACGCTTTGCCCGTGACGTCGCCGCCACGGACGCAACACTCGCTCGCGTTCCCCTGCGATGCAAGTCACCTCACCCCGCCACCTGCCTCAACCGGAACCGATAGCCGACCCCGGACTCGGTGACGATGGTGCGGGGCCGGGCCGGGTCGTCTTCCAGCTTCTGGCGCAGGCGGCCGATGAAGATGCGCAGATAGTTGGTGTCGCCCACATGGGCGGGGCCCCACACCTCGCGCAGCAGCATCTGATGGGTCACCACCATGTCGGCATTCTGCGCCAGTACGCGCAGCACCTCGTATTCGCGGGGCGACAGCTTGACCGGCTCACCGTTGTGCCGCACCTCGCGGCGGACCATGTCGACCGACAGGGATCCCGACACCACCGCCGGCTGGCCACCGTCCTGACGGATGCGATGGCGCAGAGCCGCCCGCATGCGGGCCAGCAGTTCGGCCATCTCGAACGGCTTGGTGACATAGTCGTTGGCCCCGGCATCCAGAGCGGCGATCTTGTCGGCGACAGCGTTGCGGCTGGACAGGATGATGATCGGCGTCTGCGACCAGCCGCGCACTTCCTGGACCACGGCGAAGCCGTCGAGGTCGGGAAGGGTCAGGTCCAGGATGATCAGGTCGGGATTGACGGTGACGATGGCTGCCAGCCCGGCCCGCGCGGTTTCCGCCTCGGTCACCTGATAACCGTGGGCACCCAGTCCGGTCCTGAGAAATCGGAGCATCTGGGGGTCGTCCTCGACGACGATGATACGGTGGCCGTCACTCATCGTAGACCAACTCCGGCAGGGGTTGTTCGGCCGCGACGGGGAATGTCAGGGCCAGGACGATGCCGCCGCGTGCATCGTCCCGCCGGGCGGTGATGGCACCGTCATGGGCCGCCATGAAGCCGCGGCAGATCGACAGGCCGAGCCCGGAGCCCTCGGCGCTGACCGTGCCGCGGTAGAACTTGTCGAACAGGCGCAGCATCTGCTCGTCGGAGGGCGCCGGTCGGCAGACATTGAACATCTCGACCACCACCGCGTCGCCGACCGAGCGGGCGGTGATGTCGATGGCGGTCTCGGGCGGAGCATATTTGGCGGCGTTCTCGATCACGTTGAGCAGCACATGCTCCATCAGCACGAAGTCGACCCACAGCAGCGGCAAGTCGGCGGGCAGGTCGATTCGGACCGGCCGGCCGAGCAGGGCGATCTCGGCGGCGCCCAGCGCCGTCCCCAGCAGGTCGCTCAGGTCGACCCAGTCGCGGTGAGGCGCCACGGCACCGGATTCGATGCAGGTAATGTCCAGCAGGTTGCGGGTAAAACGGTCGAGCCGCCGCGCCGCCTGCAATATGCCGGCCAGCAGAGTGCGGCGCTGCTCGCTGTCAAAGGTGTCCTCGTCGCCCAGCAGGCTGGTGGCCGAGCCGATGATGGTGCCCAGGGGCGTGCGGAAATCATGGGACACCGACGACAGCAGCGCCCCCCGCAGCCGTTCGGTGTTGGCCAGGATGCGGGCTTCGCTCATCTCCTCGGCCAACTGCGCCCGCCGCGCCGCCATGGCCACCTGCGCCGCCACCGCCTCGAGCATGCGGCGGTCGTCGTCGTCAAGCGTCACGCTGGCCACCGTCAGGCAGCCCAGCCGGCCCTGGACATCCTGCACCAGCACACAGCTACCGGGCGGGCAGGTTTCCCGGCCGGTCAGGTCCAGGGTTACCGACACCCCCAACACATCGGCGACGGCGCTTTCGACGCGACGCTTGATGTCCGACAGATCCGAGGCGCCGGCGACCGCCTGGGCGATGTCGTAGAGCGCGGTGATGTCCTCGCTGCGGCGGCGGGCCAGGTCGGCCTGCTCGCGATGGCAATCCGCCTCCTCGCGTGCCACCGAGACCAGCCCGCTGGTGACGATCGCCACCAGCAGATAGGTCAGCAGCGCCAGCGCATGGTCAAGATCGGCCAGATCGTGCGACGGCGTGAGCAGGAACAGATTGATGGAAATCGAACCGGCGACCGCGGTGAAGATGGAGGTGGCCCGGCCGAAGCGCACCGCGCTCCACATCACCGGAACCAGCATGAGCATGACGAAGCCCTGGACATTGCCGCGGCCGATCACCACCGCCGCCGCAACCGCGGCGGCAATCGCCAACAGACTGGCCGAGTACGGCCATAGGCGCGACCACGACTGGCTCAAGGCGGCGGGTTCCTAAAGGGCGACTCCAACTTTGTAACGTTTCCAGCCGCAATGCGCAACCGGCCGGACGCCGGCATTATATCGTCATCACAAGAGGGGGGGGCGCTGGACCTATTCCCCGACCAGCGCGAAGGCCAGCAGCAGCGTCGCTTGCAGGGAGGAAAAATTGTCGTCGGACAACAGGTAGAGCATGGTCTCGCCGTCGGGGCCGCGGCCGATGGCGAGGCTTTCGAAATTGTCGACGGTCATCGGCGGCTCCAGGCGCAGCAGTTCGCGCCCGTTCAGGTGATGGCCGGCGGTGAGCTGGTCGGCCGGCACCAGCGACAGGCGGGCGCCGAAGCCGCCGATGATCGAAAAGCGGCGTTCCAGCACCACCAGTGCCCCCGACGGCAACTGCACCGCATCGGTCGGCTTGAAATCCTCGGTGACGGCCCAGGTGATCGGTTGCCAGGCGCCGGGGCTGCCGATCCAGCCGAGCCCGCCCTCCTCGGCAAGCATCAGCAGCCGGCCGTCGGCCAGGGCGGGGATGGTTTCGAGGCCCTTGTTCTCTTCCAGTCTGGCGATGCCGGCCGGAGCCGCCAGCCGTACCGGGATGGCCGCCAGATCGGGGGTATAGTACCATAGCCGATGGTGCCGCTCGAAACTGACCACCCAGCCATCCCGCCACCGGGTCAGTCCCTCGGCATCGGCCCACTGCTTGCGATCGCCGATCGGCTCGCCGTCCAGATCCTGCAACGGCCGGCCGGTCTCGCGATCGGCGCCGACCAGCCGGCCGGCTTCGTATTGCAGGGTCAGCCGCATCCACCAGCCGATGTCGTTGATGGCGGTCAGCGCCGCACCGTCCAGCCGCGCCCCCGACCAGCCGCCGAACCCCCGGCCTTCGCCCGACAGCCGCAGGCCGCCGCGAAATTCCACCGCCCCATAGCGCGTGCGCTCGGGCTGGCCGGCATCGACGGCAGTAATCGCGGTGGCGACCATATGCGGATTGGCGGATCTGGCGCCGCAGGCGGCGGCGAATATCACCAGGGACATAACGACAAGGGAGCGGATGATCGGCATGCGCGGCAGTCTATCCGCACCGCCGTCCCGTTGAAAGCGCTGGCATAGGGCTTACCTGCTGGTCTAGTCTCGGGCATGCGCTCCGTCGACGACTATGCTGCCACCTTTCCCGCCCTCGTCCAGTTGGATGATGGTGCCCGGCGCCTGCTGCGCGATGCCGCCCAGGTGGTGAGCGTTCCCGCCGGCACGGTGGTGTTCCAGGAAGGCGACGCCTGCCGCAATTACATGCTGGTGCTCGAGGGCTCGGTCCGGGTTCAGAAGGTGTCGGAGGGCGGTCGCGAGATCGTGCTGTACCGGGTCGATTCGGGCCAGTCCTGCGTGCTGACCACCTCGTGCCTGCTCACCCGTGGCGATTACAATGCCCAAGGAATCGCCGAAACCGAGGTGCGGGCGCTGATGCTGTCGCACTCGGCGTTCCAGGATCTGCTGGCCCGCTCGGCCGCCTTCCGCCAGTTCGTGTTTTCGTCCTACGCGGTGCGCCTGGCCGACCTGCTGATGCTGATCGAGGAAGTGGCATTCGGCCGCATCGACATGCGTCTGGCCCAGTTTCTGGCCGATCGCGCCGACAAGGATGGTGTGCTCAAGGGCACTCATCAGGAGTTCGCCGTCGAACTGGGCACCGCCCGCGAGGTGATCAGCCGCCAGTTGAAGGATTTCGAGCGGCGTGGCTGGCTGGCCCTGTTCCGGGGTCGCGTCGAGGTCAGGGCACCGCAGGCCCTGCGTGACCTGAGCCGCCGCGACCGGTCCATGTGACACCGGCGAGGGGACTGTTTGACACATGCTCGACGCCGGTATCCAGCGACCATTGAGGTCGCGGCCAAGCGCGGAGCGCGCCCGGCGAGGGCGTAGATGAGCCTTCAGGCTCATCGACTATGTGACAAGGTTACTGATCCTTCAGCCGGGTCGGATTATGCAGTCTGTCGAGTGATTTGTTTCAAATCTCAGAGAGGCGTGATCCCATGTTCCAGAAGAACGTCGGCACCGTCGATCGCGCGTTGCGCGCCATCGTTGGCCTGATCCTTATTTCCCTGACCGTCATCGGTCCCCAGACCCCATGGGGCTGGATCGGCCTGGTGCCGCTGGTCACCGCCTTCATCGGCTGGTGCCCGGCTTATCTGCCGATCGGCCTGAACACCTGCGGCAAGTCCGACCAGTAATACCGGCGAGCGATTTGACCCAGTCGTCCACCCGGTGCCGCAACGTCGGCACCGTGTGGACGGCTGGATCAATGCCCGCTCAGTGCGGCGAATGCGCCGCCCACATCCATCAGTGCCAACACGCCCAATACGGCAAACACCGCGGAAGCGACTCCGCGGACCAGACCCATCGGCACCTTGGTGGCGGCGACGTCGCCCAGCAACACAGCCGGAACGTTGGCCAGCATCATGCCGGTGGTGGTGCCGGCGGTCACCGCGATCAGGTCGGAGAAATGGGCGGCCAGGGCGATGGTGGCGATCTGCGTCTTGTCGCCGATCTCGACGATAAAAAACGCAATCAGCGTGGCGAGAAACGGGCCGGCCTTGGTCCTCGGCCGGCCGTCGTCGTCATCGACCTTGTCCGGGACCAGCACCCAACCGGCCATGGCCAGGAACGACAGACCCAGCGCCCAGCGCAGCACCTCACCGCCGGCCCAGGCCGCCACCAGACTGCCGAAGGCCGCGGCGGCGGCATGGTTGGCCAGGGTGGCCAGCAGAATACCCAGGATAATAGGAACCGGCTTGCGATAACGGGCGGCGAGGACCAGCGCCAGCAATTGCGTCTTGTCGCCGATTTCGGCGATGGCGACGACTCCGGAGGAGACGAGGAAAGCTTCCATGAACACGCTCAAGGGGGGCCGGACGGGCGGACGCATTGACCCAGGCGCCGCGCCCGGCCCCCCGGGAATCGACACCCAAGTCAACGGTCTCGCCAAGCCTTTTCAGGCTGTACGCGCCATGGGCCGAAACCCAAGTATGTTGACGCGTCCCCCTCGGTGATGAGGGCGGCTACTCCCCGGTGACGGGCTGAACCCTATCCCCGCCCTCCTCCGCCCGCAAGATCAAACCCGCGCGTCCGCGCTTTTCAGCCCGCCGATGGGGCAGCAAAAGAAAATGCATCTCCCCTGAAAAAAGGCCTTGACCACCCCCTGGCAAAAGCCTACAAACCGGCCTCCCGACGAGGGGAACACAGCGCCGGCCTACGAAATCGAAGGTTTGGCGCCGCTCTTAGACAAGTGAAGAAGACGAAAGAGATGCGCAGGCGGCGCGGGTTCGTA
>OBEQ011817100.1_pt1 | contig 30229 bp, 28 predicted proteins | sample 1670901 | NCBI WGS metagenome assembly OBEQ01 (sample SAMEA104232315, study PRJEB22302) | groundwater metagenome | biome: forest; feature: aquifer; material: groundwater | place: USA | collected 2011-08-07 | depth 5.4 m
GGGGGGGGCGTTTGGGGGGGCCGGCGCAGCGGCGCGGGAGCCCACAGCCGCCGCTGTCGCGGGCGATCCGGCAGCTCGAACGGCGGCTCGGGGTGGCGCTGCTGGTACGCACCAGCCGCACCGTCACGCTGACCGAGGCCGGGTCGGTGTTGCTGCGCGAGGGCCGGGCGGCGCTCGACGCGGTCGACGCCGCCGACCGCCGTACCCGCCGCGCCGCCCTCGCCGTGACCGGCCACCCCGGCCTGGTCCTCGTCACGAAGGCCGGAGCGTCCAGCGAACTGCTGTCGAAGCTGCTCGACGCGTACGCCGCCGAACCCGGTGCGGTCACCATCGACGTGGTCCTGTGCGGGATCGCCGAGCAGGAACGGCTGCTGCGCGACGGGCGCGCCGACGTGGCGCTGCTGCACCGGCCGTTCGACTCCACGACCGGGTTCGACACCGAGCAGCTGTACACGGAGGGGCAGGTCGCGGTCCTGCCGGCCGGGCACCCCCTCACCGGCCGGGCCAACCTGCGGACGGCCGACGTCACCGCGCTGCCCGGCCTGCCGATGCCACGCTGGCCAGGCCGCGACGGCGCCTACCCGCACGGCCCCGGTCCGCAGGTTCGCGACTACACGCAGCTGTACCAGCTGATCGCGCTCGGCCGGGCTTCGGCGATCCTGCCCGAGTCGTGCAGGGCCCATCTGCGCCGGGACCTCGCCGCTGTCCCGGTGCTGGACGCGCCGACGGTGACGACGGTGATCGCGTGGCCACCGCACAGCCGGTCCCAGGCACTCGCCGGGCTGGTCCGGGCCGCGACCCGCCTCTAACAGGGCATCCTCGTCTGCCGCAACTGCCAGCAGCGGATCAACAAGGACTAGCTCCATATCAAGCGTGACCGGGCAGCCCGCGGCCGAAGGAGCCGGCCTCGTCGGGCCCGGGTACGTAGGCCAGTACCGCCATGACGACCTCGGCGAATCCGCGCAGCAGCAGCGACAGCAGCCGGTACATCAAGCTGTACTGCTTGGAGAACGCCTTCAGCACCTACCAGCGGCTGCGCCGCAAGCGGCCCAGCCCCGTCTCGGAGGAACTGGCCGCTGTCGGGTAACGCATCAGATCGAGACGATCGTGATGAGGTCGTCGAGCCCGGCGAGGTCTTCGGCGTTGCGGGTGTAGATGGCGGCGTCGTGAGCGTGTGCGGTGGCGGCGATCAGCAGGTCCATGACCCGGGCTCGGGGCTGGCGTCCGACCTGCGCGACGCGGGCGGCGAGGCGCCCGTAGCTGACGGCGACGGCGTCGTCGACGGGGAGCGGGTCGAACCGTCGCTGGATGCTGCTCAGTCGGGCGAGCCGACCGGCCCGCACCTTCGGGGTCTTGGCGACCAGGACGCCGAAGTGCAGCTCGGCAACGCTGGCCACACTGATGGCCAACTCCCCGGGGATCGGGGAGATGCCGGTGGCGATCAGAACGCTGGTGTCGAGAATTCCGCGGCTCACGGCTTCGCCCAGGGGCCGATGAGCGAGCCGTCGAGCAGGTCGCGGTCCTGCGCCCAGTCGGCGTCGGCGGGCTCGGCGAAGACGTCGGCGAGCGGGTACCGGCTGGTCCGCCTCCGGTACGACGCGCACGCGCCGGGCGCAGTGACCGGCCAGGTCCTCGACGTGCACCGCTGGAAGACCCACAGCCAGGGAAGGGCACAACCGCCCTCGTGTGGCTGTACCGGCTGGTCATTGACGACGGCCGGCACAGGCACACCGCCGGTTGGGCGCCGATCTCGACGACCCTCGCCCGTATTGTCTGCCGCGTCATCGTCCGGGCATTTCGCCGTGACCGCTTCGTGATCATTGTGAGACAAGTCATCGGCGAGCACCTCGACGGCGGCGGCCCGCTTCCATAAGATCTGGGACCGCCGCTTCTTGCCGACATCATGATCCTGTTTCGCAACTGTAGGAGCCTCCTCAATGACCGCACCGCCCGTCGCCGGTCTGCTCGTGTTGCGCCCCGACGCACAGGATCTGTTGTTCAGGCAGGCCCGTACCGCAAACACGTTCACCGACGAACCGGTCACCGAGGAGCAGATCCGCGCCATCTACGACCTCGTCAAGTACGGCCCCACGGCTATCAACGCTCAGCCGCTGCGCATCCTGCTGCTGCGTTCGGCGCAGGCTCGGCAGCGGCTGATGCCCCATCTGAGTGAGACCAACCGGGCCAAGACCGCGACCGCGTCGCTCGTGGCGATCCTCGCTGCCGACATCGAATTCCACGAGAACCTGCCACGGGTCTTCCCGCACAAGCCGGAGGCGAAGGATCGGTTCGCCGGGGCAGATGGCGCCGCGGATAGGGAGGCCCATGCGCGGTTCAACGCCGCGCTGCAGATCGGCTACTTCCTGATCGGTGTGCGCGCCGCCGGGCTCGCCGCCGGGCCAATCACCGGCTTCGATGCCGCCCGTGTCGACAACGAATTCTTCGGCGACCGCCCGCTTCGCTCGATGCTCGTCGTCAACCTCGGTCGCCCCGGCCCGGACGCCTGGCTCGAACGGCTACCCCGTCTCGACCACGACGAGATCGTGCAAACCATCTAGTCGGCGGCCACATAGGTCGAGCACCCTGCCGTGGGGTGAGGCGAGGCGTACCTCGTCGAGGATCCCTGCGGATCAGCGCAGCCCGATTCGTTTCTGTCACTCTGTCACCGGCGGCGCGCGGCGCGGAGCCGCCGACGGGACTGTAGCCTCGCGAGGTGAGCGACGGTGCCGAGCTGCGGACCGGGCGGCTGTGCTTGCGGCGCTGGCGCGAGGCGGACCGAGCAGCGTTCGCCGCGGCGAACGCCGACCCCGAAGTCATGGAGCACCTTCCCGCACTACTGACCCGCGAGGGCAGCGACCTGCTGGTCGACCGGATCGAGACCGAATTCGACCAGCGCGGGTACGGGCTGTGGGCCGTGGAGGTCGTCGCGACAGGACAGTTCATCGGCTTCACCGGGCTGTCGGTGCCCAGCTTCGACGCCCACTTCACCCCAGCGGTGGAGATCGGCTGGCGGCTGGCCCGACCGGCCTGGGGCCACGGGTACGCCACGGAAGCCGCCCGGGCGGCGATGGACTTCGGCTTCAACCGCATCCGCCTACCGGCGATCGTCTCGTTCACGGCCGCAACCAACCTACGGTCGCGGGCAGTCATGCAGCGGATCGGCATGACCCGTGACCCGGCCGACGACTTCGACCACCCCAACCTGGAGCAGCACCACCGGCTACTGCGACACGTCCTGTACCGGATCTCCTACGACCGCTGGCGCACGTACCAGAGCCAGCTGGACGTCCAGCTCAGCACGTAGGCATGGGGCTCCACCGCAAGATCTATGCGCCATGCTCATGACTGACCCCGATCGGACGACGCGGCCGGCCAATTCCGCGAATAGGATCAAAATCCGACATAGCGGTTGGATGTAGCGGGTCAATGAAAGTACACGAAGCGGGCATGCGGTGAACCGGTCCGGAGCGGGCCGTGGTCCGCTGCGCCTGCCGCGGATCACGGCAGGCCGGCTCACCCGAGGATGGGCGGGCCCGGGTGGTACCCGGCTCCGCCTGGTGCGGCCCGGCGAAGCTACCCGGGTCGAGCAGTTGCTGCATGTGGCCGGGATTCCGCTGGACCCCGAGCTCACCGGGCTCATCGACCTGGGTGACACGGCCACGGCGGTGCTGCAAGGGCTGACCGATGGTCCGGACAGGCTGCTCGGGCTGCTCGCCAACGCGCTGGCTGCCGGCGATCCCACCTCGGTCCTGCCCAGCCTGGTCACCGTGCTGGTCGCGGTGAACCGGATCGGCGCGCTGGTCGGCGCCCTGTTGGCCGCACCGCCCGCCACCGTCCTGTCCACTGCGGCGGCCGGCGGGGTTGCGCTGGAACGGGTCATGTTCGGTGCGGCCGCCGTGACAACTGTCCAGGCCCTCGCGGTCGACCCAGCGGCCCGGCGCAGGGGCATCGGTACTGCGCTGCTGGAACGGTGCACGCAGCTGTACGAACATCTCGGCTTCTATCTGGTGTGTGGGCAGTTCCGCGCCGGCAGCGGGCTTGAGACGTACTACAGCCGCCGGGGCTTTGACGTGCTGCCCCTGGGCGAAGGGATCTCCCTGACCCGGCTTGGCCTGCCGGTCCGGATCAGCGCCGGCAGCAGTGAACGCCTCTTCTTCCGCTGGCGGACCGGAGCACCCTCGCCCCGATAGGCACCCGCGGGGGTCGCCGGTGTTACGCCACCTGCTGGCGACGATGTGCTTTTGCCTGGTGGCGCTCGACGACAACCGCGCCCAGCAACGAGCCCCCGAAGATCACGCCGCTGAGCACGACGAGCCAGATGGACAGGATGAGCGTGGCGCCCACGGGTCCGTAGTCGTTCACCGCTTCGGCGATCTGACCCGGCAGGACCACCCCGGACACCATGACCAGCACGGTCGTCCCGAGCGTCATACAGACCGCGCCAGGGAACAGGCTGCGCCACCTGATTCGCCCGGACAGCAGGAGGTGCTGGCTCCACCAGTAGAACAGCAACGACAGGACGAACTGCGCCACTGCACGTACCGGTAGCCCCACGTGCGCCCAGCGGTTGATGTCGTGACCGAGGCGACCCGCATACCACAGGACGACGAGGTAGGCGAGCAGGCCGATGACCCACAGCAAACGTCGCAACGTCGAACGCAGTCCGCTGCGCGGCCGCGACCAGATCATCTCGTAGCCGCGCTGCTGGGTGGCGGCAACACCCGTACCGAACACGACGGCCACCATGAGTCCGATGACAAGTTCGGTCATGTCGACGGTCGACGAGCTCTGGAACAAGGCGGTAACGGCACCAGCGGCCGTGCCGTTGAGACCGAGAATGTGGGCGACGAAGCCGCCCATCCCCCGCCCGCCGGCCCGCTGGACGACTGCGGACGCCGCCACCAGGAGCGGAGCCGTGCAGAGCACCTGCTGCGCGCCAAGAGCCAGCGTCTGAGTCGCCAGGTCAAGCTCGTGCGCCCGGCGCCATCCGTGCCCCGGCAGGCTGTCGGCCCGCCGCTTCAATCCGTCAGCAACCCGCCGCCGCGCCACGTCCCACCCAGACATCACCCTCCCGGCCAACTCCCCAACCGGACCGCTGCGGGTGAGCATACCGATCAGCCGGGCCGCGTTCTACCGCCCGGCGGGGCCAGCGCCTCACCACCCCGAGGACGGCCGCGGGTTGCCGGGCCGCCTATCTTGGGCGGGTGCATGAGAATGTGGCGGTGGCGGCGGCCGGGCCGGTACGCCCAGCCGGACCGGCACGGTCCTCGCGGCGACCGTGGCAGAGCCGCGTTCCGACCGCGTTCTCCGGGGTGCTCGCTGCACTGGCCGTGCTGTGCGCGGTTGCGGCGGTCAACGTGGCGTTCGGGGTACGTCTGCAGCCGGTCCGCGGAATCATCGACGCTCTTGTCCTGCCGGCTCCACCCAACCTGGGCTACGCGGCGTTCCTGGCCGTGCTGGCGGCCGCCGTCGCCCGGCGAAAGCACATCGCGTACCGGATGCTTCTCGTCTACTTCGTCCTGACCTCCGTCACCGATCTCGTGCTTCTGGTCCTGTTCTACCTGCCAGCCAAAGAACCTGCGGACTTCTGGAACGAGGGCCGGCCGTGGGTGCCCTGGTTCGGTCCCGGGCTGGCCTCGGCCAACCTCGTGCTCACCACGGTTGCACTGGTGGTGCTGGTCGCCTCGCGCCGGGAGTTCTACGCCAGGGTGCAGCGCGCCAGCCCGGCCAAGGCGATGGCGACCCTGATGTGCCTGCTGGTGCTCTTCTTCGGTCTGGGTTGGATGCTGGTCGAGGCGCAACCGGGGAGCCTGCCGACGGGGTGGAGCCGGTTTGCCTATGCCGCGGAAAGGGTCACCGGCGGGGCGTTCTGGCTCGACCTGCCCCGGATACACCACAGCCGGGTCCCGGGCTGGGTGAGCCTGGTGCTCGGGCTCTTCGGGGCGATCGCGCTGTTCGCCGCGCTCTTTGTGCTGCTGCGCTCACAGCGGGCCGCCGCGGGGCTCGTGCCGGAGGAGGAGCGGCGAATCCGGGAACTGCTTGACTCCTGCGGTGAGCGCGACTCGCTGGGGTACTTCGCCACCCGCCGGGACAAGGCGGTGATCTTCTCACCCAACGGCAAGGCGGCCGTCACCTATCGGGTGGTCCTCGGGACGGCGCTGGCCAGCGGGGACCCGATCGGCGATCCCGGGGCGTGGGGCCCGGCCATCGCCGCATGGCTGGATCGGGTCCGCCGGTACGCCTGGACCCCAGCGGTGATGGGGGCGAGCGAGGAGGGCGCGACCGCGTACGCCCGGGCCGGGCTGCGCGTCATCGAGATCGGCGACGAGGCGATCGTCCACGTAGCACAGTTCACTTTGGACGGCCGGGAGATGCGCCAGGTACGCCAGGCGGTGCAGCGGGCACGGCGGGCCGGGTACACGGTGCGAATCCGCCGGCACTCGGAGATCTCTGCTGACGAGATGGCGCGCATCATCGAACTGGCCAGTCGGTGGCGGGACACGGAGACCGAGCGGGGCTTCTCGATGGCGCTGGGGCGCCTGGGCGACGCCGCCGACGGCCGCTGTGTGCTGGTCGAGGCGCTCGACCGGCAGGGCGCGGAGGCAGCGCTCTTGTCGTTCACGCCGTGGGGCTGCGGTGGGCTGTCGCTGGACCTGATGCGCCGCGACCGGTCGAGCGACAACGGGCTGGTCGAGTTCGTCGTCGCCGAGTTGGTTGAGGCGGCCGCGAGGCTCGGCGTGGAGCGTATCTCGATGAACTTCGCGGTCTTCCGCGCGGTCTTCGAGGAGGGCGCACGGATCGGCGCCTGGCCGGTACTGCGGGCCTGGCGGCGGCTGCTTGTCTTCTTCTCGCACTGGTTTCAGCTGGAGTCGCTGTACCGTTCGAACGTCAAGTACCGCCCGGAGTGGGTGCCGCGGTACCTGTGTTTCGAGGACCTGCGCGACCTGGCGAAGGTCGGCCTCGCCTCGGTCATCGCCGAGGGTTTCGTGGTGCGGCCGAGTATGCGTACTCTGCTGCGGCGCGGCGCCCCCGTGCCGGAACAGGCGCCGGGGCAGCCCGCGCAGACCGGCCTGGCCAAGGTCGCCCCGGCTGAACCGGCGTCGGTGGAGTCGGGCCCGGTACGACCGGGCGCCGGTCCGTCCGGCGTGGCCGAGCAGACCCAGGTGCGCCTGGCGAAGCTGGATGCGCTGCGCGCGGCGGGCGTCGACCCGTACCCGGCCGGCTTCGGGCGTACCCACTCCTGCGCTGAGGTCGCCCGCGCGCACGCCGGTCTCGCCCCGGGCACGGCGACCGGCGAGTCGGTCGCGGTCGCTGGGCGGTTGGTGCTGCTCCGAGACCACGGCCGGCTCTGGTTCGCCACGCTGCGGGACTGGTCCGGTGACCTGCAGGTGATGATCAGTGTGGACTCCGCCGGCGCCGACTCCCTCGCCGCCTGGGCGTCCACAGTGGACCTCGGCGACCAGGTCGGAGTCTCCGGCGAGGTGATCACGACCAGGCGCGGCGAGGTCACCATCCACGCACAGCAGTGGACGCTGACCGCGAAGTGCCTGCATCCCTTGCCGGACAAGCACCGCGGCCTGACCGGCCCGGAGGCGACGGTACGCCAACGCCACCTCGACCTGATCGTCAACCCGGCGGCACGCCAGATGCTGATGGTGCGCGGGGCGGTGGCGCACGCGCTGCGCAGCACGCTGGTCGAGCGCGGCTTCCTGGAGGTCGAGACGCCGATCCTGCAACGGATCCACGGCGGCGCCCAGGCGCGGCCGTTCGTGACCCACAGCAACGCCTACGACCTGCGGCTGTACCTGCGCATCGCGCCCGAGCTGTACCTCAAGCGGCTGGCGGTCGGCGGTGTGGAGAAGGTCTTCGAGCTGGGGCGCAACTTCCGCAACGAGGGCGCCGACGCGACCCACAACCCGGAGTTCACGATGCTCGAGGCGTACCAGGCCTACGCCGACTACGTGGTCATGCGGGAACTGACGCGCGATCTGGTCGTGGCGGCCGCAACGGCCGCGTTCGGGGCGCCGGTGGCCCACCGAGGCGACGTCGAGGTGGACCTGCGTGGGCAGTGGCCGGTGGTACCGGTACACCAGGCGGTGTCGGCGGCCCTGGGCGAGGAGGTCGGGCCTGCGACACCGCTGGCGCGGTTGCGCGAGCTGGCCGCCGCGGCGCGGGTGCAGGTGAACCCGACCTGGGGCCCCGGCGCGGTAGTGCTGGAGCTGTACGAGCGACTGGTCGAGGGGCACACTCAGGCGCCCACCTTCTACACCGACTTCCCGACGGAGGTCTCACCACTGACCCGGGCACATCGCTCGGATCCCCGGCTGGCCGAGCGCTGGGACCTGGTCGCGTTCGGAACGGAGCTGGGCACCGCGTACACCGAGCTGATCGACCCGGTGGAGCAGCGGCGGCGCCTCACCGAGCAGTCGCTGCGCGCCGCTGGTGGCGACCCCGAGGCGATGGAGCTCGACGAGGATTTCCTGCACGCGCTGGAGTACGCGATGCCGCCGACCGCCGGTCTCGGGCTGGGCCTGGACCGCCTCGTGATGCTGCTGACCGGCCGCTCGATCCGGGAGACCACACCATTTCCGCTGGTACGGCCGACAGAGGGCGCTCGATCGTGACGAAGCCGTGCCGGCGCGCCGGCTTCCACCACGGGCACCGCTACCGGTCCCCAGTTGGTGAAACGAACGGACGACGATCTCGACCGCAACGCGTTCGCACCCACCCCGGGTTGCCCATCTGGCAGGATCACCCTGTGACCCACCAGCCCACGGGCGCAGACGACCTACCGGTTGTCCTGCTGCATGGTGCGCCCGGCGGTGCCCACGACTGGCAGCGAGTCGTACCTCTGCTGAACGACTGCACGGTACTGGCACCGGACCGGCCCGGCTACCGGCCGGGTTTCGATTGCGGGGCCGGGGGCTTTTTCGACAACGCCCGCTGGCTGGTCGACCTGCTGGATCGCCATGAGCTGGCGCGGGTGGTCGTCGCCGGCTACTCCTGGGGCGGGGGCGCCGCGCTGGCCACCGCACTGATCGCTCCAGATCGCGTCGGTGCACTTGCCCTGATCGGCTCGGTCGGCACCCGGTCAGCCGTCAGTGCGGGTGACCGGGTCGTGGCCTGGCCTGGCGTCGGGGCAGCCGTCAGTGCGGTGATGCACCGCTGGGGACCGGCCTGGGCCAACCGGGTCGCCCGCGGCAGTGGCAGCAGGCTGGACACCAAGCAGATCGCTTCGTTGGACGCGAGCCTGTCGGCGATGTCGAGCGGGCCGGCCTGGTCGTCGTGGCTGGTCGAACAGCGTGCCCTGATCAAGGAATCGCCGGCCCTCGACGATGCGCTGAGTCAGATCGACGTACCCGCCGTGCTGCTCAGTGGAGCGCAGGACACGGTCGTACCACCCGCCGCGTGCCGTGACCTGGCACGCAGGCTGCCGAAGGCCAGGCTCCGAGAGGTCGCCGCCGGACACCTGCTTCCGCTGGAGGCACCCCAGGCCGTGGCAGAGGCAATCCGGGAAGCCATGGCGCTGCGGGCGTCATCGACGGCAGCCAGCCGAGGCTAACGCCACGACGGCGCTGCTGTGACACTGGGCGGATGACCGAACCCGTACCTGCCGCAGGATGCCCCGCATGTCAGACGATGGACCGCGCCGACGGTGTCGAGGATGGCTGGCTCGTCCCGAAGCTCCACAAGAGAATCAAGAATGAGAACAAACTCGTCGAGGCACTCAAACAGACCCAGGATCGCGCCGCCGACGCGGTAACGAGGTTCGCCGGATCGCTCAACTTCGTCTACCTGCACTCGGTCTGGTTCGGCGTGTGGGTGCTGTTCAATGTCGGCCTGCTCGGCGCGACACTGCAGTTCGACAGCTACCCGTTCGGCCTGCTGACGATGATCGTCAGCCTTGAGGCGATCTTTCTGTCCACGTTCGTGATGGTCAGCCAGAACCGTCAGGCGATGCGTACCGAGGTGCGCGGCCAGCTCGACTTCGAAACCAACCTTCGCTCCGAGGTCTGGTCGCTGCATATCGGCCAGGCCCTGGGCATCGACCCCGAACACGTCGAAGCCGTGGTCGCCAAGGCGATCGAACAAGCCAGGGAGGTGGAGAACCAGTCCTGACCGTGAGCCCGGTGGACGACCCCGGTTCAGCTCGGCGCACGGTTGCCAACCTTACGTACTTCGAACGTTCCCATGACGGCTCGTGGGCTCGCGTCGGGCACCGTTGGACGGACGAGACGGACGGGGGTCCCCGACAGTGAGGACAGCAAGATGACCATGACACCGCAGGGTGTACACCCGGCATCGTCGCGGCCGTGGCGTAGGCCTGGCGGGGGCGGCGTGGTGTGCCTGGTGGCAGTGGCGTGCCTGCTCCTTCTCGCCGCGTGCTCATCGACCGGCGGTGCAAGACCGTCCGCGAGCACACCTGCACCGGGCGCGCCGAGCGGTGTACCGGCGCCCGCGACGTCGGGTTCACCGGGGCGCCTGTCGGTGTCGGGAGCACAGATCCTCGATCCCGAGGGACACCCGATCGTCCTGCGGGGCTACAACTGGGGCCAATGGGGGACCGCCCAGCCGCAGGATGCCGCCGACAACGTCGCCCAGGGAGCGAACTCGGTGCGGATCCCGCTGCGCTGGTGGGGTGATTGGAAGGACGGCGTGGACAGCCGCAACACCGCCGCACCCGGACACATCGATCCGGCGCACCTGGCGGTACTCGACCAGAGCATCGCCTGGGCGGGTAGCCAGCACTTGTGGGTGATCCTGTTCGTGGACTCCAACAACGGGCAGGGCGCGGGCGGTCGGACGGACAACTTCTGGACGAACGGCGCGATGAAGCAGGAGTTCGTCGAGGTGTGGAAGTTCCTGGTCGACCGCTACGCCCACACCCCGTTCATGGGCGCGTATGAAATCCTTCCCGAGCCCAGGGCACCCGGGGTCAGCGATGTCGCCGTGAGGGAATTCTACGATTCGATCATTCCGGTGGTGCGAGGTATCGATGCCCGCACGCCGATCGTGGTCGGCTCCAACAACGCCTACGACCTGAGGCACCTCACCGCGGCTCACACCACGGTCGACAAGAACATCATCTACACCGGCGACTACTTCATCTTCGACAACGCCCTCGCCCGCCTGCCGGACATCCTGGCGTTCGTGAAGCAGTTCAACGCCCCAGTGTGGATCAATCAGGTGGGTATCCCCAGCGGCAACGCGGACAGCCAGGCGAAGGCGCGAAGTGTGCTGGGTGCCTTCAATGCCAACGGGATCGGCTGGTCCTGGTGGACGGACCGGGTCTCCGGGACCAACCCCGACCCGCACGGCATCTACTACCCGGACCCCAAAGACAGCACCCGGTGGGTGGTCAAATCCGAATGGCTCTCCCTGGTGGGCAGCTTCCTGCCCCAGTCCTGACTCCCGCCCGCAAGCTCTGGTCAAGCTCAAGTCGGCCGCATCGCGCTGCAAACGCTCTCTAATTCTGCATACGGGCCTACCACCCATGGATGCGGGAGAAGCGATGACGCAACCGCTGATCGAGCTTCGGGGCGTACAGAAGCACTTCGGCAGGGTGCACGTCCTGCACGACGTGAACCTGACCGTCGACCGCGGCGAGGTCGTGGTGATCATCGGTCCGTCTGGCTCAGGAAAGTCCACCCTGTGCCGGGCGGTCAACCGCCTGGAGACGATCGACTCAGGTGAGATCCTCTTCGACGGCCAGCCGCTGCCGGCCGAAGGCCGCGCCCTGGCGAGGCTGCGCAGCCAGGTCGGCATGGTCTTCCAGTCGTTCAACCTCTTCGCCCACAAGACGGTGTTCGACAACGTGGTACTCGGGCCGGTCAAGGTCCGCCGGGAGAAGCGGGCAGTGGTCCGGCAACGCGCGCTGGCCCTGCTGGACCGGGTCGGCATCGCCGACCAGGCGGACAAGTACCCGGCTCAGCTCTCCGGCGGGCAGCAGCAGCGGGCCGCGATCGCCCGGGCACTGGCCATGCAGCCCCAGGCGATGCTCTTCGACGAGCCGACCAGCGCCCTGGATCCCGAGATGGTCGGCGAAGTCCTCGACGTGATGACCGGACTCGCCGCCGACGGCATGACCATGATCGTCGTGACGCACGAGATGGGCTTCGCCCGGCACGCCGCGAACCGGGTGGTCTTCATGGCCGACGGCCAGCTGGTCGAGCAGGCGCCGCCGGCCGAGTTCTTCACCAGTCCGCGCAGCGAGCGGGCCAGGGACTTCCTGTCGAAGGTTCTCACCCACTGAGGCCCACCGGTCTGTCCACCGTCCACCATGGACGCCGGCGCACCCGTGGCCGGCGACCCTTCCCAAGGAGAAGTACATGAGACTGGTTCGTCTCGCGTCCATCGCGGCCGTCGGGGCGCTCGCCCTCGGCGCCGCGGCCTGCACCAAGCCCACCACCAGCACGAGCCCCACGCCGACGAAGGTCACCTTCGAGGCCGGCACCACGATGGACAAGCTGAACAAGGCCGGAAAGATCACCATCGGCACCAAGTTCGATCAGCCCGGCTTCGGCCTCAAAGGGCTCGACGGCAAGCTGGCTGGCTTCGACGTCGAGATCGGAAAGACCATCGCCAAAGAACTGGGTATCCCGGAAGACAAGATCGCGTGGGTCGAGTCGACCTCGAAGGTCCGCGAGGAGTACATCGAGACCGGCAAGGTCGACCTCGTCGTCGCGACGTACACCATCAACGACGAGCGCAAGAAGCGCGTCGACTTCGCCGGGCCGTACTACGTCGCCGGCCAGCAGATCATGACCCGCAAGGACGACACCTCGATCACCGGGCCGGACTCGTTCAAGGACGGGACCAAGAAGGTCTGCTCGGTGACCGGCGCCACCCCGGCGGCAAATATCACCAAGTACCTCAAGGACCAGGCGACCCAGCTGGTGCTCTTCGACGTGTACTCCAAGTGCGCCGACGCGCTGAAGACCAAGCAGGTGGATGCGGTCACCACCGATAACGTCATCCTCACCGGCTTCGTGGCCAACAGCCCGAACGACTTCAAGCTGGTCGGTACCAAGTTCACCACGGAGCCGTACGGCATCGGGATCAAGAAGGGCGACGACAAGTTCCGCGCCTTCATCAACGACCTGCTGGAGAAGATCGCCAAGGATGGCCGGTACGCCACGGCGTGGACCAGTACGGCCGGAAAGTTCGACGCGAACGTGCCTGAGGCCCCCGCGGTCAACCGGTACTGAGCGGACCTGAGCTGGAGGGAGAGTCGGACGTGAACGTGCTCGTCGACAGGTTCGGCCTGTTCGCCAGCGGATTCTGGCTCACCCTCCAGCTCTGTCTGCTCGCTGCGGCCGGCGCGCTGCTCATCGGCACGCTCGTCGCGGTGCTACGGATCTCACCGGTACCGCCGCTGCGGGCGCTGGGCACCGGGTACGTCACGGTGTTCCGCAACATCCCGCTGACCGTGGTGCTCTTCTTCACCGCCTTCGGCCTGCCCGCGCTCGGGTCCAGCGCGCGGTTCCTGGCGATCCCCGGGCTCGATCTGCTCTTCCCGCGGCTCGGCATCGACCTGCCGTACTTCCGCTTCGCCCTGCTCGGCCTGAGTCTTTACACCGGCGCCTTCGTCTGCGAGGCGCTGCGCAGCGGGATCAACGCCGTCCCCACCGGCCAGGCGGAGGCGGCCCGCGCCCTCGGCCTGACCTTCACCCAGAACCTGCGCCACGTGATCCTGCCCCAGGCCCGGCGGTACGCCGTCGTGCCGCTCGGCAGCGTGATCGTCGCAATGATCAAGAACTCCGCGTTGGCCGGCTTCTTCGGCGTCGTCGGTGACCTGTCCCAGACCGCCGAATCCCTCGTCTCCGCCGAAGGCCTCCCGCTGATCCCGGTCTTCGTCGGTATCTCGATCGGCTACCTCATCATGACGATCCCGCTCGGGCTCGCACTCGACACCGTCGAACGGAGGCGGTGACGATGACGATGAGCGTGCTCTACGACGCGCCGGGCCCGCGGACCCGGCGGATCACCTGGGCGACGAGCGCCGTGGCGACCACGGCGATCCTCGCCGCCGGCTGGCTGTTGGTCATCGAGCCACTACGGCGTCAGGGCCAGTTCACCGCGGCCAAATGGGGACCGATCATCGATCCGTCCGACAAGTTCTTCCCGCTGCTGTGGAACCGGCTCGGACAGGGGCTGAGCGCAACCCTCGAAGCCGCGGTACTGGCGATGACCGCCTCCGCGCTCTGCGGCACCGGACTTGCGCTCCTTCTGGTACAGCTCAAGAGCCTGGCCCGACGCCGGTACTCCGGGATGTCCAAGCCCGTGACGCTGGGGCTGCGCGCCTTGACGTGGCTGCTCACCGGGGTGACCCGGGCCATGGTCGAAGTGTTCCGCGGCGTGCCATCCGTGATCACCATCTTCTTCGTCGGCCGTGGGCTGCCCGAGTTCGGGGTGAAGTTCGACGACACCCTGTGGTATCTGGTGATCGGCCTGACGATCTACAACTCGGTGGTGATCGCCGAGATCCTGCGCTCGGGCATGGAGGGACTCCCGCCCGGGCAGCGCGAGGCGGCCGCATCGCTGGGCCTGTCGGCGTCGCAGACCAACCGGATGATCCTGTTCCCGCAGGCCGTACGAATCATGCTGCCGGCACTGATCAGCCAACTCGTCGTCGTGCTCAAGGACACCTCGCTGGGCTTCATCATCAGCTACGAGGAGTTGCTCAACGTCGCGAAGACGGCGACCCAGGTCCTCAGCAACCCGATCCAGATGTACTTCCTGGTGGGGCTGATCTACCTCACCGTCAACTACAGCCTGTCCCGGCTCGCCGGGTACACCCAGCGCCGGCTTGCCCGCAGCCGGCGGGCGATCCCGGCCGTCGACGTCGTACCAGCGTTGCCGGGCGCCGAAAGCAGGGCGGGAACGGGCCCGTAGCGCAGATCGACCGCCGCGCCCCGGACCCGACTACGCTCACGGTCAGGCCCAACGGATCACGCGATGCCGGACCTGTTTCAGGGGAGTCGGATGAAGCTGCTGGTGGTCGAGGACGACGACCGGGTGATGGCTGCCCTGCGTACGGTCCTGGGCCAGCACGGCTTCGAGGTTGCCTGCGCGCGCACCGGGGAGCAGGCGCTCGAGCTCGTTGGGGACTCCCCCGACGCGGTCCTGCTCGACCTGGGCCTGCCCGACCGCGACGGCTTCAAGGTGTGCGCCCAGATCCGGCGGGTCTCCGACGTACCGATCATCGTGGTGACGGCCCGGGCCGACCAGCAGTCCCGGGTGCACGGGTTGAACCTCGGTGCCGACGACTACCTGGTCAAGCCGTACAGCCTGGCCGAGCTGGTGGCCCGGATCCACGCGGTTACCCGGCGCTCCCGCACCCCGGACGCTGCCCGCGCGGGTCCGGCGGGCGGCGACGGGACCGCCCCCACCCCACCGGGTACGGTCCAGGTCTTCGGACCTGTCTGCCTGGACACGCCGGCGCGGGTCGTCACCGTGGACGGTCGAGGAGTCGCGCTCACGGCCAAGGAGTTCGACGTGCTCGCCCTGCTGGCCCGGCTCCCCGGTGTCGTGTTCCGTCGGGAGCAGATCATCAGCGAAGTGTGGAACACCCGATGGCAGGGGGCTGGACGCACGCTCGAGGTACACGTCGGGTCGTTGCGCCACAAGCTCGATGCACCCGGCCTGATCGAGACGGTCCGCGGAGTGGGGTACCGGCTCGCGATTCCCGCACCGCCGGCGGGCGGCTGACGGCCATGCGCAGGCGGCTGATCGCGTTGCTGCTCGTGCTGATGGGGTGTGTCCTGGCCACGCTCAGCGTGCCGTTCGGCCGCAGCCTCGCGGCAGCTCGCCAGCAGGCGATGTTCGTCGACCGGCTGCAGGACACCAGCCGGTTCGCCTCCACCGCGCAGCAGGCGACCACCTCCGTCGACCAGGAGGCGTTACGCGACGACGTGGCGCAGTACGCCGACCTGTACGGGATCACCGCAGCCGTCATCGGCCGTACCGGGACGACGTGGGCCATTTCCGGTCGCCCGGTTGACCTGGACTCCCAGCGGGCGGCCGAGCGGATCCGCCAGGCACTCGCCGGCCACCAGAGCGCCGATCCGCCGACGATCTGGCCATGGTCGGAGGAGCAGATCGTGGTTGCCGTGCCGGTCGTACGGGGCGAAGACGTGATCGCGGTTGCGGTCACCGTCTCCTCCACGGCGCAGCTGCGAGCTGGTCTGGTGCGCGACCTCGCCGCGCTGGCAGCCGCCGACCTGGCGGCACTGCTGCTACTGGTCGCGGTGGCGGCACGCCTGGCGACCTGGGTGCTCCGGCCGGTGTACGTGCTGGACGCCGCCGCCCAGCGCATCGGCACCGGGGCGCTGGCCACCCGGGTCGGCGCGCCCACCGGGCCGGTCGAGCTGCGCCGGCTCGCGGCCACCTTCGACGGCATGGCCCAGGCGGTGGAGGGTGCCATGCAACGCCAGGAGGCGTTTGTTGCCGACGCCTCGCACCAGCTGCGCAACCCGTTGGTGGCGCTGGTCCTTCGACTGGAAGCGTTCGGCGTGGGCCTCGACGACTCCCGGCGCGAACAGCTCGACCTGGCCCGCGAGGAGGCCACCCGGTTGGGCGCGATCCTGGACGAGCTGCTCGAGCTCGCCACCGCCACACACGTGCCCGCCGCGCGGCTTGTCGTGGACGTCGGCGAGCTGGTGCGTCAGCGGCTGCAGGCGTGGCAACCGTTGGCCGACCACCGTTCGGTACGCCTGCACGCGCCGGCCACCCCGGGCGGACCGGCCACCCCGGCCACCCCGGGCGCGCCGGTCGAGGCGCTGGTCGACGCGGCCCTGGTCGCCTCGGCATTGGATGCGGTACTGGACAACGCCGTCAAGTTCAGCCCCGCCGGCGGCTCTGTCGCGGTGCGCCTGGTCTCCGAGGCCACCGGCGTACGCATCGACGTGGTCGACACCGGTCCGGGGCTGACCGGGGACGACCTGGCCCATATCGGCGACCGGTTCTGGCGCAGCCCGGCCAACCAGAACGTCCCGGGCTGCGGCCTCGGGCTGAGCATCGCCCGAGCCCTGCTGGATGCCACCGGCGCGACGCTGAGCTTCGCCACAGCGGCACCCAGCGGCCTGCACGTGACCCTGCACCTGCCCGGCCCCAGCAGAACCGGCGCCAGCAGAACCGGAACATGAACCGCCAGCGGGTACGCCGCTCAACGGTGGCTGGCGCCGCCGCGATCCTGCTCGGAGTCACCGGGTACATCTGGTGGCCCTGGTGGGCCGCCGCCCCCGGTACAGCAGGCGCCGGTACGGTCGTCCTAGCGACCGGTGGTACCAGCGGCGTCTACCACCAGTACGGCGAAGCGCTCGCGTCAGCCGCGGGCGACCAGCCGGACCCGATCCGCCTGCTGACCACCACCGGATCGGTGGAGAACCTGAACCTGGTGGCGCAGGGACAAGCGACCTTCGCCTTCAGCACCGCCGATGCCGCGCTGGACGCCTTCTCCGGCAGGGCGCCGTTTGCCCGCGCGGTGCCGCTGCGTGCCGTTGCCCGGCTGTACGACGACTACATCCACCTGGTGACCCTCGCCGACTCGCCGGTGCACGCCGTCGGGGACCTCCGCGGGCTGCGGGTCTCCGTCGGTGCCGTGGGTTCGGGTACTGCGCTGATCGCCGACCGGATCCTCCGCGGAGCCCTGCTCGACCCTGGACAGGACATCATGCGCACCGAGCTGAGCCTCACCGACGCCATTGCCGCCATTCGGGAGCAGCGCATCGACGCGTTCTTCTGGTCCGGCGGGCTGCCCACCTCCGGGCTGACCGAACTGGCCAGCGCCACCGGCGTACGCCTCATCGACCTCGCCGAGTCGGCTGCGGCGCTTCGAGCTGCGTATGGCTCGTCGTATCGCACCGGGAGCATTCCGGCTGGGACGTACCCGGGCATGGCGGGCGCGATCATCACGGTGGCGGTACCGAATCTCCTGGTGACCACCGACGCGACACCTGCCGCACTGGTCGAGCGGACGGCCCGTCTTCTCTTCGCCAGTGCCCCCAGGATCGCCGGCTCGATTCCGGCGGTCGGCCAGGTCGATCCGCACGCGGCGATCTTCACCGGCGCGATCCCGCTGCATGACGGCGCCCGGGACTACTACCGTGCAACCAAGGTACCGACCTGATACCGCAACCCAAGGTCGTTGCGATCGACGCTCGGCCCAACACTTTGCCACCGGCCCGAACGCCCGTCGTCGGTGCGCGGATGCCGGGCGGTGGTGCGCCATACAGCAAGCGCTCCGCAAGGCCGGCGTGCGTATGCCTTGACGGGATCGATGGACGCGACGACCATTGCCCCACATGGGCGATGGAGCCGCGGGGGATGGGACCGGTTCGGCGTACGCGGTCGAGGTGCGCGCACTGACGAAGTCCTATGGCGGCGTGCCGGCGGTGGCGGGTGTAGACCTGCGGGTCGACCACGGTGAGGTCGTCGCGCTGCTCGGGCCCAACGGGGCGGGCAAGACCACGACCGTGGAGATCCTGGAGGGGTACCGGCGGCGCGACGGCGGAAAGGTTGCCGTACTCGGCCTCGACCCCGGGCGGCAGCGGACACAGCTGAAACCGCGCATCGGAATCGTCCTGCAGTCCACCGGAGTCGACCGCTACCTGACGGTCGCCGAAACGATCGCGATGTACTCGGGCTACTACCCCCACCCGCGTCCGGTCGACGAGGTCATCGACGTGGTGGGCCTCACCGACAAACGCAACAGCCGGGTGGTGAAGCTTTCCGGCGGCCAGCAGCGACGCCTGGACGTCGCGATCGCCCTGGCCGGCAACCCCGAGCTGCTCTTCCTCGACGAGCCGACCACCGGTTTCGATCCCTCCGCCCGACACGAGGCCTGGCAGGTGGTCAAGAACCTCGCCGCGCTGGGCAAGACCGTCCTGCTGACCACCCACTACATGGACGAGGCGCAGTACCTGGCCAACCGGGTTGCCATCATCGCCGCCGGACGTATCGTGGCCGAAGGCAGCCCGGCCAACCTCGCCGGCCGCGACGCGGTACGGCCCCGGGTGCGTTACCGGTTGCCGCCCGCGACCCGGCCGCCGACCGGTCTGGGCGCAGAGCCCGCGCCGGACGGGCTCGTGGAGTTCACCCCGCAGGATCTCACCCAGGCGTTGCACCAGCTGACCGGCTGGGCCATCGGGCACGCGGTCACCCTCGACGAGCTGCAGATCATCCGGCCATCGCTCGAAGACGCTTATCTGCAGCTCACCAGGGACCCGGCCGCGGCAGCGGCGGATAGCCCCGATCTGTCGACCCCAGGGACACCACGATGAACGCCGCGTCGCTGACGCTGAACCAGCTGCGCTACGTCAACAAGACGTTCTGGCGCAACCCGGCCTCGGCGTTTTTCACCTTCGCCCTGCCCCTGATGTTCCTGGTGATCTTCACGGCGCTGCTCGGCGACGGCCGCGTGCTCGTCGGCGGCAGGCTGATCCACCTCTCCACCTACTACGTCGCCGGCATGGCGTCGTTCGGGGTGATCACCGCCTGCTACAACAACATCGCGATCAGCCTGACCTTCCAACGCGACGCGGGTGTCCTCAAGCGCACCAACGGCACCCCGCTGCCGGCCACCGTCTACTTTGGAGCACGGGTGCTGCACGCCCTGCTCATCTCCGGCGTCCTGGTGACGCTCACCGCCGCATTCGGCAAGACGGCGTACCACGCGGAGGTCCCGTCCGGCGCGACGCTGGCGCGATTCTCGGTGATGCTCGTGATCGGCGCCGCCGCGTTCTGCGCGCTCGGCTTCGCGATCACCGCGGTCATCCCGAACGCCGACGCTGCGGCCCCGATCGTCTACGCGAGCATCCTGCCCCTGCTCTTCCTGTCCGGAGTCTTCATCCCGATCGGCGACAACGCACCCGGGTGGATCCGCTGGGCGGCCCGGGTCTTCCCGGTCAAACACTTCGTCGACGGCCTGCAGGCCGGTTTCCTGGGCACCCCGTTCCACTGGAGCGACGCGCTCGTCGTCGCCGCCTGGGGACTCGCTGGCCTGCTCCTGGCAACCAGATACTTCAGCTGGCAACCGCGCACGTGAGTGGTTGTGAGTGAGTGGCTCACTCAGTTAGTCTCGGGACATGCCTTCGCCCGCCGCCCGCGCCCGGCCCTCGGTGCCGGCCGACCAGGCGGCCCTGCCGGCCACTGCGGGCCGGGCCCGGCCGCTGCCGCCGCCGGAGCGTCGCGCCGCCCTGATCGCGGCCACCCTGCCGCTGGTGGCTGAGCATGGAACGAAGGTCACCACCCGGCAGATAGCCGAGGCCGCCGGGGTGGCCGAAGGGACCATCTTCCGGGTGTTCCCGGACAAGGAAGCCCTGATCCAGGCGGCGGTTTCGGCCGCCCTGGACCCGGCTCGGGTGCTGGACGAGTTGGCTCAGGTCGAGGTGACCCAGCCGCTTCGGGTCCGGCTGACCCAGGCGACGGCGATCGTGCAGCGACGACTGATCAGCATCATCAACCTGATGACGGCAGTCGGGCTGCACGGGCCTCCCGGAGACCTCGACGAGCATCGCGCCAGGGCCCGCCCCACCAACGACCTGATCCTCGCGGCCGTCGCCCGGCTGCTGGAACCCGACCGCGCACAGTTGCGGTACCCGGTGGCGGAGGTGGCGCGGCTGCTGCGGCTGCTGACGTTTTCCGGCTCGCACTACATGATCAACGATGGCGATCCGCTGACCGCCGACCAGATCGTCTCCGTCCTGTTGGACGGAGTCTGCCGACACCCCGAGGTTGCCCCGTGACCACCGACCCACCGTTGACCGGGAGGGCCCACCGATGCTGACCCGACTCCTGCGCACGTACCTGCGGCCGTACACCCGAACTCTGGGGCTCGTGGTGTTGCTGCAACTCGTCGGTACCATGGCCTCGCTCTACCTGCCGAGCCTCAACGCCGACATCATCGACAAGGGCGTCACCAGCGGCAACACCCGCTACATCCTCAGCACCGGCGGCTGGATGCTCCTGGTCACCGGAGTGCAGATCGCCTGCTCGATCGCCGCGGTCTACTTCGGTGCCCGCTCCGCGATGAGTTTCGGCCGCGACCTGCGTTCGGCGATCTTCCATCGGGTTGGCGGGTTCTCCAACCGGGAGGTTTCCCGGTTCGGTGCGCCGTCTCTGATCACCCGCAACACCAACGATGTGCAGCAGGTGCAGACGCTCGTGATGCTGGGCTGCACCATGTTCGTCGCGGCACCCATCATGTGCGTCGGCGGCGTGATCATGGCGTTACGGGAGGACGTCGGCCTCTCCTGGCTGATGCTGGTGTCGGTGCCGGCGCTGATGGTGGCCATCGGTCTCATCATGCGGCAGATGGTCCCGCAGTTCCGGCTGATGCAGACCCGCATCGACACGGTCAACCGCGTGCTGCGCGAGCAGATCGCCGGTATCCGGGTGGTGCGGGCATTCGTACGCGAGCCGTACGAGACCCACCGGTTCGCGGCCGCCAACACGGACCTGACGGCGACAGCGCTGAGAACAGGCCGGTTGATGGCGCTGATCTTCCCGATCGTGATGCTGGTCTTCAACACCTCCAGCGTCGCCGTGTTGTGGTTCGGCTCGTCGCGGGTCGACGCCGGCCAGATCCAGATCGGTGCACTGATCGCCTTTCTGCAGTATCTGATGCAGATTCTGATGTCGGTGATGATGGCGACCTTCGTGCTCATCATGCTCCCGCGGGCGGCCGTATGCGCCGATCGGATCGTCGAGGTACTCGACACCGAATCGTCGGTCACCGTGCCGGCCCGACCCGTCACCGAGGTTCACCTGCGCGGCGAACTGGAGCTACGCGACGTCCAGTTCCGCTACCCGGGTGCGGCGACCGCCGTGCTGCACGACATCTCGTTCCGCGCACAGGCCGGCCGGACGACCGCGATCATCGGAAGTACCGGAGCGGGCAAGACGACATTGGTTTCGCTGGTACCCCGGCTCTTCGACGCGACCGGCGGCTCGGTGCTCGTGGATGGCGTGGAGGTCCGGGAGTTGGACGAGGATCTGTTGTGGAGCCGGATCGGTCTCGTGCCCCAGCAGCCGTACCTGTTCTCCGGCACGGTGGCCAGCAATCTGCGCTACGGCAACCCGGACGCCACCGACGAGGAGCTGTGGGCCTTCCTGGAGATCGCTCAGGCCCGCGAGTTCGTCGAGAACATGCCGGGCGGTCTGCAAGCCCCGATCGCGCAGGGCGGCACCAATGTCTCCGGCGGCCAACGGCAACGGCTGGCGATCGCGCGGGCACTGGTACGCCGGCCGGAGATCTATCTGTTCGACGATTCGTTCTCCGCGCTCGACCTCGGTACCGACGCCCGGTTGCGCGAGGCGTTGCGCCCGATCACCGCGGACGCCGCAGTCGTCATCGTGGCTCAGCGGGTATCCACGATCATCGACGCTGACCAGATCATCGTGCTGGAGCACGGCGCGATCGTCGGCGCGGGACGCCATGCTGACCTGCTCGACAGCTGTCCGACATACGCGGAAATCGTCGAGTCCCAGCTGACCGTGGAGGTGGCCGCATGACCGGGAACGGCAAACCGACCGGGAACGGCAAGCCGAACGGTGCGCTGCCGCAACGGTTGCCGGGCGCCGGTGGCCGCCCGCGCGGGGGCGGCCCGCCCTGGATGAACGCGGGCCAGCCGGCCGAGAAGTCGATGAACTTCGGGCCGTCGGCCAAGCGGCTGCTCGGCCGGCTGCGTCCGCAACGCCTGCGGCTGCTGGTGGTCATCGCGCTCGCCCTGGTCAGCGTCGGCCTGACCGTGATCGGGCCGAGAATCCTCGGACGCGCCACCGACCTCATCTTCTCCGGGGTCATCGGAAAGCAGCTGCCGGCGGGTCGCAGTCTCGAACAGGTCGTCGAACAGCAGCGGGCATCCGGGCACGGCCGCAACGCCGACATGCTGGCCGGGATGCATGTGGTGCCCGGGGTGGGCATCGACTTCACCGGGGTCCGCCAGGTGCTCGCGCTCGCGCTGTGCCTGTACGTGGCGGCCAGCGTGCTGTCCGCGCTGCAAGGGTTCGTGCTCAACGGCGTGGTGCAGCGCACCGTCCTGGAGCTACGCGCCGAGGTGGAGGAGAAGCTCAACCGGCTGCCGCTGCCGTACTTCGACAACCAGCCTCGCGGCGAGCTGCTCAGCCGCGTCACCAACGACATCGACAACATCTCGCAGAGCCTGCAACAGACCCTGAGCCAGCTCCTCACCTCACTGCTCACCGTGCTCGGGGTACTCGTCATGATGTTCGTCATCTCGCCGGTGTTGGCGGTGATCGCCCTGGTGATCGTGCCGGCGTCGATGGTCGTCACCGGCCAGATCGCGAAACGTTCGCAGAAGCAGTTCATCGCGCAGTGGACCCACACCGGATCGTTGAACGGTCAGATCGAGGAGGCGTTCACCGGACACGAACTGGTCAAGGTCTTCGGCCGACGGCGCGAGGTCGAGGCGGCATTCGCCGCAAAGAACGGCGAGCTGTACCAGGCGAGCTTCGGCGCCCAGTTCGTCTCGGGCATCATCATGCCGTCGATGATGTTCCTCGGGAACCTGAGCTACGTGGCGATCGCCGTGGTCGGTGGCCTGCGGGTCGCCTCGGGGTCGATGAGCCTCGGCGATGTACAGGCGTTCATCCAGTACTCCCGGCAGTTCACCCAGCCGCTGACCCAGGTCGCCTCGATGGCGAACCTGCTGCAGTCGGGAGTCGCGTCCGCGGAGCGGGTGTTCGACCTGCTCGACGCCGGCGACCAGAGCCCCGACCCGACCGAGCCGGTACGGGTTACCAATCCGCACGGGCGCGTCGAGTTCGAGCGGGTCTCGTTCCGGTACCAGCCGGACCAGCCGCTCATCGAGGAGCTGTCGCTGGTGGCCGAACCGGGCCACACCGTGGCGATCGTCGGCCCGACCGGCGCCGGGAAGACGACACTGGTCAACCTCATCATGAGGTTCTACGAACTCGACGCCGGACGCATCACCCTCGACGGAGTCGACATCTCCACGATGCGCCGTGACGCGCTCCGCGCCGAGATCGGCATGGTCCTGCAGGACACCTGGCTGTTCGGCGGCACGATCCACGACAACATCGCCTACGGCAATCCGGACGCCAGCGACTCCGAGATTCTCGCCGCGGCGCAGGCCACCTATGTCGACCGTTTCGTGCAGAGCCTGCCCGACGGGTACCAGACGGTCATCGACGAGGAGGGCGGCAGCGTCAGCGCCGGCGAACGGCAGCTGATCACGATCGCCCGGGCGTTCCTGTCCGACCCGTCGTTGCTGATCCTGGATGAGGCCACCAGTTCGGTGGACACCCGTACCGAGGTGCTGTTGCAGCGGGCCATGGCTGTGCTGCGCTCAGACCGGACCAGTTTCGTGATCGCCCACCGGCTCTCCACCATCCGCGACGCCGACCTCATCCTGGTGATGGAGAGCGGCCGGATCGTCGAGCACGGCACCCATACCGAACTGCTCGCCGCCGAGGGCGCCTACCACCGGCTGTACCACGCGCAGTTCTCGCAGGCCATGGTTGACGTCGATCCGATGGAGGTGTCCGGTGCCGGCGCGCCGGCCGGCGCCGCGTCGCGGCAGAGCCTGGTGGGCGGTGGCTGACCGGGTGGTGTGGGGGCTGGTCGTGGCCACGTTTGTGGCCGCGTTCGTCGAGTTCGTCGAAGCGCTGACCATCGTGCTGGCGATGGGGCTTACCCGCGGTTGGCGTTCGGCGCTCGCCGGCACCGGAGCCGCACTGCTCGCCCTCGCCGGGTTCACGGTCGTTGTCGGCTATGCACTGGCCAGCTGGCTGCCGCGCTCGGCCCTGCAGCTGGTCGTCGGGGCTCTGCTGCTCATCTTCGGCCTGCAATGGCTGCGCAAGGCGATCCTGCGTACCGCCGGGCTCAAGGCGCTGCACGACGAAGACGAGGAGTTCCGCGAGCAGAGCGCCGCCGGCCGGGCCGCTGGCGAGCGGCGCCGCGACTCACTCGACTGGTTCGGGTTCGTGGTGTCCTTCAAGGGGGTGTTCCTGGAAGGCGTCGAGGTGGTGTTCATCGTGATCACGTTTGGTCTCAACGCCGGCAACGTGCCTGCTGCGGCCGGCGCCGCGGCGGCGGCCGGCCTGGTCGTGGTCGCCCTCGGGGTGGTGGCCAGCCGGCCCCTGTCCGCGGTACCGGAGAACACGCTCAAGTACGCCGTCGGGCTGCTGCTGGCGACCTACGGCACATTCTGGTCGGTGCAAGGACTCGGCGCTCTACGCGGCGGCACGAGCCTGACCTGGCCCGGCGGGGACTGGGCCCTGCTCGTCCTCTTCGCCGGGTGGCTGCTGATCTCCCGCGCCCTGGCCGCGCTGCTCCCCCGACTCCGACCCACCTCCACCGGAGGACTCGCCCCGGTGTCGGCCGGACCGACCAGCGCGCCATGAGCCTCGCTGTGGGCATCCTGCGCAGCATCGCCCGGTTCTGCTACGACTTCGTGATCGGCGATGACTGGAAGATCGCTGCCGCGGTGGTGACCGGACTCGGCGGCGGGCTCATCCTGCTCGCCGTCGGCGCCCCGATCCCGCTGGCCATGGCCGCTACCGCGGCAGTGCTGGCCGCTACCTTCGCCGCCGCGCTGATCATCGATGTACGCCGCCCGACCAACGAATGAGTGGGCTGCCCGCAGTACCCAGCCCCCCTCGGCGGGGCGCCGGCGAACAGGCCGTAGCCGCGGCTCAGGCAGTGCGGGTGCCACGGTGGTGAACTACGCTGACTGCCATGCCGGACCACAGGACGCGACTGGGACGGCTCTTCACAGACGACACGGGCAAGGTGGTCGTTTGGCAGCCACCCAATGTCCCCATTGTGGGTTGGGCATTGTTCTCCGTGCTGGCGCAGGTGCTGCCTGCGGGCCGGTCAAAGCTCGCCGCTGAGTACCTCGGCTCTGGCCTTCTCTTCACCTGGGCATTCCTGGAAATCACCCAGGGAGCGAGCTACTTCAGACGAATCCTGGGGGCGGTGATCCTCGTCGTTGTCACCTACTCACGGACTCGTTGACACCGGTGCCGTACCCCGGACGGGCGGCCTGCCGGCCGGCTTACCGGTCGCGGCTGCCGCTGCACTGCCCATCGACGAAGTCCTGCACATCCTGGACAGCAGCCCGACCGGCCTGTCGGGTGCCCAGGCAGCGGCCCGGTTGGCGCTGGCGGGACCGAATGCGGTGCGGAGTCATCACGTCCGGGCGTGGGCGGTACTGGGTCGCCAGTTGCGCAGTGCCCTGCTGGTACTGCTGGTGGCGACGGCGACCATCTCGTACTTCCTGGGCGACCGTACCGATGCGGTGATCATCGGCGTGATTCTGGCAGCGAGCGTCGGGTTGGGGTTCGTCAACGAGTACCGGGCGGAGCGTGCCGCGCAGGCTCTGCATTCGGAGATCCGGCACACGGCTGTGGTGCTGCGTGACGGGCAGCCGTCACAGGTCGACGTGGTCGACCTGGTACCCGGCGACGTGGTGCGCCTGCATCTGGGCGCGGTGGTCCCCGCCGATCTGCGCCTGCTGGAGAGCACCGGGTTGGAGTGCGACGAAGGGGTGTTGACCGGCGAGTCGCTGCCCGTGGAGAAGGGCGTCGTTCCGATCGCGGCCGGTGCGGCGCTGGCCGAGTTGAGTTCGTGCGCGCTGATGGGCACGGTCGTGCGCAGCGGCAGTGGCCTGGGCGTGGTGGTGGCCACCGGGGGGCGTACCGAGTTCGGCCGGATCGCGCTGGGGCTCGGCCAGCGACCGCCCGAGACCGCCTTCCAGGTCGGGCTGCGTCGCTTCTCGGTGCTGCTGCTGGCGGTCGCCCTGGTGCTGACCACGGCGATCTTCGCGATCAACCTGCTGCTGCACCGCCCGCTGCTGGACGCGGCGCTGTTCTCGTTGGCGATCGCGGTCGGGATCACCCCGCAGTTGCTGCCGGCGGTGGTGAGCACCAGCCTGGCGACCGGTTCACGCCGGCTGGCGCGGCGCAAGGTGCTGGTCAAGCGGCTGGTCTGTATCGAGGACCTGGGCGATCTGGACGTCCTGGTCACCGACAAGACCGGCACCCTGACCGAGGGGAAGATCAGCTATACCGCCGCGCTGGATCCCGCCGGCCACGACTGCGATCCGGTGTTCCGCTTCGGGCTGCTGGCCACCGAGCAGGCTCTGGCCGGTGGAGCCCAGATCGGCGCCAACCCGCTGGATGCCGCCTTGTGGGAGGCGGCACAGGCGTCGCGGGAGCAGCTCGACGGGTACCAACGTCTCGGGTTGGTTCCCTTCGATCACCACCGACGGATGACCTCGGCGCTGATCCAGGCGCCGGACGGCACCCGGCTGCTGGTCGTCAAGGGCGCACCGGAGTCGGTACTGGCGCACTGCACGGACGTCCCGGCAGCCGCGCAGGCCACCCTGCATACCCAGTTCGCCGCCGGCAGCCGGGTGGTGGCGGTGGCCAGCCGCCCCGCGCCGGACCTGACCGCCCCCCGCGCGACTGACGAACAAGGCCTGCGGCTGGCCGGATTCCTGGTGTTCGTGGACCGGCCCAAGACCGGCGCGGCGGCCTCGCTGCGCCGGCTCGCCCAGCTCGGCGTCGCCGTCAAGATTGCTACCGGCGACAACGCGCTCGTCGCCGAGAAGGTCTGCGCCGATCTCGGTCTGGCCTCCGGCGGCACGCTGACCGGCTCCGACTTCGACGCACTCGACGACGAGCGGCTGACCGACGCGGTCGCCACGGCCACCATCTTCGCCCGGGTGTCACCGGAACAGAAGGCCCGGCTGGTCCGGCTGTTGCGCCGGCGTGGGCGCGATGTCGGCTTCCTCGGCGACGGGGTCAACGACGCGCTCGCGCTGCACGCCGCCGATGTCGGGTTGTCCGTGGATACCGCCGCCGACGTCGCCAAGGATGCCGCCGACGTGGTGCTGCTGGAAAAGGATCTGGGGGTACTGGCTGACGGGGTCGCCGAAGGCCGGCGCATCTTCGCCAACACCATCAAGTACGTGCTGATGGGCACCTCGAGCAACTTCGGAAACATGTTCAGCGCCGCCGCCGCGTCCCTGGTACTGCGGTTCCTGCCGATGTTGCCCGGGCAGATCCTGCTCAACAATCTGCTCTACGACAGCAGCCAGTTGGCGATACCCACCGACCACGTCGATGCCGAGCAGCTGACCGCTCCGGCGCACTGGGACATCGCCTTCATCCGCCGGTTCATGCTGTTCTTCGGCCCGGTCAGTTCGCTGTTCGACTTCGTGACCTTCTGGGTGATGCTTCGGGTCTTCCACGCCGGTCCGGCGCTGTTCCGGTCGGGCTGGTTCGTGGAGTCGCTGGCCACCCAGACCCTGGTGATCTTCGCGATCCGGACCCGTCGGGTCCCGTTCCTGCGCAGCCGACCCAGCGTGCCGCTGCTGGTCGCCGCGCTGGGCGCGGTCGGCATCGGGGTGGTCCTGCCGTTCTCCCCGCTCGCGCCGGTGCTGGGCTTCCAGCCGCTGCCGATCGGCTTCTTCGCCGCGCTCGCCGGCATGGTCGTCGGCTATCTCGTGCTCATCGAGTTCGCCAAGCGGTTCTTCTTCGCCACCCTGGCTGGCCCTGTACCGGCGGGGCGACGGCGCGGTCCGGCCCATCGCATCCATCGCCGCGCCAGCAGGTTCAGTCACGCCGGACCCCTGCAGCGCCGCTCCGGACGGCAGCGCAGGCCCGGTCGCGCGACGATGCCGGCATGACCGCCCGGACATCTACCGCAGGCTCGGTACGCCGGGACGCAGTGCGGCCGCGCTGCGGGCCCGCAATGACGGACCGGACCTGAGCGCTGTCCGGCTGATCGACTGATCGGTATGCTCACCCGCGACGGTACGACCGGAGTGCGGAAAGGTGCTGGTCTCGATGGGCGTGGAGGGTGGCGCGGCGTCCGACCTGTCGACCGCGGGCGCGCGGCGGCGCCCGCGCTGGCGGCGGTGGCTCGGGGCCATCGCGGCCGCGCTCTTGCTGCTGCTCGTGGTGGGCGATGTGGGCGCCGGCTGGTACTTCTCCAGCCAACTGCTGGTCGTCGACCACACCCGGGAGTACCCGCTGACCATCCAGGCGGTGGCCGGCGACGAGGTGACCCTGAGCCGTGACCCGGACGCGCTGCGGCCGATCCGGTTCGGGCTCTCCTGGCTGGACGGGCACGCCGTGCTCGACTCCAGCGTGCGGGAAACCCCGGACGGGGTGGTCCGCCGGGTCGTCGAGGTCACCCGGGGTTCGCTGAACGCCGGCAGCCACGCCCAACTGGACCACAAGGTCTTCGACACCGACCCCAAGTCCAGTCGCGGCCTGGACTTCTCCCCCGTCACCCTGCACGGCGAACTGGGCGACGCACCCGCGTGGTACGTACCACCGACCGGCACCACCAGCCGGACCACCTGGGTGATCGCGGTACACGGCCGCGGTGTGAGCCGGACCGAGACGCTGCGGATCCTGCCCACGCTCGCCGCCTCCGGCGCACCGACGCTCGCGATCGCCTACCGCAACGACGAGGGCGCTCCGGCCAGCCCGGACGGCCTGTACCACCTCGGCGACACGGAATGGCGCGAGGTGGCGACCGCGATCGGCTACGCCCGCGACCATGGCGCAACCGGCGTGGTCCTCTACGGCTGGTCGATGGGCGGGGCCATCGTGTTGACCGCGTTACACCGACTGCCGCCCGCGGACGCCGGGTTCATCCGGGCGGCCGTACTCGACAGCCCCGTCCTGGACTGGAATGCCACGCTGTCGCTGCAGGCCGCCCAACGGAGCCTGCCGGGCGTGTTGACCTGGACCGCCGAACGGCTTATCGAGATCCGGGCCCACCTGTCGTTGGACGACTTCGACCAGGTCCGCCAGGCGTCGGCACTGGGTGTCCCGGTCCTGCTCTTCGTCGCCCTCGACGACACGACCGTGGCCACCGCACCCTCACTGGCCTTCGCCCAGGCCCGCCCCGACCTGGTCACACTCGTCACCACCCGCGGCGGCGAGCACACCGGATCCTGGAACGTGGACCCGGGCCGGTACGAGGCGGCCGTACGCGACTTCCTCGCCACCCATCCGTAGTGCCGAACAACCACTCGGAGGTTGCGCACAACCGCTGTCCTGGTTCAGGAGTTCTGGGCCTCAGTGACCCTGGAGATTCACCGAGGGTGATCAACTAGCCGTTCGGCTGAGTGTGGAAATGCCAAAGTGCCCGCCATGTAAGGGAAACTGTGATTGCGACATCAACCAGTTTCTCTGAACAGGAGGGCACCTTGTTGGTGCGTGA